>Ga0187848_10001030_pt1 | contig 24331 bp, 19 predicted proteins | sample June2016WEW_4_40_FD_132424 | JGI IMG/M metagenome (GOLD analysis project Ga0187848, IMG submission 132424) | Peatland microbial communities from SPRUCE experiment site at the Marcell Experimental Forest, Minnesota, USA - June2016WEW_4_40 | ecosystem: Environmental > Terrestrial > Soil >... | reverse complement strand
TTCCTGCCCGGCGACCTCGGCCTGCTCGATCTCACCCGCGACTGCGTCATCGGCATCAACATCTTCGGCTCCTGTTACGGCTCCACCGGCCCGCTCTCCATCGACCCCGCCACCGGCAAGCTCTACGGCCCCACCTTCCCCCTCATCAGCATCCGCGACATCGTCAACGCCCAGGTCAAGCTCATCGACCACCTCGGCATCCCCCGCCTCAAGCTCGTCATCGGCGCATCCATCGGCGGCATGATGGTCCTCGAGTGGGCCATCCTCTACCCCGACCGCGTCGCCCGCGCCATCGCCATCGGCGTCGCGCCACTGGGAGCCATGGGCCTCGGCCTCAACCATCTCCAGCGCCAGGCCATCATGCTCGATCCCGCATGGAAGGGCGGCTACTACCAGCCCGGCCAAGGCCCCACCGGAGGCCTCGCCCTCGCCCGCGCCCTCGGCATGATCAGCTACAAGTCTGTTCCGCTCTTGGAGGAGCGCTTCGCCCGCAAGCCCAACCGCTACGGCGACGAGAACCCCTATCTCTCCACCTCGGCCGGGCAGAACGGCCGCTTCGACGTCGCCGGCTACCTCGACTACCAGGGCCAGAGCTTCAACACCCGCTTCGACGCCAACTCCTACATCTCCATCACCCGCACCATGGACATCTTCGATCCCGTCCGCGCCCACGAGACGCCCTACGTCGCCTACGCGCGCATCACCGCGCACCTCACGCTGGTGGGCATCTCCACCGACTGGCTCTTCCCGCCCGAGGACGTCCGCTCGCTCGCCGCCATCATCCGCGCCGCCGGCGCCCGCTGCGACTACCGCGAGATGGCCTCCAACCACGGCCACGACGCCTTCCTCGCCGAACCCGACACCCTAGTCCGCCTCCTCACCCCCGTCTTCGAATAGGGTAGTGGAGTCTTTGCGTGGATATGCCAGTCTTTCACTTAGTTGGACATGGATAGGCTTCCCGGATCGCGCGGAGTAAGCCGACGAACCGATAGTCGTCAAGCCATTTAGGGTTCTTTTCCATGTAAGCGACATAAACACGGATCAGCGTTCCCACCGTAGCATCAGGAGAAGGACAGCCGCCGGGCGTCGGACCGAGGCCATCCACAAAACCGCTGATATACGAAGCGCAGTTGTCGAAATTCTCGTCGTCCTCTCTCGGCTTGGAAGACTCTGGCGCATCCATCCACCGAATAGCCCCTTTGCAGGCTTGAAAAAGCCAAGTACCCCTCTGAATAGGGGTAACCTCATTTGTGTTTGGCAATTGGATCGCTAGCGCGAACGCGAGGACAGGAATGAGCATGGAAGCACGATACTAGCCCCCCCTCGGAAGCCGCAAGAAAGAAATAAGGCAGGGTCATAGTGTGGAGATGATCTTGATAAGGCTAGATCGCTTCGCAGCCGGGCACGAGTATTTAATTCTTCGTGGGTCGATTCGATTTGCAGCTTGTCTCGAAGTCAAACCCAGTCCCTCCTTAACATCCGCAATCCAGCACGTCTTAGGAACGAAGCCGAATTGCCGTTTAGTCTCAGCCTGAATCTGTTTGTAGGTTGCCATTGCCTATGCTCCAATCAGTTCATCCATCGCCCACAGATGGTCGGTAATCCCGGCCTCAATCGCTGGCGTGACCCGCAACGCGCCGTGAATCCGGCAGAAGTTGTAATAAGAAAGTGTAGTGCCTGTGCCGCTTCTAGATTCTCCCACTTTTTCGAGAATGCATATGTGAGGCGGGTGGCCCACCCATAAAATCATCTGGTTGCCCCATTCATGGCGGCCTCGTTGCGATGAGTGGGATTCCTGCGCTCTTGCCGGGTGCCCCACCCTTGGCAGTTGCATCGCCAAGGGTGGGTTAAGGTGAGCCGCGGATTCTACTTCTTGATCGTGAAGTTGACCGTAATATTTGTTTGTACGGCAACTGGAACGCCGTCACGAAGGTACGGACTGAACTTCCATGATTTAAGCGCGGTGATCGCAGCGTCGACAAAGATGGGATCTGTCGCGCTGACGACGGAAATATTGCCGACATTGCCGTCTGTATCGATGGTTGCATGCAGCGTGACAGACCCTTCAAGCCCTTTCGCCTTCGCATCCGGCGGGTAGATCGGAGGCTGGCCACTGATGCGCTTCGGTGCGATCGATCCGGGCGGAAACCCATTGTGCTGCTGCGCTGGCGGCTGCGGTGGGGCTAATGGTCCGGGAGTCTCCTCCTGGGCAAGCAATGCGGGCACTGCTGCGTTCGCAGCTACAGGAACACAGCACAGCCAGAGTGCCATCGATAAAACCGCCGGGGAAATTTTCATGCAGAGAATGTTACACCCAATTCCATCCCCGCCGATTGCGCATGGTTCGCCCGTGTGGAATGATGGATGCGGCAAAATTCAGTCGTTTCCCTAGGGGTCAGCATCATGGCGGCAATCACGAAACAGCGGTCTTGGAAGTGCAATCAATCAGCCAGCGCACCGGCGGCATTCAGCCCGGAGGTTGTACGATGACAACCTCCAACAAGCCCCTTGTTCCCGCCGATACGCGCGCCCTCATCGCCGTCGATCTTGGCGCGGAAAGCTGCCGCGTCTGCCTGCTGCGCTGGAAGGACGGCCGCCCGTCGATCCAGGTGGTGCACCGCATCCCCAACAATCCCCGCGAGATTGACGGCGGCCTGCACTGGGACCTCAAAGCCATCACCGGCGGCCTGGAGGAGGGACTGCGCAAGTGCGCCGCTCTCGCGCCCGAGGGCATTCGCTCCATCGCCGCCGACGGCTGGGCCGTGGACTATGTGCGCGTGGATGCCAACGGCGCGCCGCTGGCCGACCCCTTCTGTTATCGCGACCCGCGCAACACCGAGTCGCAGAACGCGGCCCATCGCCTGTGCAGCCAGGAGCGCATGCGCCAGCTCACCGGAATCCAGATCCTGCCCTTCAACACCGCCTACCAGTTGCATGCCGACGCCATCGCCGGGCTGCCCGAGGGCCAGCAGTGGCTCAACCTGCCGGAGTACCTGCTCGCCCACTGGGGCGGCGAGCATGTCTCCGAGTACACCAACGCAACCCACACCGAGCTGGTCGATCTCAACACCAAGCAGTGGTGCCAGGAGATATTCACCGCCCTCGGCCTCAACCCCGCCTGCGCGCCGAAGCTCGTCCCGCCCGGCACCGACCTGGGCAAGCTCAGCGGCCCGCTCGCCAAGCTGCCCGCCTTGCGCGACACCACGCTGATTGCGCCCGCCTGCCACGACACCGCATCGGCCATCGCCGGCATCCCCGCCACCGGCAACGACTGGGCCTACATCAGCTCCGGCACATGGTCGCTGGTCGGCGCGCTCATCGAGCAGCCGCGCAACAACGCCGCAGCGCAGGCCGATAACTTCACCAACCTCGGCGCGGTCGGCGGCCGCGTCTGCTTCCACAAGAACGTCAACGGCATGTGGTTGATCAGCCAGTGCATGGCCCAGTGGGCGCTGGACGGCAAGACGTGGCCCATCGTCGAACTCGTCGCCGCCGCCGAGAAGACTCCCTGCCCCATAGGCCTGCTCGACGTGGACGATCCCGACCTGCTGCTGCCGGAGCACATGCCGCAGCGCATCAATCATCAGAGAAAGAAAAACGGCCTTGCCCCGCTCGACGAGTCGCCCGCCAACGCGCCCGCCTTCGCCAGCCTCATCTTCCACTCGCTGGCCGCGCGCTACGCCCAGGTCCTGAACCGCGTCGCCTTCCTCACCGACAAAAAACTGAAGCGGCTGTTCATCGTCGGCGGCGCCAACCAGAACGCATTCCTCAATCGCCTCACCGCGGAAGCCACGGGCCTCGAGGTCTTCCGCGGATCGCCTGAAAGCTCCACCGTCGGCAACTTCGCCGTGCAGCTCGCAACCCTCGAAGGCGACCGCGACGACGTCACCGGGGCCTACGCCGAACCGGTCGCCCACTGGGCCGGCCTCTTCATCGAGGCCCTCGATCACGCAACAGCACAGGCCACCGCCAACGCAAAAGTCTAGTCAGATTCACTCCAGGGGAAGACGCATCTCAGATGCGTCCTCCTGCACCATCCGATCGGCCGAGAGCATCTGCAAGTCTCGCTCTTGGCCAATCGACAACCGCTGCAAAGACCTGCGGTGGACCTCTCTAGTGGCAGGCGGTTCCGGGAACGATTCCGGCCAGTTCAACGGGGAGAACAAGCGCCTCTTCCGTATCTCCCATCGAAAATGGCTTGAGGGTATATTGCCCGCGTGAACCCACTACATCGAACAAACGATGGTCGGGATAGAGCAGGGACCGTATGACGGCGCTCTTGTCTGCATCTACGCCGGACTCGTTTGTGCGCTGGATCTCCATGAGGATCGGCGGCCGGTCCCGCCAGAGTGTCTCGCGAAACCCTTCGAGCGCGTTCACCTCGTAGCCCTCGACATCGATCTTGAGCAGGGAGATGGGAGGTAGGCGGTTGGCGGCAAAGAAGTCGTCGCCTCGCACCACCTGGACCGGGATGGATTCGGCGGAGGCGTTGTCTGGAAGACGGTCGCCAAGCGTTCCCGTGCCCTGATTGGCCCCCGTGGGTGGGTGAAAAACGCCAGTCTCATTGCGATTGCCGAGTGCGACGGGAAAGATCGTTGCGTTGCGAACCATGGCGTGGTTGAGCTTGCGTTCCATCTCCTGACGCACCACGGAGAACGGCTCAAAGCAGAACACCCGGTCTGCGTGGCTGGACATGAAAAGCGAGTGGTGCCCGATATTGGCTCCCACATCGTAAAAGTTGACCGGCTTTCCCTGAGCGCGCAGCGCATCGGCCAGTGCTGCCAGAAGATGCAGTTCGTCGACTGCATAGGCCCCATAATAGAAGACCGTCCAGTCGATGAAGTTGTTCAGGTTGCCGGAATAGGAGAGGCCAAAAAAGTCGATCTCGAAGGGCTCAGACATATGGTGGTCGGGATCGGAAAAGAAGCGAAGTACACGGTCGCGGCCGCGAAGCCAGTACCGATGCCCAAGTGCCCGCAAAGCTCGCTCTTTCAGAGACATCTCCATACGAGCATCCTAGCCTTTAGCCTTCGCCGAGGACAATATGCACACCTTGCAGGCCGAGCGCTCCACTCCGTCCCGGCCTACTTCCCGGCCCCATCCTCCACCAGCCCGCGCTGCTTCAGCATCGCTCTACGGCTGATGTCCAGCCGCCGGCGCCAGGCCGTACACCCGCTGGAACAGCGTATGGAATTCAAAGTCCCCGGCCCGCCCGCGCTTTTCATCGATCGTCCGCGCCACCGCGATATGGTACGCCGGCAGCGCGACAATATACTCGCCAATCTCGCCCTCGTGTCCCACGATGACGCGGTCGTTCAGGTTACGGTACACCGGGATCATCTCGCGCCCCGCCACCGCCGAGATCGCCTCCAACTCCGTCGTGCTGAACTGCTGTTTCATTGCCTGACCGAACTTGATTCCACCATTGAACTCCCTGCCTTCCACGGTACGGAGCTTCACCACAATGGCCTGCGATAGTCCTGCCTTCTCCAGTGCATCCACCGTCGCTACAGGAATCGTTAGGCGCGCATCCGGCGGATCGTGGACGATCAGACCCAGTCCGTAAGGGTTGGCATCCGTCCCCATCGAGATCAAAGACGCCTGCGTGGCCACGGCCAGCCATCGTTCGGAGACGATCTGCCTGCCCTGCCACTTGCCGTCATCGGCCAGCACACAGGCAATCTTCACCATGTCGCTCACCTTCAGCTCCAGCCCATCCATCGCCCAGGTGTTGCCCGCGTCGTCGTGGTGGAACTTGTAGTCCGTAATGCCAAGCGGCTTGAACAGGTTCTCCGCAAGCCACTCCTCCATAGATCGTCCCGTCGCCTTGCGAATAATACCGGACTCGATGTTCACCGCGCGGTTGTTGTACTTCACCTCCTCGCCCGGTGTCGATACCACCGGCGACTCCAGTGCAAACTTCACAAAGTCGTGCTGCGGATAGATGTCCTGCGAGCCTTGCGTGGTCAGGATGCCTGAACTGTGTTGCAGCAGATGGCGGAGTTTAATCTTGCTCTTCAGAAGATCGTTCGCCATCTCCGGGAACCATGTGGAGACAGGTTCGTCGATGGACGGAATCAGGCCCTTGTCGTAGGCAATGCCAATCGCCAGGCCGGAGAATACCTTGGTCACCGAGTAGAGGGAGATGCGCTGGTCCTTGGCCTTGAAGAACTCGGTGCGCACCGGTTGTTCATTCTGATAAACGAACACCGCGTTGCTGTGCTGCGCTTCGGCATCGGCAAACAGCTTGTCCAGATCAGCCTGTTTCGGGGCAGGCTGCGCCGTCAGGCTTCGCGCCAGCAGTAACGTTGCCATCCATGCGACAAGGCGACTCATCGCAAGATAGTAACGCATTGCGATTTTTTCGCAAAGCCAGGCTACTTCCCGGCCCCGTCCTCCACCAGCCCGCGCTGCTTCAGCATCGGCCCCGCGGTCGGCTCCCCGCCCAGCCACGCCGAGTACATCTTCCCCAGCTCCTCCGTATAGCCCTTCGACAGCACCATCCTGCGGAAGCGCTCTCCGTTGGCGCGCGTCGGCCCGCCGTGCTCCACGAACCACTGGTACGCATTGTCGTCCAGCATCTCGCTCCACAGATATGCGTAGTATCCCGCCGCATAGCCTTCACTCCATATGTGCGTGAAGTAGCTCGACCGGTAGCGCGGAGGCACCGTCGCCAGCGCGATCTTCTTCCGCTCCAGCGCCGCCTGCTCGAATGCGTCTGGATTCTGCAACGGGGACGTCGCCGGCAGCGTATGCCACTGCATGTCCAACTCAGCGGCCGCCAACAGCTCGGTCAGCATGTATCCCTGGTTGAACTTCTCCGCCTTGCGCAGCTTGGCGGCCAGCTCCGCCGGCATCGGCGCGCCCGTCTTGTAGTGCTTGGCAAAATGGTCGAAGACCGCCGGGTAGCTCGCCCAGTGCTCGTTGAACTGCGATGGAAACTCCACAAAGTCGCGCGGCACATTCGTGCCCGACAGCAGCGGATACTCCACATTGGAGAACATGCCATGCAGCCCGTGGCCGAACTCGTGGAACATCGTCGTCACGTCGGTAAAGCTGATCAGCGCCGGCTCGCCCGCCGCGGGCTTGGCGAAGTTGGCCACGTTGTAGATCACCGGCAGCGTGCCCAGCAGCTTCGACTGGTCCACAAAGTTGCTCATCCACGCGCCGCCGCCCTTGTTGTCGCGCTTGAAGTAGTCGCAGTAGAACAATGCCAGCGGTTTGCCGCTCGCCTCGAAGACCTCGAAGACGCGCACGTCCGGCGCATACACGGGAATGTCCTTGCGCTCCTTGAAGGTCAGCCCGTACATCCGGTTGGCCGCGTAAAAAACTCCATTCTGCAATACGTTGTTCAGCTCGAAGTACGGCCTCACCTGCGCCTCGTCGATGTCGTACTTCGCCCGCCGCACCTGCTCGGAGTAGAAGTCCCAGTCCCACGGCTGCAACTGGAAGCCGCCTTTCTGTGCGTCAATCACCGCCTGAATGTCCTTGCCCTCCGCCGTCGCCTTCGCCGTGGACGCGGGCACCAGATCGTCCATAAACTTCACCGCCGCCTCGGGCGTCTTCGCCATCTGGTCTTCCAGGTCCCACGCCGCGAAGTTCGCGTAGCCCAGCAGCTTCGCCTTCTGCGCGCGCAACTGCGCCAGCCGCGCAATCGTCTCGCGCGTATCGTTTGCGCCGCCCCGCTGGGCGCGGTTCCACGAGTCCTCGAAGACCGCCTGCCGCGTCGCGCGGTCCTCCAGCGACACCAGCACCGGCTGCTGCGTCGTGTTCTGCAGCTGCAGCACGTATCCCTCCACCTTGCGCTCCTTCGCCGCCTCCGCCGCGGCCTCCAGTTGCGCGTCCGTCAGCCCCTTCAGCGCACTCTTGTCCTTCGTCGAGTAGGCCGCCTCCTTGGTCGCCGCCAGCAGCTTGGTGCGGAAGCTGTTCTCCAGCGTCGACTCCTCCTCGTTCAGTTTCTTCAGCTTCGCCTTGTCCTCCGGCGAAAGGTTTGCGCCCGCATGCACAAACTTCAAGTAATAGATCTCCACCAGCCGCCGCGACTCCGCATCCAGCCCCAGCGAGTCGATCTGCTTATGGATCGCCTCCACGCGCGCATACAGCTTCTCATTCAAAAAAATCGCATCGTCGTGCGCGGCCCGCTTGGGCGACTCGATCTCGTCCATCTTCTGCAGCGTCGGATTCGTGTTGGCCTGCGTCACGCCGTCGAAGACCTCCGCCACGCGGGTGTACAGCTGCCCGCTCTTCTCCAGCGCCACCAGCGTGTTCTCGAAGGTCGGCGCGGCGGGGTTGTTCGCAATCGCCTCGACCTCCTTGATCTGCGCGGCCATTCCGGCCTCCAGCGCCGGCTGATAGTCCGTGTCCTTGATGCGGTCGAACGGCGGCGCGTGATAGGGCAGCGTGCTCTCCGCATAAAAAGGGTTCTGCGGCCCAAACGCCGCCGCCGGTGTCGCCGCAGTCTGCCCCGCTGTTGCCTGCCCGGCCGCGCTCATCCCGCCCGCACCCGCCATCGCCGCACCCGCCAACGCCGCCATCGCCATCCGCAAAGCTCTCCTCATATTCATCTCACCCCGCAGAATCTATCGAAGTACACGCTTCTATCATCAGGACAACTCTTGTTTTGTTAAGGGCACGGCTTCAGCCGTGCCGTAAATGCTGCATCTGCACTCCGGCTTTAGCCGCTGAGGTCATGATTCCATTCCGCCGGGTGTCCCATCCATTCCGCTCCGCGCGGCCTGCGCTAGCGATGCAGCGGAATCTCCTCCGGGTGTCCCGGCTGGTCCAGGAACTGAATCCCGCTGGCCGGCCCCAGCGCTGGGTCCGTCCACTGCCGCAGCGCCCACACCACCTGCTTCGCCGGATTCACCTCGATCAACTGCACCGTGGTCGGCCACTGCGCGGGGTCCTTCACGTCGTTGGGAATCCAGTTGGAGAAGACCGTGTCGCCGTTGGCCAGCCGCGCCACATCCTGAATGCATCCGATCTTGTATCCCGCATCCGCAAGGTCTTTGCGGTCGAGCCGCCACACAATCTCGCCCTTCTTGTTCACTTCGAGAATCCCGCCCTTCGCGTTTCCCGTAATCAGCGTATTGCCGTTGGCCAACCGCACCGCCGCCCACGGGCTGGGGGTCACATAGTTCCACACCACTCCGCCCTCGCTGTCGTATTCGGTCACGCGGTTGTCGTCCATGTGGGCAATCAGAAAGGTCCCGGCCGCGGTCATGCGCGCGCGCCTCAACTGCGGGTGCGGCTGCGTCGGATCGCCGGGCTTCACGTCCACTTCCTTCTCCACGGCATTGGTCTTGGTATTGATCAGCCGCATCCGGATGGGATCTCCGTTCTCCGTCACCAGCACATGGTCCAGCCCGATGGCCTGGATCGAGTGCAGCTCCCCGCCCGCGCGCACGTCGATGTGCCACACGATCTTTTTGTCCGGCGTCACGATCGACGCCCCCCGGCGGCTGGAGAAGACCACGTTGCCGTTGGCCAGCAGCGTGCAGTCGCCCAACTCCTCGAAGTCCTTCTTGCCCTCGAAGACGTAGTCGTACGGAATGGAGTAGGACCACGCCGGCTTGCCATCGCGAATGATCCAGATCGTCTGCTGTGGGTTCACATAGTTCCACTCGCCGCAGTAGAGAAACGGGTGCTGTGCCAGCCCATTGCCGGGCAACACCGCAGGCGAGTTCGGCACAGCAGGCGCAGCCGCGGCAGCAGGTGCGGCGGGTGCAGCGGTAGGCGTTGCGGTCTGGGCCGCAGCAGCAATCCCAGCGCTCAGTATGATTCCAACAACAAGTATGCGACCCAGTGACATGAGGTTCTCCCTAGTTTCGTGCCTCCGCTAACACAGCCTGCGCAAGCACAGCGATTGTACTGTATCCACCAGACTCAACTCACCTACCAAATCGCAACAGTTTTCCCGTATTCTGAACGTGAGATGAGTGACCCCATCCGCATCGGTTCGCGCGGCTCGCAGCTCGCGCTCTGGCAGGCCAACCACATCGCCGACGCCTTGCGCGCCGCAGGCCACGCCGTGGAGATCGAGGTCATCCACACCACCGGCGACCGCTTGCAGCAGCCGGAGGCCGACAGTCCCGCTGCGGAACTCAACACCGCAGCCTCTCTTGCTCCGCCCACCGGCGGCAAGGGGATCTTCATCAAGGAGATCGAAGAGGCGCTGGCCGAAGGCCGCATCGACCTGGCCGTCCACTCGCTCAAGGACCTGCCCACCGCGCTCGATCCGCGCTTCACTCTGGCCGCCATTCCGCCCCGCGCCGACCCCCGCGACGCCTACATCTGCCCGCGTCAGAAGGCCCTGCACACGCTGCCCACCGGCGCCCTCGTCGGCACCAGCAGCCCGCGCCGCCGCGCCCAGTTGCTCGCCCTTCGCCCCGACCTCCGCTTCGTCGAGCTTCGCGGCAACATCGACACCCGCCTGCGCAAGCTGGCCGACGGCGAATGCAATGCGCTGGTGCTGGCCGCCGCCGGCCTCGACCGCCTCAACCGCACCGAGTGGCTACGCCAGCGCTTCACCATCGAAGAGATATGCCCCGCACCGGGCCAGGGTGCGCTCGCGCTGGAGACCCGCGCGCCTGACTATAGAGTCTTCGGCGATCCCGCCCGCGACGACCGCATCCGCAGCATCATCGCCGCGCTTGACCACCCCGAGACGCGCTTCTCCATCGAGGCCGAACGCACCGTCCTCGATGCCCTCGGCGGCGGATGCCAGCTCCCCATCGGCGTCCACTGCGCCCCCATCCACGACGTCGCGGACCCCATCCCCAACGACAGCACGCCGATCGCCTGGAAGATTCAGGCCCAGGTCGTCGCGCCTGACGGCGAACGCATGATCTGCTTCTCCGCCGAAGTCCCCGCCGGAATCGCCGCCCGCGACCTCGGCCTGCGCGTCGCCGAAGACCTCAAGTCCCGCGGCGCTCTCGACCTGCTCGATCAAACTCAGTATTGATGGAACCGCCGGGTGCATCCATCGCAGTCCTATCGCGATCCGGGGTCCCCGCCAGCTTTGCTGGTGGGGTGGGGTGGGTGGGATGCGAGATGCGATCTACGCCACGCCGCTCTTGTGGCGAACGTCCGCCCCGCGCACCCAGAAGATCACGTCCTCCGCGATGTTGGTCGCGTGGTCGCCCACCCGCTCCAGATTGCGCGCGATGATCAGCGCGTTCAGGCTCTGCGGCGTCAACTCCGGTTTTTCCTTGATCAGCGCGCTCAGTGTATCGAACGCCGCGTCGTTCATCTCGTCCACCTGATCGTCCAGCGTCAGCACCGACTGGGCCAGCTCCGCGTCCGCCTCGATGAACGCCTGCAGCGCCTTGCGCACCATCGACGAGGCCAGCGACGCCAGCCGTGGAATGTCCACCGGCAGATCGATGTTGGCGAACGCGCCCATCTCGCGCACCCGCACCGCGATGTTCACCGCCTGGTCGCCCACCCGCTCCAGGTCCGCGTTGATGCGGATCACCGACAGGATGAAGCGCAGGTCGATCGCCATCGGCTGCTCCATCGCCAGCAGGTCCAGCGCCAACTGGTCGATCTCGCGCTCCATCCGGTTGATCGCAGGCTCGGAGCGGAAGACCAGTTCGCAGATCGAGAGGTCGCGCGTGCGGTAGGCCTCGATGGAGCGCTGGATCGCCTGCTCCGCCATGCCCGCCATTATCAGCAGCCGTTCCTTCAGATCGTCGAGGCTTTGCTGAAACTTGATGCGGGTCGTCATCAACCGAACCTTCCCGTGATGTAGTCCTCGGTGCGCTTGTCCGACGGCGTGGTGAAGATCTTGTCCGTCGAGTTGAACTCCACCATCTTGCCGTTCAGGAAGAATCCCGTGTTCTCCGCCACGCGCGCCGCCTGCTGCATATTGTGCGTCACAATCACAATCGTATACTGGCTCTTCAACTGGAAGATCAGGTCCTCGATCTTCGAGGTCGAAACCGGGTCCAGCGCCGACGCCGGCTCATCCATCAGCAACACCTCGGGATCGACCGCCAGCGCCCGCGCGATGCACATCCTCTGCTGCTGCCCGCCCGACAAACTCGCGCCCGACGTCTTCTTCAGATCGTCCTTCACCTCTTCCCACAGCGCGGCGGCCTTCAGGCTGCGCTCCACCGTCTCGTCCAGAATGGCCTTGTGGCGGAACCCGTTCAACTTCAGCCCGCTGGCCACATTGTCGTAGATCGACATGGTAGGAAATGGGTTCGGCCGCTGAAACACCATTCCCACCCTGCGCCGAATGTCCACCGGCGAGGCGTCCTTGTAGATGTCCACCTCGCCCATCTTCACCACCCCCGTCGCGCGCGCAATCGGATTGGTCTCGTGCATCCGGTTCAGGCAGCGCACAAACGTGCTCTTGCCGCAGCCCGACGGCCCAATCAGCGCCGTCGCGTGGTTGGCCGGAATGTTCAAATTGATGTCCTGCAGCGTGTGGTTCGTTCCGTACCACGCGTTCAGGTGCTCCACATCGATGCCGACTCCCACTTAGCTTGCCCCCTTCAGAACGCCTCGTCCCGCATAGATGCGCACCAGCGTCACCGAAACCATAATCATCAGGATCAGCACCAGCGCTCCCGCCCACGCCAGCCGGTGCCACTCGTCGTACGGCGAGATGGCGTACACATAGATCTGCAACGGCAGCGCCGCAATCGGCTCATTCAGCTTGAAGCTCCAGAACTGGTTGCCGAACGCCGTAAACAGCAGCGGCGCCGTCTCGCCCGCCACCCGCGCAAACGCCAGCATACACCCCGTAATGATTCCCGGCGACGCCGTGCGCAGGCTCACCGAGATCACCGTCCGCCACTTCGGCACGCCCAGCCCCAGCGCCGCCTCGCGGATCGCGTGCGGCACCGTCATCAGCATCTCTTCGGTCGTCCGCGTGATCGTCGGCACCATCATGATGGCCAGCGCAACCCCGCCCGAGAACGCCGAAAAATGCATCTGCCGCATCACGATCAGCGAGTAGGCGGCAATCCCCATCACAATCGACGGAATCCCATTCAGCACGTCCGCGGTGAACCGCACCGCCATCCCCAGCATCGTGCCCCAGCCGTACTCTGCCAGATACACGCCCGCCGCGATGCCCACCGGGACCCCCATCGAACTGGCCAGCGCAAGAATAATTCCCGAGCCCAGCATGGCGTTCGCCATTCCTCCGCCCGGCTCGCCCACCGGCGCCGGAATATGGGTGAAGAACGCCAGGTTCAGCGAGCTCGCGCCCTTGTAGATCAGGTACCCTAGGATCGCCACCAACGGCACAATCACCAGCACCGTGCTCAACACCGCAAGCCCCGTCACCAGATGGTTCACTGCGTAGCGCCGCGCCGAGCTCAGCCGCATCCGCCGCGTCTGAAAGTCCGTCGGCGGACGCAAGGAACCGTCGTCCCTGTTGGGCGTCGCAATCGGAATAGGAGTTGTGCTCATCTCAATGCACCCTCGCCGGCGCGCCGCGCGTCACCGCCCAAACCAGCGCCCGCGCAATCGCGTTCACCACAATCGTCACCAGAAACAGAGCCAGCCCGATCTCGATCAGCGCGCTGATGTACATGCTGCTGGTCGCTTCGCTGAACTCGCCCGCAATCACGCTGGCCAGTGTATTCGCGGGAGCAAACAGGCTCCTCGAAATGTCCGGGTGGTTGCCGATCACCATGGTCACGGCCATGGTCTCGCCCAGCGCCCGTCCCAGCCCCAGAATCACCGCGCCCACAATGCCGATGCGCGCGTTGCGCAGGACGCCGGTGCGAATCATCTCCCAGCGCGTCGCCCCCAGCGCCAGTACCGCCTCGCGCTGCGACACCGGCACAGCCAGCATGATGTCGCGCGTGATCGAGGAGATGATGGGCAGAATCATGATCGCCAGAATGATGCTCGCCGTCAGCAGGCCCACGCCGAAGTTCGCTCCCTCGAAGAATCCTGTCCAGCCGAGATACTTCACCAGCAGCGGCCCAAGCTGGTCGCGCATGATCGGCACCAGCACAAACACCGCCCACAGCCCATACACCACGCTGGGTATCGCAGCCAGCAGTTCGGTCAGAAACGAGATGGGAGAGCGCAGCCTCTCCGGACAAAGCTCGGAGAGAAAGATCGCGACCCCCAGAGCCAGCGGCACCGCCATCGCCAGCGCCAGCAGCGAAGTGGCCAGCGTCCCGTAGATGAACGGCAGCGCGCCGAAGTCCCCCGTCACCGGGTTCCACGCCGAGCGCAGGAAGAACCCCAACCCGAACTGCGACAGGCTCAGCCTGGATCGCGCAATCAAAATCGTCAGAATAAACAGCACAATCGCGAAGATGCTCAGCGCGCACACCAGCATCACCGCTGCAAAGGTCCCGTCCGCCAGCCCGCCGTTACCGCGCGCTCTCAGGTACTGCCGGATCGGCGAGGGCGGTCCCTCCGCTGCAACCGGCTCCGCAGCCGCGACAAAGTTGATGATCGCCGGCGCATGGATCGGCGCCGCATCCATCGGCAGCGTAGGCGCAGTCAACGGCGACGAAGGCTCCGGCTCTCTCTCAAGGGACATGGACGATGGTGTCACGATCTATCTTCAATGGTTCAGCCGTCATTCTGAGCAATTAATGGTCGTCATTCTGAGCGTAGCTCAGAATCTCTGTAGTTCGTAGTTGCCTGTTTCTCTACAGGTCGCACCAAGCCGAAAAACCATGCCGCGCGGCCGCAATCCCTCTGCGTCCGCGCGGCACTCACAGTCTACTTGATGGTCGCAATCGTTTTCTTCACCATCGCCTGCACCTGCGCCGGCAGCGGCGCGTAGTGCATTCCTGCGGCCTCGCTCTCGCCATGCTCCAGCATCCAGTTCAGGAACTCCTTCACCGCCGCGCCCTTCGCAGGATCGGCAAACTTCAGCGGAATCAGCAGGTAGGTAAAGCTCGAGATCGGATACGAGGCCGCGCCCGGAGCGCTGGTGATCGAAACGCGGTAGTCCGCAGGCATGGTCTTGGACGCCGCGGCCGCTGCCGCCGTCACGCCCTCCGGAGATCCCTGCAAAAACTTGCCCGCCGCATTCTTCACCGCGCCGTACGACATATTGTTGCTGAGCGCGTAGATCAACTCGACATATCCCAGCGATCCAGGCGTCTGCCGCACCATCCCGGCCACGCCTTCATTGCCTTTGGCGCCGATGCCCGCCGGCCACTTCACCGCCGAGTTGTTGCCCACCGTTGTCTTCCAGGCAGGGCTCACCTTCGACAGATAGTCGGTGAAGATGAACGTGGTGCCGCTGCTCTCCGAACGGTACACAGGAAGGATCGCCGTGTCCGGAAGGTTGGCTCCGGGGTTGTCCTTCACCAGCCGCGGGTCGTTCCACTTCGTGATCTTGCCCAGATAGATGTCCGCAATCACATCGCCGCTGAAGTTCAGCACCTTGCTCACTCCGGGAATGTTGTAGATCGGCACAACCGCGCCCAGCACCGTCGGGATGTGCATGAATTTAACCTTCGCCGCCGCAATCTTGTCATCGGTCACAGGCATGTCGCTGGCGCCGAAGTCCACCGTTCCCTCCGAGGTCTGCGTGATGCCGCCGCCCGACCCGATCGACTGGTAGTTGATCTTCACATTGGGATGGATCTGGTTGTACTCGGTGAACCACTTGTTGTAGATCGGATACGGGAAGGTGGCCCCCGCCGCCGTAATGTTCTGCGCGTTCGCGCCCGTCGCAACCATCGCTAACAAACATGCCGCAACAAAGTTCAGTCTCACTTGTGGTTCCCCCTCGAAGTTGGAGCGTCCGGCCTGGCAAGGCAAGACGCGTCCTTGTGTGCTTTCAACCAGTGTGATGCCCGATTGTTACGGAGTGATTACATCGCAATAAAATGCAAAAGAAACCCGCCCCATCAAGTCGTCATTCTGGCCTGGGCATATGTGTCTGTTTCATGTCAAGGGATGACATCTGCGCCGCTCCTGGCTCATGGCTGATGGCTCATGGCTGAAACACAAAATGCTTCATCCAAACTCCCAGCGCAACGCGGATCTCACCCTGTCAACCGTCTCATTCCGGGACAGACCGCGCTCTGGGCAGCCTCACCAGAAAGTTGCTCCCCGCGCCCAGCTCGCTCTCCGCCCGGATCGTCCCGCCCTGCATCTCCACCATGTGCCGCGCAATCGCCAGCCCCAGCCCCGTCCCGCCCGACTCCCGCGAGCGCGCCTTGTCCACGCGATAGAAGCGCTCGAAGATGCGCGTCAGATGCTCCGAGGCTATCCCCGCCCCAAAGTCCCGCACGCTGAACTCCACCGCGCCCGCACCCTCCAAACCCAATTCATCCTCGCCCGGCCCGTCCGCGTCCAGCGTCCACACCTCCCGCGCGCTCACCACCACCCGGCTTCGCTGGGAGTCCTTAGCCTGCCCGTACCGGATCCCGTTCTCGATCAGGTTGCCCAGCACCTGCACCATCGAGTCCGTGTCCACGAAGACCTCCGCCCCGGTCGTCTCGCCGATCTCCAACTCAGCCTCGGCGTCCTGCACCATGCCGCTCATCGCCGCCACCGCGTCGCGCACCAGCACGTCGGCGCGCACCGGCTTGGGATGCATCACGGCCTCCCGCGACTCCACCCGCGCCATGGTCAGCAGGTCCTCGGTCAGCCGGCTCATGCGCGTTGCATTCTTCAGGATCGTCGCCAGAAACTCCCGCCCCACCGGGCTCAGCGACTCCTCCCCGTTTTTATACTCCATGTCCAGCAGCGTCTCCACATACCCCGCGATCGAGGTCAACGGCGTCCTCAGCTCGTGCGACACATTGGCCACAAAGTCCCGTTGTGTCCGCTCCACCTCTTCGATCCGCGTAATGTCGTGCAACACCGCCACCGCGCCGCCCGCCGGCATCGGAGACACGCTCACCTCGAAGATGCGTCCCGGCGCCAGCGACGTTGTCCTCCGCTCGCACACCACCCGTTCGGCCAGAGCCGTTCGCACGCACGTCAGAACGTCCGGGTCGCGCACCGTTTCCACCAGAGCGTGTCCCACGCGCACGGAGCTTGCCGCATTCGCCCCCGTTACCAGCCGCTGCATCTGCTGGTTGGCCCACTGGATCCGTCCCGCAGCGTCCACCGCCACCACCGCGTCCTGCATCGAATCCAGCAACCCTTCCAGCTCGATCCGGTCCTCTCCCGCAAGACTCAGGTCCCGCCGCAACCGCTGCGATGTGCTCTCCAGCGCCTGAAACGTGCCGCTCCACTCCGCAAAAGAGGCCTTCGCCTCGTCTGCATCGAATTCAGGCAGCGCCTGCACCGCATCGCTCACCCGCTCCATCTCGCGCCGAACTCGCCAGCCATAGACCAGCGCAAAGACCGTCGCCAGAGAGAGGCCGCAGCCCCACCCTGCCCACCAGTTCCCTGGTACGACCAACGCCGTCAGCTCGACCGACGATACAATCGCCAACATCATCAGAAATATCAGGCCCGCCAACGAAGCTCGACCCACGCGCAATGTATTCCTCCGTCCCTGAGCAACAGCTACCCGCGCCGTTGACGATCCACCGCCAGTAATCGCTCAATCAACTCATCCGAAACATAGAAGCTGGTCTCCTGTAGCGCCGCGAGCGCCTCCGGCAGCGAAAACAGCCCGCGTCGCGCCGCCTCCGCCAGAACACCCAGCAGACCGATCACAGGAATCCCACGTTTCTCCGCTTCGCGCCGCGCTGCTCCATCGTCCACGATCAGGCGTTTCGCTCCCAGGCGTTGCGCCAACGCAATCGCGTGCCGCTCCCCGCGGTCCAACGCATCGAGAGAAGCGTCCTCACCCGGAATAGAGCTATCGATCTCCAGCCAGACCGGCGGATGCTGGACCCACTCCCAGACCGAGGCGGGCGCACTCGATGAACTCAATTCATCCAACACAGCTTCAGGAATCGTCACGCGCCCATAAATCTGGCCGAGTACGCCTACATGCCCAATCAATATCAGGTAGTTGACCGGCGAGGTGTCCGCAACAACGATCATTCACCCTGCCCGTGATGCCAGTCTGCCCTCGAAGCCCTCGCTCGCCAGCAGGTCCTGCTCCAGATCGCCGGCCGAGTAATCCAGCGGGACTCCGTGCGCCTTCAGAAACGCATGGACCTGCATCCGTGTCTCCAGCCCCAGCAGACGGCGAACCTGGCTCTCCGAAAGCCGTCGGCTGCGATAGCCTTCCAGGGACAGCGCCTCCAGAACAGCACGTGGCAGGTCGGGCGGGCTCAGTTCCCCATCCGCCAAAAAGATGCGCGCCATTTCATCCGGAATTTGCACCTGAATATTCATGCTGCACGCCCCAACTCTCATTATTGCGCGGCACACGCAACGCCACAAGCCGCAAATCTCATCCAGCCTGCGCCGTCTTCGGAATCTCGAACCGGTAGCCCGCTCCGCGCATTGTTTTAAGATACCGCGGCTCCTCGGCGTCCTCTTCGATCTTCTCCCGAATTCGCCGCACATACACGTCCACCGAGCGCGGAGTCACAAAGCGCGCGTCGCCCCACACCGCGTCCAGCAACTGATCGCGGCTGAAGACCCGCCCGGGATGCCGCGCCAGATAGTCCAGCAGCCGGAACTCGGTCGCAGTCGTCGTCACCAGCTCGCCGCTGACGCGCAACTGCATGGCGTTCGCGTCGATCTCCACCGCGTCGAACTTCACCACCGAAGGCGCGGTCGGCCGCTCGAAGCGCCGCAGCACCGCCTTCACCCGCGCCACCAACTCGCGCGTCCCAAAGGGCTTCGTGATGTAGTCGTCCGCGCCCAGCTCCAGCCCCATCACGCGGTCGCTCTCCGCCGCCCGCGCGGTCAGAAAGATGATCGGCACCGTGCTCAGCGCGGCATTCTTCCGCAGCCTCCGGCACAGGTCCAGCCCGTCCCCGCCGGGAACCATGATGTCCAGCAGAAACAACGCCGGCGGCTGCCGTTCCGCGTCCGCCACAATCTGGCCCATCGCCATATACGTCCGCACCGTGTAGCCCGCCGCCTCCAGGTGAAACTGCACCAGGCGCAGAATGTCCGCATCGTCCTCCAGCACAAACACCGTCTGACTCACTATGCAACCCCTCGCTCGACCCGCTTCAAAGTGCCCCTGTCTGCCGCCGCCCAAACCCTCGGGCGCGGCCCAATTCAGCATAGCCCACGCACATGCTTCCTTTTGCAAACATACGATAAATCCTTCGCATCCCTCCACCCCACACCCATTCCGCCTCACCCCCAACGGTATACTTGCGACAGATCGGGCAAGGCCCAGGAGAGTGTTGCATTTTGAAGAACCGATTGCATCTGGTTCTGTGCGTGGACGACGAAGCCGTCGGTCTCGGCATCCGGAAGATCCTGCTGGAACGCGCCGGATACCGGGTGATCACCGCCGCCGACGGCGCCTCCAGCCTGGAGCTCTTCGCCGCCCAGCCAGTCGATGCCGTCGTCCTCGACTACGCCATGCCGGGAATGCATGGCGGCGAAGTCGCAAAGAAGATGCGCCAGATCAAGCCCAAAGTTCCTATCCTGCTGCTCTCCGCCTACGTCGATCTCCCCGCCGAGGTCACCTCGCTGGCCGACCTATACATGACCAAGGGCGAGGGTGCGCCTGCCCTGCTTGACAAGCTGGGCAACCTGCTCTCGGCCCAGCCGCATCTCACCCGTCATCCGGGACAAACTAAGATCAACGATCGGAATTAGTTGTAATGGAAAAAAGCGCAGTCAAGAGAATCCCGCACGAAAGAGAATAAAGGACGAAAAGTCTTGGAGTTTAAACGGTTCAAACGAACACTGCGGCAGGTTCTTCTTCTCCCAGTTGTTGCCTGCCTCCTGTTGGCCGGCGTCCTCGTCTGGCAGATCCGCGGCGCCAACTCCACGGTCGGCCTCATCGAGGACTCCGACCAGCGAATCGCCCTCGCAACCCTGATCGAAAAGCTGGCCGTCGACGAAGAGACAGGCCTGCGCGGCTATCAGATTACCGCCGACCCACGCTTTCTGCAGCCCTACTACGACGCCGAAGCCCCCATGCAGCAGGCCATCGCCCAACTCCAGCCCATGCTCAAGCCAGGGGGGCAAGGGAAAAACCTCCAGCAATTCATCCAGGAGCACCAGGCCTGGCATCGGGACTTCGCCGGTCCGCTCATCGCCACCATCGCCGCCGCCGGCCACACCAACGACGACGATCTCAACCTGACCGGCAGGGCCAGGATGAACTCCATGCACGCCCTGCTCGACGACATCGTGAAATCGTCCGAACAGCACCGCGTGGACCGCATCGCCCTATGGCGCCGGCAGACCCGCCATCTCCTCCTCCTTCTCATTGCGCTCGCGCTCTCCATCGGCCTGCTCATCGGCCTCTACACGCGCAGCCGCATGGAGTCCGCCTACGCCGCATTCCGCCGCGCCATCGACCTCCAGCGACGCCGCGCCGAAGAGCTCTTCCAGTCCGAGCAGCACCTGCGCACCACGCTTGCCTCCATCGGCGACGGAGTCATCGCCTGCGACGCCGAAGGCCGCGTCCAGATGATGAACCCCGTCGCCCAGGAACTCACCGGATGGACCGAGTCCGAGGCACGCAATCTCCCGCTCGACCAGGTCTTCCACATCGTCAACGAGACCACCCGCCTGCCCGTCGAAAATCCCGTCGTCAAGGTCCAGCGCCTGCAGCGCATCGTCACCATCGGCAACCACACCACCCTGCTGCGCAAGGACGGCTCCGAACTCTCCGTCAACGACAGCGGCGCCCCCATCCGCAACGCCACCGGCCAGATCACCGGCATCGTCATGGTCTTCCGCGACATCACCCTCGAGATGAAAACCCGCGCCGCCCTGCTGGCCAACGAGAAGCTGGCCGTCGCCGGACGCCTCGCCGCCACCATCGCACACGAGATCCACAACCCCCTCGACTCCGTCGCCAACATTCTCTACCTCCTTCAACATGAACCCAAAGAAGAAGAATCCAAACAGTTCCTCCAGATGGCCCAGCGCGAACTCGCCCGCGTCACCCAGATCAGCCGCGCCATGCTCAGCCTCTATCGCGAATCCAAGGCGCCCGTCCGCGTCAACCTCAAGGAGATGCTCGACGATCTGCTCCTGCTCATGCAGCGCCGCCTCCAGATCCTCGGCGTTACCGTCTCCGCCGATCTCCCACCCCAAATCGCCGTCGAAGGCTTCCCCGCCGAGCTGCGCCAGGTCTTCACCAACCTCATCACCAACGCCGCCGAAGCCGCCGGCCAGGGCGGCGCCGTCACCGTCCGCATCACGCCCCAAACAGCCGACGCCGCCTCATCCCCGGCGCTCGAAGACGGGGCCATCGTCGAGATCACCGACAACGGCCCGGGAATCCCCCCCCAGATCCGCGAACACATCTTCCAGCCCTTCTTCACCACCAAGGGAGAACGCGGCACCGGCCTCGGCCTCTGGGTCTCGCAGGGAATCATCCACAAGCACGCCGGCTCCATCGACCTCGCCAGCCGCACTGACGGCCCCGCCCACGGCGCCACCGCACGCGTCTTCCTCGCCGCCAAACCCATCCTCAACCTCAACGGCGACTAGACACCATTCATCCCCACTCCGCCAGCAACTCACCAACCACCCCCGCCGCCCGCACACACGCATCCCTGCTCACATCGAAGTGGGTCACAAAGCGCACCGTCCGCGGCCCAGACCCGCGCGCCAGCACACCCTTTGCCTGCAACGCCGCGCAGAACGCCGCCACATCCCCTCCCCTGCGCAGCTTGAAGATCACAATATTCGTCTGCACCGTCGCCAGATCGATCTCCGCCGCATCATGCGCCGCAACTGCCTCCGCCAGCAGGCGCGCGTTGGCATGGTCTTCCCCCAGCCTGGCCGGCATCTCTTCCAGCGCAATCAACCCCGCCGCCGCCAGCACGCCCGCCTGCCTCATCCCGCCGCCCATCGCCTTGCGAAACAGCCGCGCCCGCGCCATCGCCGCCGCCGAGCCCACCAGCATCGACCCCACCGGCGCGCCCAGCCCCTTCGACAGGCAGAACATCACCGTATCGAAGCCCGCCGTCAGCTCGCGCACCCCAACTCCCAGCGCCATCGCCGCGTGGAAGATGCGCGCCCCATCCAGATGCACCGGCAGCCCCATCGCGTGCGCGCCATCGCAGATCGCCCGCGCCACCGCCACCGGCGTCACCGTTCCGCCCGCCATATTGTGCGTGTTCTCCATGCAGATCAGCCCCGTCGACGCATGGAACGCCACGCCGCGAAAGATCGCCCCGCGCACCAGCTCCCAGGTCAGGGTCCCGCGCTCCGCCGCCACCGGCCGCAGCGTGCAGCCGGAGAAGGCCGCCGCCGTTCCCATCTCCCAATTCAGCACATGCGACCGCGCCTCGCACACCACCTCCTGCCCGTGCTCGGTGTGCAGCCGGATCGCCACCTGGTTCCCCATCGTCCCGGTGGGCACAAATAGACCCGCCTCGCGCCCAAAGACCTCCGCCGCCCGCGCCTCCAGCCGGTTCACCGTTGGGTCTTCGCCGTACACATCGTCGCCCACCTCGGCCTCGGCCATCGCCGCACGCATCTTTGCCGTAGGCCGCGTCACCGTATCGCTGCGCAGATCAATCATCGCCATTTTTCCCTCCCTGCAACCAGCAACTAGCAACCCACCACCAGCAACCTGCTGAACACCTCATTTGAAACCATCCGCCCCCGCGCCGTCAGCCTCACCCTGCTCCCCTCCCGCTCCACCAGCCCGGCCTCCTCCACATCGTTCAGCGCAGCCACCGCCCCCTGCACCAACGCCTCGCCAAACTCCGCCCGCAGCGCCTCCAGATCGACCCCCACATTCATCCGCAACCCCAGAAACATCGCCTCCTCAAATCCCTTCTCTGTGCCGATCCGTTCTACTTCAGGGTTCACCGCAAATACCCGAAGCTCGTCCTGTTCCCTGTTCTCTGTTCCCTGTTCCCTGCTCGACAGATATGCTTCCAGATCGCTCGTATTCCCCCACCGCACCGCGCCCTCCCCGCAGCGCAGCATCGAGTGCGCGTCCAGCCCAAAGCCCACATACGGCTCACGCCGCCAATACTTCACATTGTGCCGCGATTCATGGCCCTTGCGCGCGAAGTTCGAGATCTCGTACTGCATCACTCCGCCCGCATCCAGCCACTGACACGCCTCCGCGTACCGCTCCGCCGTCTCGTCCTCCGTGGCAACGGACTCCGCGCCGTATCGCGTGCCGCGCGCAAGCAGCTCGCGCCCCAGCCGCGAATCCTCATCCACCTCCAGCATGTAGACGCTCACATGCGGAACGCCGCACTCAATCGCCACGTCGACCGACTCGCGCCAGCTCGCCCGAGTCTGCCGTGGCAGCCCCACAATCAGGTCCACGTTGATCTCCTCCACGCCTGCCGCGCACATCCGCGCAATCTCCGCCAGGCAGATCTTGCGCGTGTGCATCCGCCCCACCGCGCGCGCCTCCGCATCCACAAACGACTGCACCCCAAAGCTCACCCGGTTCATCCCCAACCGCAGCAGCTCGGCGAAGCTCTCCTCGCCCAACTGCCCCGGCGCGCACTCAACGGTGATCTCCGCATCCGCCGTCACCTCGAACTCGCCGCGCAGCGCCGCAAAGATCCGCCGCACCTGCTCCGCCGAGAGCAGGCTCGGCGTCCCTCCGCCGAAGTAGACCGTATCCACCCGCCCTGGCAGCTCCGCGCGCAACGCCGCCGCCCACCCCCGCGACGACCGAATCTCCGCGCACACCCGCTCCACATACAACTCCATTGGATCGGAACTGGACGCCCCGGCCCCGCGCGTGCCCACAGCAGACGCTCCCGCCCCCAAGACCCCCGAGGCAAAGTTGCAGTAGCTGCACTTCGCCCGGCAGAACGGCACCGAGATGTACGCCCCCAGCGATCGCTCCAATGGTGTCCTCTTCCCACTCGCGTCCAAGTGAACGCACCGTTCTCAACACTCTACAGAATGACCGTGAGCGAATACTACAGTTGCAGATCGCAAATTCCGGAGGAAGCCGGGGGCTTCAGCCCCCGGAAAGAGAGCGTATTTGCGGGGCCTTCAGGCCCGGGCTCTTGATGTTTTTCGAGGACCTAAAGGAATCTCTGAATAAGTCCCCGTTTTGAAAGGGCGGGACTTCAGTCCCGCCGTAAGCATCCTATTTCCAATGCGGCTTTAGCCGCCGAGGGAATCTCGAACACTTGTGCAGACTTTCCCTAAAGGAAATACAACTGTAGTACTAAGCCGACGGCGTCAGCCTGCGCTGGCGGAGGGTTCGCCGTCAGAGCTGGCGGCGATGCAGACGGCGCAAGAGCAGTCGTCTACGCCGAAGGCGTGTTCCATCGGGAAGCTCACCGAGTCGCTCATCTGGGCGAAGATTGCAGCCGCTTCGCTCTCGCGCATCGTTCCGGAT
>Ga0187848_10001026_pt1 | contig 24395 bp, 26 predicted proteins | sample June2016WEW_4_40_FD_132424 | JGI IMG/M metagenome (GOLD analysis project Ga0187848, IMG submission 132424) | Peatland microbial communities from SPRUCE experiment site at the Marcell Experimental Forest, Minnesota, USA - June2016WEW_4_40 | ecosystem: Environmental > Terrestrial > Soil >... | reverse complement strand
GCATCCTAGGACATTATAATACACAATCTGCAACGATTTTTAACTCTGCCCCTTTTCTAGTCCTTTCTATAACCAATAATGTCTAAGAATGTCTAAGAATGTCTAATAATGTCTAATAATGTCGAATAATGAAGCAACCTGCAAACACTTCAAGCTCTGAATTAAAAAAGCAACCCAAAACAAACCCATCAAAAATGGCAACACAACTGTTGTTGTTCTATCAGACAAACTTCAGCACAGCCATAAAAGACCTGCCCGCCCACTATTTCATGCTCAAAGGCGCAAGCTAAATACACACCTAATTTCCTTCTTTTATTGCAGCTTAAACCTAGATGTAATAGCTACTGTCACGGCAAGCGCAACAGGTATTGTGTAGATTGCTACTGTCGCATTGAAGAATGCGCTTAAAGGCAGAAAAGCCAACGCTGCCTCTGGTTTATATGAGAAGCCAATTGGAGAGGGCTGTTGCAGGAAAAAATAGTTTGTAACTGTTGTCACAAGGACGCGTACCGTAATTCCTAAGGCGGTTGCTGAAATACTTATCATTTTGATATGTTGCCGTAGAAAGTTGTTTAGGTTTTCTATTTTGCAACCATGGGTTGCAATTTTATATGGTACGTAAACGCCTAAAAGCATTGATAATACGGCGATGAGATTGTATACTGGTCCTAGTAGCAAAGCGCCTGGGAAAATTGCTATTAGAATGAGTGTATTTATCACTGCTATTGTTATTCCTGCTTTTGGTCCTAAGGCTAAAAAGGCTATGACTATTGGTATTTCCCACACCTGGTAGAAGAGGAATGGGGCGTAGGGCGCTGGAATTTTTGGGCCTGCAATACTCAGAGCTGTTGTTAATGCGATGAATATTATGATTAGTGAGAGTCTTTTTGTGTTCATTTTATTTTCTCTCTTTTGTTTGTTCAATGCAACCGTTAGCTATTTAAGAGTAGCTACTCAAAAAATGGTAGTGATAAACGTAAAATTTGGAAATAATGATAAATAAGCCAATACAAGATATGATACAGGGAAGCGCATTTGACGGAATCTGTTCAGTTCACATCATCTGGCGAAGTTAAACGGTGGCTTGAAAACGAGACAAGCTCAATCCTTTCGCCTGTGCATGCTCAAGCCAAAAAACTAAGGGACGATATGAACAACGCAATTGAGAGCGTCGGGGACGTAAGCCAGATGCTTTTGGATAATAGTACAAGAGAAATTGATAGAAGAAATATGAAAGTTTACAATCGAGCTAGAGCGCTAAACAAGCTTGCTCATTTATTTCTTGACCGCCTCAAAAAACTCAATCTTCCGGAAGAAATCTCCTACGATACCTTAAGTAAATATACTCAGGAAATTCAAAAAATCTTTATAGTAATCGATATCGACATTAAAAATTGGTTTCCAAAAATTTCACCCTTCTTCATTATGGATAGAAGAAAATTCTTGGCCGTGTACGAAAGATCTAAACAAGCATATGCGACCCTCAATGACTTTGTTACAGAGGAATACGTTAAAACTAAAACTTTGGAAGAGGCCTTCCAGCTTCTAGATGAACTTCAAAAGGTCCAACAACAATTAGCTACAATCGGGGAAGAAAAAGGAAAAATAACGGATGAGCGCATACCGATCGAAAAAGAAATCTCTGAACTGGAACAAAAAATTGCTGAACTGAAAAATAGCGGACCGATTGATAAGCTGAAGTCGGTAAATGCTGAGATAGACGTGCTAAGCTGTGAATTGAAACATGCGATTAGGCATCTGCAAAAACCCTTCATAAAAATGCAAGCATTAGCCACCTCGGGCGGTGGAGGTGGAATAACTCCAGATGAGCTTGCCAAGGTGAACCAGTATTTAGAGAAGCCTTTTGATGCGTTTATAGCTGAGGAGAGAGGTTATCCGATGCTTAAGGAGATTTTGCAGAAGCTTGAGGGTCTAATGGCTGAGGACAAACTTAAATTAAAATCTGATAAAGCACGGAAAGCCGAGCAGGCTTTAAATGAGATACTCAAAGCAGATTCACTCGCCAAACTTCAAATCAGATGCGTGGAAATGGCAACCACAAGAGAACAGCTGTCAGGTTCTCAAATGATGGATGAGGTAAAACACAATCTAGCCGTGCTTCAGGCACAGGTTGACCAGCTAAAAGCGAAAAAAACTATCATCCAAACACACGAAGCAGTCAAAGAAAACGCATACCATGACGCTGTTGATAAAATCAGCAATCTCAAGCGGTCTATTGAAAGAGATATTTACAGCTCAATTGAAATAAAAGTTCAAATTCCCTAGTTGCCGTGTTAGGCTTTGGATTTATCTTTACTTATCGAAGAAGCTTTAAGAATTCAAAGCAGCGGCTTCAATAAGGTAGTAAACAAAGCCTTGTTTTTGTTGCGAAATGAAAAGGGGCGAGTAGGCAACTTGACAATAGTTAACCGTTTAGTTAAACTTGAACCGTTAGGCGAAGCATTAGTAATTGGCGACTTGCATGGGAACTTTGAAAGCCTAACAGTCATCCTACAAACAAGCCGCTTCATCGAGAAAATGCAGAAAACCAAAGAGGCAACATTGGTTTTTTTAGGCGATTACGGTGACAGGGGCGAGAAGTCAGCAGAAATCTATTACGCAATTCTGAAGCTTAAGCTTGCTTTTCCCAAGCAAGTTGTACTTTTGCGGGGAAACCATGAAGCGCCAAAAGATTTGTTGGGTTACCCGCATGATTTGCCCGTCCAATTCCAAAACAGGTTCGGTAAAGATTGGAAGACGGCTTACGAGAAGACGCAGACTTTATTTGGTTATCTCTATAATGCCGTGTTTGTTAAGGACCGCTATTTGATGGTTCACGGAGGCGTGTCTCCGGAAATCAGAAGTCTCGAAGACATTGCTCAAGCTCAAGAAAACCACAACGAGGCTTTGCTGGAAGATTTGCTTTGGAGCGACCCCGATGAAAACGTACAAGGCGTCTCCTCTTCGCCGAGGGGAGCAGGGAAACTCTTTGGCAAAGAAGTAACGGAAGCGGTTCTTGAAAAGTTGAACGCTAAAATTTTGATAAGAGGACATGAATCAAGTTACTCCGGCTTCAAAATTAACCATGACAGCAAAGTCTTAACTTTGTTCTCAAGAAAAGGCTCACCATACTTTAACAGGTATGGCGCGTATTTGCAGTTGCCACTTTCAGAAAAATTCGAAAATGCCCAGCAGTTAATTCCATGGATCCATAAATTCTAATTATATCCCAAATTCTGGAAAACACAATAAACCCTCTGTTGTCTCAAAGTCAAACAACTTTATCTGTTAGTTCGATAACTGAAACAGTTGAGGTGGAAAGCATGTCCAGTGAAATTGAAAAAATTAAGAAAAAATTAGATGCACTTGACGCAGACATTAAGAAACACACCGCCCAAGCGGTGCATGCCGACAAAAAAAGACTTGACGATTTAGATGCCCGATTGAAAGCCTTGGAAGAAAAAGCGAAAAAGAAAATTTAATTAGGAATATAAAGATCCGCCAACTCACAAAAAATGGCAGTCTACAACCTGCTTTTTTTATGAAATTATGAATGCCTTTTTGGTGCGCAATTTTTTTGGAAGTAGTGATTTTAAAATCAAATAGGCTAAAGGTGGCTATGTCGAAATGCTTAATTGTTCGCCAACGCAACTGAAATTATAAATGATTGCTTCTTGCTGTAACATTGATTAAGTTGGGGACACATCAAGATAAGAAACCATCAAATTAACTAGGCAAAGATGTTTAATGTTGCCAAACGAAAACGCTATTGAAACCATTAACCTAACAAAAACATTCAAATCAAAAACTCAAGGTTCCAACCGATTCTTTAGGCGTAAAACAGTTTCCGTAAACGCGGTTGACAATATAAATCTGGAAATCAAGAAAGGCGAACTCTTCGGGTTGCTTGGTCCGAACGGTGCTGGAAAAACAACGTTGGTAAAAATGTTATGTACTCTTCTTCCGCCCGATAGTGGAACGGCGTTTATCAACGGTTACGATATAGTTAAGGAGCAAATGAAGGTTAAGCGGTCACTTGGAACTCTTTTTAGCGTTGGAGAAAGAGGCTTCTTTTGGAGGCTGAATGGTTACAGAAACCTCGAGTTCTTTGCTTCAATTTATAATGTGCCCAGACAAAAACGGCATGAGCGAATTTTGGAAGTCTTAAAACTTGTCGGTTTAGAAAACAACTCTTTTCAGTTATACCAAAAATATTCTGGCGGAATGAAAAGAAAACTCGCTCTTGCAAGAACCCTGCTTCCAGACCCGCCCATAATCATACTTGATGAGCCCACGACTGGCTTAGACGCAATTTCCTCACGCAACGTTCGTGACTTCGTGAAAAGCACAGTTAAGGAAACAGGCAAAACAGTGTTTTATACGACACATTATATTGAGGAGGCAGCTCAAATCTGCACTAAAATCGCCATCCTCAAGCAGGGCAAAATAGTTGCCTTGGACACCCCTGATGCCTTGCGGGCAAGAATCAAGAAGGACGAGCTAATTTACCTAACATTTGAGCAAGTAACGCACGCTCAAATTGAAAAAATGCGCTCCCTAGAAGGCGTTATCGACGTAACAGAAGAAGCGGAGCCAAACCTGATGCCAGGCCAGCAAGCATTGTGCGTTGAGCTGAAAAGCGTTGACCAGCTACCGTTAATCTTCGATTTTATTTTTGATCAAAAAATTAAGCTTGTCAATTTTAAGCGGGAAGAACCGACCTTGGAAGACGCGTTCATAGAGTTAACTAAGAGGACATGAGACCATGGGCTTAGGGGCTGAGCTTGAGAAAATCTGGTATTTCATGAAGCGAGACATGGTAAGCTTCTCTACGTACAAAACAAACATTCTCATTCTGGTTTTTACTGCAGTTTTTGGGGCATTATCCTTCGCTTATCTTGGACAGAGTTCAGTCAATCAAACTGTAACTCAATTATACCATACGAGCTACACAACTTACCTGCTTATCGGATTAGCCTTCAACACTTACCTTGGACAAGCCTTGACACTGGTGCAAAAAACCATTAACCCTTGGGCGCTTGAAGAAGTTTTGGTTTCGCCGACTAGCTTAACAACATTCATCATCGGTAGTTCAATTTGGGGCTTTGTCTGGAGCACAGGCGTAGTGGCAATTTACCTTCTTATCGGTGTGTACTTTTTCGGAGTAACTCTCAGCGTCAACATTGCCGGGACACTGATTGTTCTAGCCCTAGGCATCGGCACATTCATCGGTATTAGTATGATTGGTTCAGGAATACTGATTCTGACCAAACAAGGCGACCCAGTGACAGCGCTAATGACCATAGCAATAACCCTGTTTGGGAACGTGCTTTTTCCACCGCAAGTCCTGCCGACAGCTCTACGGATAATCGCCTTCATAACTCCACCATACTACTTTATGACATGCATCAAGCAAACGCTAACAGGCTCCACTATCGCCATGATTTTGCCTAACTTGGAGATTTTGGCGCTTATGTGCGCCATCATTGTACCCGCAGGATACGCTATTTACGCGTGGTGCCTGAAAACGGCGAGGAAAAACGGAACCCTCTCATGGTTCTGACTTTTTTGTCAATTGATTGTGCTTTGCGGTGCGTGTGTGGTTTTAGATTATTTGATGAGGTTCTTTTCTGGAATTTTGAGGTTGTTGAAAGCCATTTAAGGATGACTTCCTCAGCGGCTTTGCTCAGAGCTCCTTTTCCGTAGCCGAAGCGTTTCATGGCTGCTTCTCTGAACTTCTCTCCCACTTTAGGATTTATTTGTACCTGAGAGTCACGCTATATTACCAAATTGCCATATGGCTGAATTAAGACTTATACTTTGTTTTGCTCTGAAGAATTCTTTGTAAATTAATTTCGAAAGCTGCCACTGGATTCTCAAGCTTCCACGCCTCAAGCACCAAAGGATTAACTTCGCCGATAATGCCAATTTCGACGTCGCCGACTATTATTTTACCGATTCTGCCTTCGATAAAGCTCGGATGAGCGGTTTCTTTTATTTGCCAGTCAACCCCAAAATTAGCAAAGAATGCGTCGAGGTCAGATTTGATTTCGGTGAAGTTAGCGTTTGCGTGTGCTGTTGCGGCACAGAGCCATTCTTCGTCTCTCGTTCTGGTCTCTTTTGCTTCGTCTGGTAGGGTGACTTTACCGGGTTCGAATATTTTTTGGGGGAATTCTACGGATTGGTTGTTGCTGAGGAACTCTATGATGCTTGGCAGCAGCCAGTTGCGTAGGCATGTCATGGTGGCGACTTTGGGGTTGGCAACTTCCACGTTCTTGGTTTTTTGAGTGTTCATTTTGTCAAAAAGGTTTTCCTGATTGGTCAACGTGTAGGTTAAGATTTCTTGGTAGCCTAAACCAACCATGAGTTCCCGTGCGATATCGATTAATCGCTGATCTGGTTTTGCTCGCCCGGTTGTGGCTAGTTCGCGCCAAAGCGGCTTGATATTGTTGTAGCCGTAGGCGATGGCGACGTCTTCGATTAGGTCGACTTGGTGCATTACGTCCACGCGGTAGCATGGAACAAGCACTTCTATGCTGTCAGCCTGCGTTTTTTTGATGCCTAAGCCTGCCGTTGACAGAAGATCAGAAATGTGATGCGCCGAAATCTGCAGCCCTAAAAGCTTATTCGTGTACTCAACACTCAAAGACACGCACCTGCCGCTAAAATCGGGGGTAACCACCTCTTTGTCAGGGTACTCTGAGTCTTGTGGGTAATGGATTTTTGCCGCGTAAGCTTTTCCGCCGCGGTCAATCAATGCAGAAGTGACTAAGTTAAGCGTGTTTAGCACCGTTTTGTGCATGGTGCCTGTAACTTCAACGAGCAGGTTGCTTGTTTCTTCGGTGACTTTGCCAAGGTCATTGGAGTTTATGATTGGGGGAAAAGACAACGTATTGCCCTTAGAATCAAACAGCATTGGGTAGACAGGGTGCTTTTTGAGTATGTCGCCGTACTCCAAGCCCTTTGGGTGGCGCTCAAGAATCTCAGATAGGGTCATTTTTTCTGTAAAGCCCAGCGGAACGAAGCTTCCCTGGTCTGGTTTGGCAACAGTGTACTCTAATGGCGGGGTTATGAGGTCTAGGTTGTAGATGCCGATGGATGTTTTTTGTCGGCTTCTGCCGTAAGTCTTGTCCAGTTTGTCCTGTAAGTGCATGAGTCCACGGATTATCGGGTCTGTTAAGTGGATGCCTTTTACTACGGAGCAGGCGATAAACGGACGGATGTTGTAGAGTTTTGCGTTAACGTTTACTTCTATGGCTGGTTTCCCTGCCGTGTACTGCTTAAGCCCCTTTTCCTGCTTTAGGTAGCCGCGTAGCGCCCTGCTTAAGCCTTCCACGCTCCATAGGTCTGGGCGGTTAGTGTCTTTCATTTCAATGCTGACGATACCTTCACGGTCACTGTAAAGCTTGACTTCGCCCTTAATGTAGGCTAAAATCTCGTCCAATCGTGCCATGTCACCCTCAAGCTTTAGGCTAAGCAGGCGTTCAAGCTCTCGGTATTCTATGTCGATTGTGGGCATTTATGTCACCTGTTTTTTCCTTAGCCAATCAAGGTCTTGGCTGAAAATCATCCGTATATCCTCTATGCCCGCGTGCATCATGAATAAGCGGTCCACGCCAAGACCCCATGCGATAACGGGCTCTTTTACGCCGAGGGGCAAGGTGACTTCTGGGCGGAAGATTCCTGAGCCGCCGAATTCTACCCAACCGTAGCCTTCCTTGAAAGCGCTGAGTTCGACGCTAGGTTCTGTGAATGGGAAATAGTCGGGTTTGAAGCATACTTTGTCTGCTCCAGCAATCTCCATAGCAAACTTGCCCAGAACGCCTAAGAGGTCTTTTAGTGTTAAGTTTTCATCTATGATTATGCCTTCAACCTGGTTGAATTCTGAGAGATGGGTTTTGTCGGTTATTTCTGGGCGGTAAACACGGGCGATTGAGAAGTGTTTGCTTGGAACTTGATAATTTTTGCTCTCAAGCGTTCGGGCGCTGAGACATGTGCCGTGACCCCGCAGAATCAACCGTTGGGCTGCTAGCAGTGAGTATTTGTATCCCCATCCCGTTGACCCCGTTATCCAGCCGTTCTCATGCGTCTCCGCAACGTGCTCTACAGCTTCGCCATGTTGGCCTATTTCGCCGTACTGCGGGTCTTTGATGTAGTAGATGTCGCTTGGTTCACGCGCTGGATGATCCTGCGGCACATAAAGAGCATCAAAGTTAAAGAAGCTGGTTTCAACAGCGGTACCTGTCATTTCTTGGAATCCTAACTGGACGAGTTTGGCGCGAACTTCGTCAAGGAATTGTAGGTAGGGGTGTTTTTTGCCTGGCCATGCTTTGGCTACGGGCGCTTCAATATTGTATTTTTGCAGTTTTGAGGTGTGCCATTTGCCCGTGATTATGTCTTGAGGCGTTAGTTGGGTAATAATGACTTCCGGAGTTTCAACTTGTACACTGAAAACACTATCCGCAGATCCATTTTTTACTAATGCCTTTGCGCCTTGCGGGGTGATTTGGAGTGTGCGTGTGGTTTTAGGCTCGATGGTTACTAGCGTCCGTTTCTTTAGTTGCTCAGCTGCTTCTTTTAGTTCTGGGCTAAGGTCCTCCATTGCTGCTTGGTGTTTGTCGTTCAGATATTTAAGTAGGGTTTCGTCGCAGCCTTCCGCAATAAATGCTTGATGCAAAAGCGTCTCGGATATGCGTATCGTGTTGTCGCTTGAGGTGTAGAGTGCCCATTTTTTTCTTATTACCCAGCCAAGCGCAATCTGGATAAACTGCGGTTCAATTCCCGCTTGATGCGTTGCTTTTTTCAGGTCTGCCATTCCGCCAAGTGCTGCCACAGAATGGATAAGTTTGCGTTCGGGCAAACCGTTTTTCGCGTATTGCTCTCCTTCAGCTGTCAGTTTGATGACGCTTCGGTATTCTGCGTGTATGCTGATAAGGTTTTTTTCTTGAAGAGTTAGTGCAGTGCGCATGACTGCTGTATCGGGAAAACCGCAAGCATCAATCAGCTGTTCTGCTGAAGCTTTTCCGCCAAGCGATTCTAAAGCGGAGAGTAACCGTTGTTCTTGCGTTCTGAGCTCAACCATACAGCCTGCCTTCATACGCGTAAGTTGGTTTTGTTAAGGATAATTCTTGCGTCACAAATAAAAGCATGCTGATAAACATTAAGGTCTAGCGCTCGGTGCTGTTTGGTGTCTAATGATGAGAGTATATGGCACAAGCTTCATAGTTAACTCGCAATCTCGATTTTAGGGATTAACTGGGGTTATGCTGCTGCTACTTTGCGAAGTTCGATTCTTTCTATATCCAAGCACTCGTCGCAAAGGTCAGAACTCGGTCTTCTAGTGCGTGTTTGCATGACGACACGGGGATACTGCTTGCAGTTTTTATACCAATGCCACCTGTCAGGCTCAGGTCCCTTAACATATTCCTCCATTCTAAACCACACAATAATATATGAAACAACAATTATTTTTAATTTGCCCTATGTTGCTGTATTATTAGGCTAATTCAAAATTTACCAATATGCCAAATACAGGTTAGAAGCAAACCACTGTGGCCTCCTGTGTTTGCATCCGGCATCTTCAGAATTGCCTGTTGCTTCGGATGTATTTCTTTCCAAAGCCGCTTTCCGTCTCTTCTGCACAAATGTCCTCAAAAGTATTTTGTAAGGTAAGTCTCCGTAGGCTTCGCAGCAATAGTTTCCTAAGCCTTACCTGGGGGGCTCGAGAATTTTGGGCTTCTTGGTTTTGGGTTTCACTAAGGTGATGTAAATTACGGCGGCCACAACTATGCCTGCAACGGAAACAACTATGGCTTCAAAAACTGGCACATTATTACTATGTAGTGTCGCATTGTTGGGATCAATAACTGTCGCGTTGTTAGGGTAGCCTGCGCTTTCCCAGGTTCCGAGGTAGCTTGAGTCATTGGATACATTGATTGAGGTTATCCATTTTATCCATTTGTATCCATATTGGTTTTGAGCTACGAGCATGAAGGGAAAACCTGTAGCGGCGGGAAGGGTGACGCTGTTTATTTTGTAGGCTAAGATTAAGTTGTTTTGCACGATGTAGTCTAATGGAAGCTCGGTGGTGTAGCCGTCGGAGGCGTTGAAGATGATGGTTGTCGCATGTGGGCTGACACCTGCTTCTTTGAGGAGGTCGCTCACAAGGACGCCTTGCCATAACATAGTGACACTCCAGCCTTCTACACAGATAAGCGTGCCCACTTGCTGGTATGATTGGAAGTTATTGACCACGTCGTCGTACGTATACTCCAAGGTGTTGTTTACGAGACCAGTGACGGTTAGGCTGTAAGTTGACTGGTTTATGTGCTGCGTTCCAGCGATGGCAACATCAGGATGTAGAACGATGTCTTCGATGAAAACGCTAATTGGTGTCAGGCTTTGACCCTGATATTGGGTAACTTCTCCTGGGTAAAGGGAGGGCGTAGGGGTGGGTGCCGGATTATACGTGGGCGTTTGAGAAGGCGTAGGTGTAGACAGAAGAGTAGGCAGAGGAGATGTTATACTTGTTGATGTTGGCGTTGGGGAAATTTCGGTTGGGGCGGGGGAAGGTGTGGCTGTTGGGACAGGTTTAGAACTGTTCTGAACAATGAACAGGGACACAGTCAGTATGATGACTAATAGAACCACAATCAGAACTGTTTTTTTGTGTCGTTTAAGAACTTGCATTTACATTAATATGATGATATTTAGTGTATTTATCTATGTTGCGCTAAGTGAAGTCTGACATTTAATCTTTCCTTTTTCACTCTTTTTGATAGTCATCCAAGGAATATTTTGATGCAAATGCGAATCCACTTAGGTGATGTGTTGTTTCTCTTAGAAATCCGACTGAACCCGTAAGCCTTATTAGTAAATTTGGGCAAAGTTATGATTGGTACCTTTGTGAGTAAGCCTATTTTTGTATTGATTGTTTTCTTTTTGCTTCTGGGGTCCTTGGCGGTTTTTGTTCATGCTTCACAGACATTTACGGTTCCGCCTCTCAGTGAGCAAACTGTAAAGGTGAATTTGAATCAGGGCGATTTTGTTAAAGGTACGGTTTCTGTTTCAGGGGGTACTGGAACAGGCGTCGATTTTATGGTAAGTGACCCCAACGGAAAAGAGTTACTGAGTTATAACTACACCTCCTACAAAAGTTTCTCGTTTTCAGCTTCGATTACTGGAACATATACATTGAGTTTTGATAATTCATTTTGTTCCTGCATTGGCGGCAAAAATGTGACGTTAGAATATTCCGTTAATGACAAACCAGTTCAAGGAAGCTTAGAAGTAGGTTCTAACGGAGGGTTCCCTATCGTAATAATACTCATTTTGGTCATTGTAATTGTAGCGATTGCCGCAGTTGTCACCTTAATGAGGCGCCTAAGAACAAATACCAATAATGCAACACTCAGCCCCTAGGTTACGCGCACTCTCATGACGCATATCTTTTTATGCGCTTATAGCTGAGTACAGAATGAAGGATGAACAAACGAATGATGGCGGATTCGGGAGCAAAAAACCAATTCAACAAGAAACTGTTAGCGATTGCTGTTATCATTCTCGTGGCCGTAGCCGTAGTGGTTTCCTGGCAGATCTATGGGCAATCTTCAAACGCCACAAAAGCGAAGGTTATTCTTCCAGCTTTGAACTTGACCCTCATGGGAGCTGACGGTCAACAAAAGATTCTGAACTCAAACGAACTCGCCGCACTAAAATCTTATACGGCGACTGGAGGATACATTAACGATAAGGGAGCGACTTATGTTGGGAACTTCACGGGAGTGCCTATTTTAACTCTCTTGAACTTGGTTGGAGGTATTACAAGCGGCGAGAACGTCACTGTCACGGGCTCAGATGGCTATCAGGTGACATTTACCTATCAACAAGTGCATGGTCAAGGAATAAACACCTTCGATCCGAAGACAGGAGCCACGGTACAAGCTTCGCAACCGTTGACGCTAATCGCTGCCTACTACTGCAATGGGACAAGCATCGCTTCAGGTCAAGGGCCTCTAACTGTAGCGGTTGTAGGGCCTCAAGGCTTGTTCACGAACGGCTTTTGGTGGGCATATCTTCTGGTGAAAATTGAGATTATCCCGGCATAGTGCGTTGCGACTGTTCTCGTACTTTGAAACTTTTGGATAGAGCCCGTAGGATGCATTTGAATTAATTTTTTGCATCCTTAAATTTTGTTCAGGTTGTTTGGGTTGCTTTTTTGGTTCAGGGTTTGCATAGTTTGCAGGTTGAGGCAACATGAGGTAATTAAATGTAAATAAAGGCAATAAGAGGCACTTAAAGGCTATTAAAGTTAGTGCGCTATGCGTTATGATGGTTGTGCCATAGCAGAAGAATTCCCTTAATGCACTGCTTTAGAAACGTAACCGAGTGTAACTCCAAAACCTATGAGATCGCAATTCAGAAAATGCTGAACCCTATTTAGGCTGATTTAGCGATATTTAGTTTGTTTTGAGAAAAGAAAAAAGGCTCTCAATCAACACCAAGACAATATCTGATGTTACTTAGACCCGCTCAAAATAAAGACTATCTTTTCTAATATGTTTGTTTAGCGTTTAAGAAAAACTTTGAATATTATCTATAGACATAGATTGCAATACATTGGCTAATTCGAAAATTTACCAATATACAAAATAAAACATAACTCTTTAATAAAAAAGGAAAAAGAATGTAAGAAAAATTAGGCTTTGCCAAACCACTTCTCAAACCATTCTTCAAATGACGAAAGGCATTCTTTGCGCCAGGCCGCTTCCCCAGAGTCGTCCTTCAAACAACTAGTAAGCTCCAAACGGTAGGTAATTTCTGTCTTTGCCTCTTCAAGCAGCGCTTCAACGTCATCAAGCATATCATTTCCGCCAGCAGAATAATCTTTCACAGATGCTTTCAAAAAAGCCCTTTTTTGCTTAATCAATTGCTCAAGTTTACCTTCAGTCGCCATACTTTATCACTCTAAATTGGTTAACCGACCTCTAAAATAGTCTGTTTAAAGAGTTTAAAGTTTGTTCTACCAAAATAACTAAAGAGAGGACACAAAAGAATTTGAACCGAACGCTTGATTGCCAATGACCATTAAGTGGCTATTTGTTTGAAAGAATGATTTTACCATGAGAATATCCTTTAAACGCATCCAGTTGTAAAATCCTATGTTAACTAACAAGTTCAGGCTTGCATTTTTTCTTTTCTAACCATAAGAGCCCAATTTATAACTCTTTTTTGCGTTAGCAATTGCTTAGTTTTAATTAATTCCCTAAAATTCAGAAGCTCAGAAGAAGGAAAATAAAGAATTAGCGGAAAACCACTTTGGACTTGGTTGCTTCTTAAGGATAGGTCGCTCTATTTTGCTTTGCCAGCCTTCTTAGCGCAAGCATCACTGCAATACTTCGATTTAGCATTAAACGTAGTATACGACTTTTTACAAACTGGGCACTTCTTTTCCATTCAAATCGCCTCAAATTTACTTAATAAATGCTATTATTAGCTAAAAGCTTTCTCTCTAGAAAATGATTTTTGATGATCTGTTGCAGAACGCATTTCTGTTGATTGGATTAAATTTTAATCTTGTGTTTCTTATTCTCATAAAGATTTTTCCAAACCATCAACGAGCTTTTTTGCCCATTCGCCAGCAGCTTTGATTTCTTCAGTTTTCGGGTGACCCCTCTTCATCAGCACACCCTTCCACCCACCATAACACGCAAAATGGTCCTCAAGCACTTTCTGCCCCTTGCTTTCCAAAAGCGTCTTTAGTCTTGTCAAAGCCAATTTATCAGTTCTTGGTGCTCCCCCCCAAGTTATAAAAAGAGCAAACATTTTAGTGGTTTTCAAATTTAGGTTCCGAAGATACCGCACGATGTCTTCGTTGGGGGTTCCAGCAAAGAGACCTGTTCCAACAAAAACCAAATCGTACCCCTCCAAATCCAAAGTTTGTGGAGTGCTATCTGAGGTTATTCTTATTGCATCACAGCCTATTTGGGAAGCCATCGAGTCGGCGATTTTTTTTGTGTTGCCACTTTTGGAAGAGTACAGGATAATTGTCCTCATATGTATCCGCAATTTGTACGCTGTAGGCTGTGTATTTAAGGTTTTGAAGACTGCGATTAGTGTTTACTTTGGGTTTTGGGTTTGGGATTAAATTTTAATCTTTCTCTCTCTCTGCATAAATTTCTACTACTACGACTACATAACTACTAACTACTACTACATAACCTCTAATCTAACCTTTAACCTATACCTATTTGTATCTCTACTCTACTCTCCTCTCTTATCATCCCCGTACAACATTTTAGACATAGATAGATAGAAAGAGACATCTCACAGAGATACACAGATACATATCACACAGACAGACAAGACAAACAGAAAAACAGACAAAGACAAATAAACAAAACAGATACAACTACGACGACTACGACGACGAAAGACAAACACACGGAACCCATATAATGGAAGGGAGCAATAATAAACAAGGTTAAGCTGTGACTATAATGAGTGATCAGATTCCTTGGGAAACAATTATAGCGGTAATAGGTGTTGTGATCGGATGGTCGTTATCTCAGCTAACTGATTTAGTGAAGAACAAGCGAAGAAAGACATTGGTCAAGAGAGCCTTGATAAATGAGCTTTCCGTAATCCGAAAAACGTTTTCTGATGCACTAAAAACGGGAGAAAATAGGATTCCCGACGAGCAAGTTCCTTTCATCACGGAAACATACGATTCAGTTAGGATTGAGCTTGCATCATTTCTGAAACCTGATTCCCTTGCTATAGTTCAAAGAACATATGAAGAAATAAGAAAGCTAAACCCAGAAGACCATCATGGTCATCTTGTAATGGGTGGAAGTTTAGACCACATCTTTCAGTTCACTGATTTCAAAAAACTGATTGCATTAATCGATGACTCTGTTACTCGGCTTAAGTAATCAAGCCAACTCTTGTGCGTATCAAAGACCTATTAACTTAATAGGTTTGATTTGATGATTCTCGGAATCCATTCTTTCCGTTCATTTCTCAAATATTTAGCGAACAAGAGAGACACTTCGCTTATCAAAGTATCAATGGTTTGCTTATTACTCTACTTTATTTTTGGAATGTTAACATGCAATTAAGATAAGCAAACTTGTTACCTAACTTGACGATTTTGGTTCGTTTTGTTTATATATTGGTGTATTGACTATGGATGTGCAAAAAGAAGGAATATCTTAAGTATGGGTTCCAAGTCTCCAAGAGGCGAATTCGCCGCAAGGCAACTAAAGAAGAAACGGAAGAATTTCCGTTGGTCTAACCGTTACTTTAACAGGCGCATGCTTAGGCTAGACGAAAAAGTAGACCCGATGCAGGGTGCACCTCAATCACGGGGCATCGTTCTAGAAAAAGTGGGTGTTGAATCAAAACAGCCAAACAGCGCCATCCGCAAATGCGTCCGCACACAACTTATCAAAAACGGCAGAGTCATCACCGCATTTTTGCCCGGAGACGGCGCACTCAACGTCGTTGACGAACATGACGAAGTCGTTGTTGAAGGCATCGGCGGAACAAGAGGGGGCGCAATGGGAGACATCCCTGGTGTACGCTGGAAAGTAGTCATGATAAACGGCGTATCACTAAAAGAGCTCGTCTATGGACGCAAACAAAAACCAGCAAGGTAATGCTCATGAGCACACAAACAGCAGCACAACCACAAGACATCAAACTTTTCCAAAAATGGACATTCAAAGACATCTCAGTCCAAGACATCGGGTTGCAGCGCTACCTCAACCTCACCCCAATGGTCGCACCCCACAGCATGGGACGACATGAACACCAAAGATTCCGCAAAGCAAAAGTCAACATTGTAGAACGCTTAATCAACAGCCTAATGCGTTCAGGCAAAAACAGCGGCAAAAAAGCCAAAGCAACCAACATCGTCAAAGAAACATTCGAAATAATCAACTTACGCACAGGCAAAAACCCCATAGAAATCCTCGTTAAAGCCGTCGAAAACGCATCTCCATGCGAAGACACCACACGCGTCAGCTACGGAGGAGTTGTCTACCACCTATCCGTCGACGTCGCACCTCAACGCAGAATCGACCTTGCCATACGCCACATAAGTGAAGGCGCACGAGCCGCAAGCATAAACAACCCACGCAGCATCCAAGAAACACTCGCAGATGAGCTTGTCCTCGCCGCAAACAAAGACATCAAAAGCGCAGGCATTGCCAAACGCAACGAAATCGAACGCGTCGCACAATCAAGCAGATAAAAACCCTTTTCGCATCAGTTTTTTCTTCATTCACAATACTTTTAGAACCAGCCAAGTTAACCATTTTATGCCCGGTATCTAACCGTCAACTATGGATTTGTTATCGGTTTAAACTGATAGCTGTCCAAGACTTTTCGCGACGCAACTAGACAAATCCAGACAGAAAGAGACAAATAGATACAAATGGAGACAAATCTAGCCGCAACCTGCAAACGAAACAAACCCTAAGCCAGAAAAGCAACTTGAAAAAAGCTCCAGCTTATCAAAGAGAATAGCGTCAAATGGCAAGTGTGATAGTGTAATTTTTTTCATCCGCCTCAAATTCCCAGTTATCCTCGTTCTTCTAACCAACGGGGTTGCTCGTTCAAATCGTAAAAAAATCTGAACGGTTGTTTCTTAATTCATTTTGGATTACTTGTTTTTTTCCTTTTTCTGATTGTGCCCTTAAAGTTTTGTACTGTTTCTTCACAAACGCCCGGTTTCCATGTGCATATACCTTCAATTATCTCTTTAAGATAGTATTCGAGCTCTCCATTTGTTAAGTTACTAGATCGGTCAACGCTGTAAACAATTTCATCTTTTTTTCGGCTTACAGTTACTGACAATAAAACATTGCTATCCATTAGATTTTCAACCTCTGCTTCCATTAGGTTTAATTTAGATTTAAGCTTTCTACCCATTTGCCATAAATGAAGCGGAGATTGAGGTTGAGTTTCTATTAAGAGTTCAAGTCAGCTTTACATCCAGTTTTTCACAGAATAGCTGGCATTAGCCTGAAGAAATCATTCTCGTTTTAGAGATTCATTGTTTATTCAAAGGTCACTTATCTGCAGTCAGCTTTCTTCTATGATAAAAAGATTAGAGTTCATTCAGTTTAAGGAGACATAAACTTCTTTGGTAACTGCCAAAAATAGCAGTCTGGGTTTTAGATTTTTGACATATATCTGTTTTGGTAATAGTGCTTATATCATGTTTAGCAATACATAACACTTGGTGTTGCAGATTGCGAAATCAACCTTCAGAATCAAGGGCTCAGGGAAGGCCAGTTTTTGAGCCACAAAACTTTAAGAAAAAGACCAATGACGCCGAAGAAAAGTTCAAGCAGGATTCAATAGTATACTTGCAACGATTAAAGAACAAGCAAGAAAAAACAAAGTCGAAATTTGCAAACCCTTGATATTCTTTTCAAGTTGTTCATAAGTTCCATTATGCTGAAGGCTGTATGTTGCGAAGCGGAATTGATACTGTTGCTTGTCGCAGAGCAAACCTCTGGTTTGGGCTCAAATAACTTCATGAACTAATTCCAAAAAGCCTTAAAGATCATGCCTTTTCTTAAGAGCTGCATTATACTTTTAAGGAGGTCATCTCTTTTAGAAATTGAGAATCTATGTCAAAGGCTCAGGGAATGACCTTAGCTGGCAAAATTCTTTGGAGGAGTCTTTTTTGGTCAGGTCTTTTTACTATGGGGATTGGTACGGGGATCGCCAATTCGTTTCTCAATAATGTCGTCCAAGGTCAAGCTTACCTGATTATTGGCTTCGCTTTTATTGTTCTTGGAATAGCCCTAATGGCAACTGCATCTTTGGTATATCAGGGAAGAATAAGAATTCAGAAAAGACAGGGAATCTAACGTGTTAGAAGGTAAAAATGACATTAATAAAGTTAGTATTTACCTTCGAAGAGTCTACCAAACTAGCAAAGATAGTTGGGTGATTATAATTTGAGAGTATGACGACATATGCCGAGAAAGTGGTTAACAAACGAAAGTGTATGGGTACGAATTATATCCTTATGGCTCTTATCTTTTTTATTACTGTTCATCTGGTGGTTAGCTAGTTACTATTTCCTGCCATATGGCGTTCTCAGAGGCGTTTTGCCTTCGGCAGAACTCCCTATAGGGAATGATTTTCTCAGCGTTTTCTTGCCTATTTTTCTATTTAACCTTGTTATCGGTGGCGGATTAACTGTTGCCATAAATTTGTTAAGCGTAAAATCTATCCCTCTGGGCTACTTTTATCCTTTAATCAATATAAGCCTCTATGGAATCTTTCTTGGAACCGACTCATTCGGGATCAGCCACGGAAGCAGATTTTTTCCGAGCATAACCGTTGTTTACGGACCGGGTTTTTATGAGCTTACAGGTTTCATTTTTATTGCCGCAGCCACAGCAAGACTCACCTTGCTTAATCAAACAGAATGGTTAAGCGGCAGTTTGGAAAGAATAAAGTGCAGAAGTGAGTTAAAACTTTCACGCTCGGAAATTTTCGCACTAATTTTTGGAGTGTTACTTCTTCTGGTAGCTGCCATCAAAGAAGCCCTTAGTATTTTAAGTACTACAATATGAGCAAAAATAATTTCGCCGTCTTAACCCATTTCGCGCGCGTAGAGTCAAGGCACAGAAGAAGCTTGAAGATTAATCTGAACGGGTTCTAAACATTCGCATGAAAAGAAACGGTTAACCAGTTCAGGTTCCAACAACCTCACATTTGGGAAGCTCAATAATCCTTTAATCGGGTAAGTTTTGATTGTCAGTCAATGGTGGATTCATACTGGTTTTTTCTTTCTTCATTTAAACCGTTTTCTTGCACAGCAACTTATTTTCTTTCTAAGAAAGTCTTACTAAACGCCTTAGCAGCACTTCGACTAAACAAAGTAGACAAAGCCCGATCCATAACCCTGCTCGCAAAATGAGCAAAATAAACACGGAAAAGCTAATTTAACAACGCACTGGCGCGGTCTGCATACCTGAATGCCAATACAAACCGATTTTACAGAATTTTTATACTTGAAAATTGATTGGTAACAGGGGAAGCTATTGAACAATCCCGAGGGTGGCTGCACGTCCGGAACACTTTTCGAAAAGGAAGAGATGGCTAAGAAGGTAATCGAGGGATGCAGGAGAGAGAAAGGTTTCTACGCCAGTACGCAACGCTATCACGAGTTATGGCTGAGAGACTTAGTCTATTCGGAGGATGTGCTGCTCAAGCTCGGATACCAAAAGGACATTAAAAACCACTTATCTGAATTCATAAAGCTGCAGCGCAGAAACGGCCAGATGCCAACCGTGATCGACTTCAGCTTCAGTAAACTGATTCGCCAAAGGTATCAGCCCTGCCCCTCTGACACAGAAATTCTGTTTGTCATAGGAATACGCAAATACGCCGAATTTTCAGGCAACCAGTTTTTCAAAGAAAATGAGGAAACTGTGAAATCATGCGTCACATTCATCGAGAACAAACTCGATGAGCACCAGCTTATCCCCGGCATGGACTGGAGAGACACGATGCCCAACTACAAAGGAAAGCTCCTCCTCGCAAACCAGATGCTCCTCGCCAACATGTACGAATTGCTCGAAAACCCCAAAGCCGCAAATTTAGTCAAGGAGAATGTAAACAAGTTCTTTCTTTCAAAGAACCTATCCTACTACGCCGACACCGTTTATTGGGAAAACGGAGAACTAAAGCAGGATCACAACTTTGACAGCCTCGGAAACGCTTTAGCCATCATCAACGGCACCGCTTCGGAAAAAGTTTCCAAGGGCATTCTCAACGGTTTTAATGCTGCAAAAACACCCTTTGGCTACAGAAACATCACACCTCATTACGAATTCAACAGAGCAAAGCTACTGGCAACATGGTATTTCACATGTGGCGTAGCAAACGGTGCTTTTCTGAGAAACAGACCCGGCTTGTATCAGAACTCGGCAATATGGCCATTTGTCGAGATAAGAGTGATTCACGCGCTAACAAAGCTACAAGCCACCAGCGAAGCCGACGCGGCAACCAAGCTGATGATTGAGCGACAGGCCTTCAACGAGTTCTACAATCCAACAACCGGAGCGCCAGGAGGAAGTAAGGGGCAGCTTTGGACAGCAACAGCTATTCTTTCGGCAGTTGACCTTTTGCAGGTTTGGCAACAAAAAGCATAGAGTGGAAAAGACTACTCATAGGAATTTATTATGAACGCGCGCCTCCAGCCATGGAAGATTATTTAACTCAGAACCCCGGTCGCAGCTATTATGAAAACTCGAAAAAATGATGTAAGCTAGTCTGCTTAGCCGTCCGTCAGAAATTCGAGTTCGATTCTTTGAATTACGCTTTTTGCTTATTCTGTTTAAAACGTTGAGTTGTTAATGATTATTCTAGATTTTTCTTTTGGCTTTTCCTAAATCTTCTTCAATTTTGCCTTTCACTATTTCTGCTTCGCCCTTAATCTTCTTGCCTTCGTTGAGTGTAACTTTGCCTACCCCTTTCCGAATCCTGCCTTTTGTTTTCTCAATTTTACCTTTTAATTCTTCTTCTGCCATTAAAAATCCTCAAAAACATACTCTTATGGCAGCTAATAAACAAATTGCTAAACTAAGTTTTGAAAAAACTTGAGCCCAAAATTACTTAAAAAGTGTCAATGTGAGCTTCTACAAGATGAAATAATAAGGTGATGGAGCTGTAACTGTTTATTTACAGTCACACATCTTAAAATAGAATGCCGAGTTAAGGATGAGTAAGGTTTTTGAAAATGGAAGCACTTGATTTTCTTTTCGCAGTTGCTGTGATACTTATTGTACTGTGGTTACTTGGCTTTGTCTTCTTCAACCTGGGCGCCATCATCTGGGTACTGCTTGTCATAGCCATCATCATAATAGTTGTCCGACTGGCATCAGGGCGCAGACTATAACAGCAACCAAAAAATGATAGCAGCGCCAAAAGCTGCTTCCCAACTTTTTTGTAAACGTGAAGAAGTCATATTTGGTCGAGCAAGAAATAAAATGAATGGCTTTTATCTCGTTGAAGAAAGCTTTCGATAATTTCCTTTATTGTGGGCAATTAATTCTTACTCCTCCGTCCAAAGAGAGCAATCCCATCACAGGCTTAAATGCTAATGCGGTTCTTGAATATGATTCAAACTCACAAAACAAAATAGGCTCTCTTTAAAGCAACGGCTTATTGTGGGTGCGAGATACCAGTCACACATGTTTAATAAAATCACAGAGGCACTAGGTTTATAGTGAAATTTTATGAGTAAAGATGAAGTTAAAGGTAAACTCAAAAAGGATGAAGGCAAAATCCGCGAAGGCACAGGCAAAATTACTGGCAACACAGGTCAAATAATTAAAGGTGAAGCTGAAAAAGTTAAAGGAAAAATCCAAGAGGACGTAGGCAAAGCCAAAAGAAAACTCTAACACAGCGTAAAACCAGCTGTTCAAGGCTTCGATAGTCAGTCGAAATAGGTTTTCAAGAGATCGAAGAACTACTTCTGCCAACTGTTAAGCGAATCGCTTACTGCCTTTTCCGTCTTTTGTGTGTCGCGTCGTGTTGTTGTGGGTGTGCTTAAGGGTTAATAGTATAGTAAGAGTAAGGTCGTCGTTAAGGTTAGTCAGTTGTTAGTTTCAGAGAGAGAAATACTAAAATTTAATCCTAAACTCAAGCGCTTATGCTCGCTCAACCCACTCTTACTTTTTTGCGCCCTCACACTCAGCGCACACTCTGTAGCCAAAGACAAACTGGGTGTTATTTAGATGTCGGCTCTTTCCGTAATCTCGGCTCCTTCGAATACGAATAGCCTGGGTTTGCCACCTTCTAGCCGCACATAGGTATTATGGATAGGCGCGGCTGTAATCCATGAGCCGGTATTTGCGAGGTTTTCGGCTTTGTTTACAAAGGGTCTGTGGGTATGCCCGAAGATAAGAACTTCCTTTGGCTGAACTGTGGAACGGGCCTTCCTTTCTACACCCTTCAGGGTTTCTATGAGCCTCTCCTCTGGACCTAGCTGCAGCATCTCAGCGATTCGGCGTTTTCTTCCCCGATCGATCATGGAGAAAAAGCGAGACAGGTCACTTTCGTAACGACCAAGAGCAGCCCAAATGTTATTGTCGCGTTCGCCTTTAAAGTCAGACATTGAGTGGCAGAGCGATTCCATGAAGTGCTCCCGTTGCATCTCGTCGAACTCCCAGCCGTGAACAAACCTGCAATTCAGACCGTCTTGTTGAAGCGTAAGATCCTTAAGGAAGTTGATGGGGTATCCTAGACCTTGTAGCTTGAGGACGTGGAAATCATGGTTTCCTGCGACGTAATGTACGCGTATCTTCTTCTGGAGTTCAATGATCAGGTCGAGAACATCATGGTTCTCGAGGAAAACGCCTGAGGAATCTCGCCTCCACATGTCCACGATGTCGCCGAGAAAGACTAGATCTGTAACGCTGGGGTCAGATTGAAGTTTTCCGAGGAAGCGGATAAACGCAGCCTTGTCAGAGCCATCGAATCCCAGATGCAAGTCCGATACAACAATAATCGCCAAGTGGGCCTCTCCCAGATATTCAATTAAACCATTGTAGTATAACAGCTTTTGGTTTTGTGTTTTCGCGGCGAGCAGAAGACTATTTGAGATTTAGTGTGCGCGCTTTACTCAGAAGAAAAACTTACGAGCTTTTCAAGAAGTTACAGGCTTTTTTTAACGCTTATTCTTTAAAGACTCCTGTATAGGAACTGGATACTTCTTTCTGGGCGCACTAGGAGGAGGGGATTAAATTCTAATCTTTCTCAATGATTTTAATTCACGGTTCCACTGTTTTGCGGACATAAGCTAACTTCCAACTGTAATCTTGTTCTCCAACAAATAACGCAGGGTATTACGTCAGAGTGTGGGTGTCCAGTTACAGTCACACACGTTTAACCCTGTCGATGACCCCTTATAAGGTAGCTTAAATCACTGCGTATAAAGGAGGGATAGTTAAGTATGAGAACAACAGAGGTTATGGGTAAAGATGTTTTTGCGTTAGACGAGAAAATCGGCACAATCAAGGGAATAGAATTAGATCCTGAAACGTGGAAACTAACTCATCTTGAAATCCGATTAGAGAAGGACATAGCTGGGTCTGTGCTTGGCGCAAAGAAACGCGGAGTACGAAACATGTTAGCGATTGAAGCCCTAGAGAAAGGGGTTGGACACTGGTCCAATGGACTGCACCTAAAAGTTTCAAAAGATCAACTTCACATGTACCTAAGACCAGTACCAGTAGTCAAGACTTAGTTGAAGATTTGCTATGAATGCATGGTTGACCGGCAAAAAGCTGTGGAAATAAACCATGCTTTCTTTTTTGTTAAATTTTATTCTACGTGCTACTATAATATATAACGACTTTTAATATCTCCTTAGTCAATTGCCGAAATATGAACACAGTTTTCAGTTCGTTAGGAAGAAGTCTGCTGTTAAGATTTTGTTAATTCGATGATGCGATTTTGAACCGTTTTGGATAGCTCTTTTCTCAAGTTTTCATCGTCATGGGTCCATACGTTAATTTGGTCAATTCTCTTGGCTAGTTCTTCATCGCCAATAGTGTTTATGAACCATCTTTGAAAATCTTGACGTTGAAAATGAAACGTAACAGACTGAATGGGTATTATTTGGAGTTTTTCAGCGAACTCAACAGTGCTACTTGCAGTTATTCCAGTGTTTTTTCCGAGTTCTGTGTAAAATTGAAAGCTATTTTCGAAGGGAACGGTGTTTGGAAGGTTTAGCGGTTGGGATAAAGTATTAAACTTCTTCCCCAGCTCTATCGCCCATTCCTTCACCCTAGCCATGTTTAGATCGTCCATAACGGTTCTATTTTGGCTAATCATGCAGCCTCCAAAGGCAGCAACGTCAATAGGCTTGAGAAACTTGTTTTTGGCCAGTAATTTTTTTTGGTTGACTTCAATGCTTTCCTCTTTCGGATTTTCCCCACCCTCGCAACAGAAATAGAGCGCAACATTCTTGCCTTCAAAGTCCTTCTCCAGAAAATCCACGGCTTCGTTGTAAACGCTTTTTCCGCCACCGCCGCCACCAACAATAATGTTTTGGAATGGTGTAATGTCCAGTGGACCTTTTCTAAGATCTGCGACAGTTGCGTCCATGTTGTAGGTTGTTTTGAGTGCATCAGCTATGGTATGTGCTACTTCATCATTTAATCCGCTTATTGTCGAAAAAACTATTAGGGTTTTTCTTGGCATTGTTTTTCACTTTCTTTATTTCATATTTAACACGCGCTGGCTTGTCCCTTTATTGGTGTAAAGTGGTTGTAAGTCTTATTTTCTGGTTTGGGGGCAGATTTGAGGAGAACAAGACCTCTTCCTCTCTTTGCACCAACCGCCCTTCTCAAACCTGC
>Ga0187848_10001023_pt1 | contig 24425 bp, 15 predicted proteins | sample June2016WEW_4_40_FD_132424 | JGI IMG/M metagenome (GOLD analysis project Ga0187848, IMG submission 132424) | Peatland microbial communities from SPRUCE experiment site at the Marcell Experimental Forest, Minnesota, USA - June2016WEW_4_40 | ecosystem: Environmental > Terrestrial > Soil >... | reverse complement strand
CGAACCAGTGCTTGCGGACGTAAGCCTCGCCGCTGCCGTGGCGGCACGGGCCGGTTTCCCGCCAGGTTCTCAGCACCTGGGCGATCTGGATGGTTTGCCGCCGCCAGCGGAATTGCCGGGGCAGCCCGGGCTCGCCCGCGCTCATGCGGCCCGCGTCGAGTGTCCCGGCGACCGGCTGAATCGCCGCGCCGATGAATTGCTCGGCCATGCTCAGTCCTTGACCCGCAGTTTGATCTCGTCGGAGTTGGCCCGCAACTCGGGGGCGTACATGGCCCAGGCGCGGGTCGGCAGGGCGCTCATGCGGCCGGGGGTCTCGGCCCGCATGCGATAGGCCACGCTGTGCCGGCCGCGGGCCAGGGTGCGGGCGAAGAACACCACGCGGTTGTCGCGGTACTCGACGTACGCCCCCAGGTCGTTCGGCGTGTAGCCCGAGCGCTGCTCGACCGGCTCGAAGCCGCAAGGCTTCATGTCCTCGAAGACCAGGTACTCGTAGTCGTTTTTACTGTCGATCTCCAGCTCGATCTCCACCAGGTCGCCGCTCGTGAGCATGGCGAGATTCTCCAGCGGCTCGCGGCGGTACTTCTCGACTTTTTCCTCGACGACCTGGCCGCGGGAGCCGGCCGCCTGCCGGGTCTTGTCGGCCTTGACGAGCTTGTAGTAGCGGCGCTCGACCTTGATCTCCAGCCCGGCCTTGGCGATCGGGTCCTCCAGGGTGAAGTTGGTCAGGTAGCCGTTGTAATAGAGCGGGCCGGCGCCCTTCTTGACCAGCTTGACTTCGTGCGGGCCGGCCGTCACCGCCTCCCCCTCCAGGACGAACTTGTTCTGGAAAGTGAAGAGCGTCTGAGGCGTGATCTCCACGGCCCGCTGGAGCTTGCCGTCCCAGAAGACCTCGATGGTCATCTCCGGGCGGGCCTCGCCGCTCCGGCGGAGGTACTCGGCCATGGCCTCGACGCACACGGCCGTGTCGCGGGTCGAGTTCCAGTAGCTGGCGTGCTTGCGATTGTTCAGCAGGTACTTGACCAGCCGCGAGGCCAGCTCCCCCTTGGGGTCGGTCCGCGAGAGGAGCTTCAAGTAGTAGGCGTGGGCCTCGTACTCGCTGCCGTACCAGTACCACCAGCAGCCGTCGGGCAGGTTGAGCCAGGCCGTCTGGTTCTCGTCGTCCTGCTGGACGTACTGGCCGATGTTTTGCAGGACCACGGCCAGCTTCTCCTTCTGCCCCTCTTTGTCGAGCGCCAGGCCGTACATGGCCAGGGCGTAGACGGCGAGCTTGGTGCGGTCGCGATCGAGGAACTCCCGCATGTCCGCATGTTTGACGCCCGCGTCCACCAGGACCATGTAGACGAAGGCGTCCAGCTCATCGGCGTGTTCCTTCCAGCGGAGTCCCGGCGGTTTGTCCTTGATGGCGGCGTTCTTGAGCCACTGGACCTGCTCGTCCTGGTAGCGGGCGAGCCACTGCACGCCCCGCTCGATCATGCCCGGCACCACCGCCACGTCGTTCTGCCGGGCCAATTGCAGGCCGTGGACCACCAAGGCGGTGGTGTGGGGCGTGGACTGCTCGCCCCAGCCGGAGAACCAGCCCCAGCCGCCGTCGCCAAGTTGCATCTCGGTCAGCCGTTGCACCCCGTCCTTGACCATCCGCCGGACTTCGTCCTCGTCGAACACCGGGTTGCGGTCGTAGCGCTTCCACTGCTTGGCCCGCCCCTTGTCGTCGCCGATCTCCTGGGCGTTGAGGTTCGTTTGCTTCTGGCGGATGTCGGCGAGGTTGAGCTTCATGTCCAGGAGGATCTTTTGCGTGATGACGGTGGGCAGGAAGCGGTTCAGGGTCTGCTCGGTGCAGCCGTAGGGATAATCGACAAGGTACGGCAGGGCGTCGACCATCGCCCCGGCCAGGGTGGGCGAGTAGCGGACCTCGACGCGCGTTTGCTTCGGCCGCCGCTGGTCGGGGACGGTAAAGGTCATGCGGCCCTCACTCGCCGCCCTCACCCCCGGGGACCCGCCTGCGGGTGCCTCTCCCGGAGGGAGAGGGGAGACTTTTGTCGCGTCCGCCTTGGCCTCCAGCCCTGGTTTCGCCCCAGCCCTCACCCCCGGCCCCTCTCCCGGAGGGAGAGGGGAGGCGGCGCGGATCACGCCGGAGCGGACCTCCATCTTCAACATGCCGTGGACGTAACAGGGGAAACGCATCTCCAGGGCGTCCGACTCTTCGTCGGTCAGGGCCTTCATGCGGACCACCGCTTCACCCTCGTCGAGCACCTTCACCCGCCAATCGACGCGGGCCTCGCCCTGGGGGGCAATGGCGACGGTCTGGCTGTTGGTGAGGAACGCTCCCCCGGCGGGCTTCCCCGGCTCGGCGATCTTCGCCTTGTCCATCTCCCAGTTCTTTCCGGCCGCGGCGACCGTGCCGGCGAAGACGCCGTTATCGGCCAGCTCCAAGGCGACGGCGACTTCCTTCTTGGTCTTGAGGTAGTTGTGCACTACGGCCGAGAGGACGACTTCGTCGTTCTGAACGAAGAACCGCGGGGCCTCCAGCCGCACGATGAGGTCCTTGCGGGTCACCACGTCGGTCTGGCCCTGGCCGACCTGGGTGCCGTGACCCATGGCCCAGACCTTGATTCGCCAAATGGTGAGGTTTTCGGGCATGTCGAGGGCCACTTCGGCCGTGCCGTCGTTGTCTGTTGCCAGGGCGGCCAGCCAGAGGGCCGTGTCGGCGAACTTCGTGCGGAGGGTCGGTTGAACCAGGGGTGCGGCCGGGCCGGGACCCTTGCCGGTTTGCCCTGCGGCAAGGTACGGAAGGGCGGCCATGGCCTGCCGCCCAGGGGCCGCCGCGGCGGCCGGTGCGTCGGCCGGGGCCGCGGCCTCGCCTTTCGCTTCCGGTTTCGCTTCCGGCAGAGAGTTGCCCGGGGCTCCGTCCTGCAGGAACCCGTACCCGCCGTGTCTTGCCCCGCCGAGTCCGCCTGACCGCCCGCCGCCGCCCCCCGGCCCGCCGTTGGCGCCCGGATCCTCTTGGTCCGCCGCGCTGTGGCCGAAGATGCCCAGGTCGCTCATGCCGGGCGTATTGGGCGGAATGAGGTTTTGGAAGAACCGGCCGAGGTTCGATTCCGTTTGCGGGAAGTGGTGCCGCTGCCACTTCCAGAAGAACTCCTTGATCTCCGGCACGTTCGAGCCGCCCGAGATGTATTCGACCGACTTGTCGTAGACGGCCACCGCGGTCGAGCCGACGAACGGCTTGCCGAAGTAGTCAGTCAGCTTGACCTTCACCTTGGCCTTCTGGCCCGGCTTGTACTCGGCGGCCGAGGGGAGGACCTCGACCCCCAAAACCCGCTTTTCCGGGGGCACCGCGATCTGGCGGGTCTCGGTGTGGACGCGGCCCTCGGTCACGGTGACCGCCTCGACGAACATGTTGGGCATGTCCCGCTTGACGACCTCGATCTCCTCGACCGTGCTCTTGCCGTCCAGGCGGAGGACCCGCGGCTTCTGGTAAACGCCGTTGGTGGGCCGGGCGAACAAGAGCACCGTGCCGCCCGCCCGGTCCGTGTTGATCTGCAGCTTGACCTTCTCGCCCGGGGCGTACTCGGCCTTGTCCGGCACCAGTTCCAAGTGGTTGAAACGGAACTGGGCGCTATCAAAGCCCTCGCCGATGACCGTCAGCAGGTAGCCGCCCTCGATGGCGTGGCCCTTGGCGTCGGTCAGCTTGTACGACAGGCGGTACTGCCCGGCCTGGCTGGCGGTGAGTTGCCGGCGGGCCTGGCCCTCCTGGTCCGTGTCGAGCTTCCAGGTCTGGACGGGCGTCTCGACCGGCTCGCCTTTCTTGTACGTGATCCGCAAGAGCGAGAGGTCGCCCTTGCCCTCGACCGGTTTGCCGTCCAGCCGCCGAGCGGCCATGCCCGCGGATATCGTGTCGCCGATGCGGTAGTAGCCGCGATCGACCCAGGTGTAGACCTTGAATGGCCGCCGGGCCACGAGCACGCTGCCCGTGCCCACGATCGTCCGCCGCGAGGCGTCGACCACCTCGGCCGTGATCGTATAGCGGTGGTCCTCGTCGCCGTGCAGGGCCTGGGCCACGGCCGTGTCGATTTCGACTTTGACCGTGCCGTCCGGGCCGATTTCCAACTCGCGCTCGGCCACCAGCTCCGGCGGCAGTTGCGGCTGCGGCCACCACATCGGCATCGGCCGCCAGCAGCCCCAGCGGCTCCAGCCGGGATACCAGGCCTCGTCGCAGGCGTACCACCAGTAGCCCTCGCCGAAGAGCCAGTCCCAGGGGGCGGGGGGATACCACCGCTCATCCGCCCCGGTCCGCTCGACCTTGTATTTCACCTTGGCCTTGGTCACCGGCGAGCCGAAATAGTATTTGGCCGTCACCTTGGCCGCGATCTTCTCGCCGAGCATGACGGGGTCGGCGGGGGCGTCGACCGTCACCTCGAATTCCGGCTTCTTGTATTCCTCGACGCGGAAGCTCGCGCCGCCCAGGGTCTTGACGCCCTGGAGCACGTTCATCCCGTAGACGCCCAGCGTGGCGTCGGCCGGCAGCTTGTACTCGCCTTCCAGCCCGCCGTAGGCGTCGGCCTTCTTCGCCTCGCTCAGCACCTTCTCCCCCTTGGGATTGTGGATCTCGACGGTAAATGCCTGGCCGGCGAACGCGGAACGGTCCTCGGGCGCGTCGTACTGCGCGTGAGCCACCCAGAACTTGTACTTCACCACGTGCTCGGGCCGGTAGACGGGGCGGTCGCTGATCGCGTAGACCTTCGTCTCGTTGTACTCCGGGTCGTACCGCTGGCCGTACCACGCCCCCGTGAAACCCAGGTAGGCCAGCCGGCCCGCGGGCGTCGTGGCCGTGATCAGCCACTGGTAATCCCCGGGCTGGGCCGCCGGCTCGGTCAGCACTTGCCCGTCGGCATCCGCCAGCTCGGCGAAGTCCTTCAGCAGCACTTCGATGTCGCCCGGCCCGCGCCAATCGTGCTTCCAGCCGAAGAACTCCAGGTTGGCCTTGGGCACGGGCGCGCCGCTGCGGGCATCGGCGACGAAGTAGTACGTCTTGCCTTCCATCGGCTTCTTGACGATCGCCGTGTCCTGGAGCCACAGGACGATGTAGCTGGTGTTGCCGCCTTCCATCGTGGCCTTAAGGAGGTACGCCCCCGCCTTCTGCAAGGGCGTGGCGATCGTCACCCGCTTGTCGAAGTGCCGCGGGCGGGGCTTCACCTCCATCCGCCACGAGGCCACTTCCTTGCCGAGGTACTGCAACTGGTTCCTCGTAACCAGGCGATAGCCGATGTCGCCGACGTTGGTCTTCTCCCAGTCCATCCGCTGCGGGCGGGTCTTGATGTAGGCCTTCACGTCGTCCAGGAGCTTTTGCACGGTGATCTCGTGGGCCGTCAGGGCAATCGAGCTGCCGTTGCGGAAGCGGTACTCGACGGTGGCCCCTTGGCCGGCGGGCTGGCCCATCACCGGCTCGAAGCGGCCCCAGTTGCCCTCGATCTGATTCAGGCTATCGCGCCACTGGCCGGCGTTGTGAAAATCGCGCGGATATTCCGCCAGCAGCCGCCGCCAGTAGCCGGCCGCCTTGGGGTATTGACGGCGGTTCTCGAAGATGCGGGCCAGGGCTCCCAGCGCGCCCGGCGCGTAAGGGTCCTCCCGCTCTGCGGCGAGCCTCTGATAAACCTTGATGCAGTTGAACTCGTCGGGCAGCTTGAACCGCCGGACGCCGGTGGCCAGCCGGGTGATTGTCTCGTCTTCGCCCAACGTGCTCAGGGCGAAGATGCCGGCCTGCTGGTCCTGCGAGTCGTCGCTCTCCGCCCGGCCGAACCGCCAGCCGTAATCGGCCAGCGTCTGCACGTCGAACTCCTGCCGGAGAAAGTCGGCGAAAAGGTAGCGGACTTCGCTCGTGCGGGCCGGGTCGAGCTCGATCGCCTGCTCCAGGCACCACCGCCAGCGCTGACCGTCGTTGGCGGCGGCCTCGAAGGTCTTAGGCGCGCTGTAGAAGACCGGCCGGCCGTTCTCATCCACCGGGGCCCCGTGGGCCGGGCCCATGTAGTCGTCACCCCAGCCGTCCTCGTAATCCGGCAGCACGGCCAAGTCGGTCTTCGCCGCCAGCCACCGCCACGCCTTCGGGCCGTATCCCCGGCTGAGGCGCCATACCTCGGCCAGCGCGAACATATAATCTCCCGCCTTGCGGTGATCCCGATCTTTGAGCGCGGCCGGCAGCGTCTGGACCATCAATTGCAGCGCCCGGACGCGGTCCCGGGCATTAGCGTTTACCGGCCGCCCGGTGCCGCCGCGGTGCGGACCGCGCGTGAACTTGCCCGCCACGATAAAGCCCTCGTGCGGGATCGCGCGGTACTGCCCGGCTACGTCCCAGAGGAACCACCAGCGGCCCGCCCGGTCCTGGTGCGCCTTGAGGGCCGACTCCAACAGCTCGTCGATTTCAGCGATGCGGTTGAGCCGCTGGAGGCACTGGACGACCGCGGTCAGGTCCTCGCGGGAGGGGACGACCGCCGAATCCAACAGGAGCTTCCGCAATCCAACGTAGGCGTCGTTGAAATTCCCTTTTTGGACGGCATCATGCAGGCCCTTCCGCACCGCCGGGACATCTTCTTCCTCGGACAGGCGCTCGGCCAAAGCCGCCCTGCTCCCCAGAAATAGAGTACCCACCAGGATCGACCGCAGGGCGAACGTGAGGAGCTTCTTCATCTTGGCCACCAATTGGTTGGTCCGGTTCACCGTTTAGCCGGCGGGCTGCCTCGCCGTTTAGCGGGCGGGCCGGGCACCGGGCGCAGCCCGGTCCGCCGTGGGAACTGCCACCCGACCTCGTATTGTACCGGACGTCACGGCGGGCAGGGCACCACGCGCAGCGTGGTCGCCCGCCAAACGAATTGCAATTTCGATGGGCGGCACACCGGGGAAGTTCCCTCCCACCGCACCTGCCGCGTATTATGCTAACATCCCTTCCGCCACCCATTGACGAGAATCATTCTAAACATGAGAATGAATAACCCTGGCCGTCACTTTCCCGCCGCACCCCCCTTACGGGACGCAACTATCACGAAAGGGCACACGCCATGAGTTCGGAGAATTCCAATCCGCTGGGACTGGGGACGCTGGCGGTTCACGCCGGGCAGAAGCCCGACCCGACCACCGGCTCCCGGGCGCAGCCGATTCACCAGACCACCAGTTACGTCTTCAAGAGCACCGAGCATGCGGCCGACCTGTTCGCCCTCCGCGAAATGGGTTGGATCTACACGCGGCTGATGAATCCCACCACCGACGTCTTCGAGCAGCGGATGGCGGCCTTGGAAGGGGGCATCGGGGCCCTGGCACTCTCCAGCGGACAGCAGGCCATCGCGGTGGCCCTGTTCAACCTGGCCCACGCCGGCTCGCACGTGGTCTCGGCCGCCGCGCTCTACGGCGGCACGATCACCCTGCTGGGGCAGACCTTCAAGCGGCTGGGCATCGACGTGACGTTCGTCGACGCCACCGACGTGGCCAGCATCGTCCGGGCGATCCGCCCCAACACCCGCGCCGTGTACATCGAATCGCTGGCCAACCCCAAGAATGACGTCTTGGACTTTCAGGCGATCAGCGATGCCTGCCACCAGCGCGGCCTGCCGGTGGTGTGCGACAACACCGTGCTGACGCCCGTCCTGCTGCGGCCGCTGGAGCACGGCGTGGACATCACGGTCTACAGTGCCACGAAGTTCATCGGCGGCCACGGTACGAGCATCGGGGGAGTGATCGTCGACAGCGGCAAGTTCGATTGGACGCGGGAGCCGGAGAAGTGGCCGCAGTTCACCCGGCCCGACCCTTCCTATCACGGCATCGTTTTCCAGGAGGCGGTGGGCCAACTCTGCTACATTATCACCTGCCGGACGCACTGGCTGCGGGACCTGGGCGGGGCGTTGAGCCCGATGAACAGCTTCCTGTTCCTGCAGGGGCTGGAGACGCTGCACCTACGGATGCCCCGGCACAGCGAAAACGCCCTGGGCCTGGCCCGGTTCCTCGAATCCCACCCGCTGGTGACGTGGGTCAACTATCCCGGCCTGCCGTCGCACCCGGGCTACCACCTGGCCCACCGGTATCTCCCCAAGGGGGTCGGCGCGATCCTGGGGTTCGGCATCAAGGGGGGCCGGGAAGCGGCCCGCAAGTTCATCGAGTCCGTCAGGCTGGCCTCCCACCTGGCCAACATCGGCGACGCCAAGACCCTGGTCATCCATCCGGCCAGCACGACGCACAGCCAGCAGACGGCCGAGGAGCTGGCAGCCGCCGGCGTAACCGACGACTACGTCCGCGTGAGCGCCGGCATCGAGGACCTGGAGGACATCCAGGCCGATTTCGACCAGGCCCTGCGGGCGTCGCAGGGGTAGGGGGCGAATGGAGAACCGCGGATAAACGCAGATGAACGCTGATCGCGGGTATGCCGATTGGGTCTCAGGTGGTGCAATAGTGCGGGGATGGTGCGAGGAGCATTTCCATGACCTATCGCGGACACATCAAGAACGGCGTGGCAGTGCCGGACGAGCGAGTGAACCTTCCCGACGGGACGCCCGTGTGGATCGAGGTCGAACGCATTGACGCCGACTTCTGGAGCAACCGGAGCGCCGAGGAGGTGGCCCGCGCACAGGGCGTCGAGCCGTGTGTTGACCCGGACGACCTGGCCGGCCAGTTGCCCGAGGATGAGTCACTCGACGACTTCCTGGCCCTGATCCGGCGGAGCCGCGTCTGATGGACTTGGGCACGCCTGGCGCTATACCTCTTCAAACAACAGCCCTTGACGGGCCTGTTTTCGAGGGCTCGCGCGTCGCTCGACGGGACGATCCAACTCCCGCGACACCTGGTTGGCGACCGACGACAGGTCCGACGGCCCTGAGATCGAGGTCAGGAGCTGGCCGAAGAAGGCAACCTTGCGGTCATTGCGAGACAAAGAGAACCCCTCGTCGACCAAATGGGCCAGTTTCGCGCGCGCCCGGCAGAGCGCCTCTTCGACGGGCGCATTAGGAAACGCACAGCCACAGCCTTGCTTCCGGCAAACCAGGATGATGTCGAGCTGAATCGGCTCCTTCGCTTGCGATTTCGGGGTCGCAACCGACATTTCGGCCTTGATCGGGTGCGAATTGACGACCACGAACCCCGCGCCAAGTATCGCTTCGGCCAGCGACTGCCACCCCTCGTCACGGGAGTGGTGATAGCTGAACACAAGCAAGCCGTCGTCTTTCAGGACGCGGTGACATTCGCGGAGTACAGCTTGGAGTTTCCCCGCAAACCGTTCCGCGTCTGCGTCCTGAACTTCCGAAGCGTGACGCGTAGTCGCCAATTTCGCGTGCGGGCTGCCTGGATCCAATCTTTGCCAGGCGAAAAAGAAGTCGGCCAACTCGGAATAATGCACGTTATCGAAGAACGGCGGGTCGGTAACCACCAGGTCCACGCTCTTGGCGGGTAGATCGGTCGTGGAACTGTCGCCGCGGGACAGACAGATTTCGCGATGTCCTAACGGGCCTCGCGGCGGCCAATGCGGCGATACCTTCCCGGTGAACGGCGCGGAGCATACGCGGGCCAAGCCCGTCCTGCCATTGACCTCGGCCGGCGCCTCGCGGTAGTCGATAGCCCGAAGCAGGCGACTGCGGAAGAGGGTGGAAAACGCCCCCGAACTCTTGGCGGTTCCCCAGGGGTTCGCCTCGATCGGCGCGCGTTCGGGCTTCAGGATGTGGTGCGAAAACATGTGCCGCACCGCCCCCGTTCCCTCCCCCTTGTACGACGCGAAGAGATTGTTGAATTCAAGCACCCCGGAAAACAGGGTCAGGAGTGCGCCACGGGCCACACGGTCGGGTATTCGGGCAATCCCCGCGTGCAGCCATCCAAGCGCCAACAGATGGCGGTCATTGAAGAAATCACGCCAGTTCATGAATCCGTAGCCCATCGCCTGCCGCGTATTGTGGCCGTACTCCAACGCTACGTCCGGCAGCGTTATCGTCCCATCGCCAAGGGCCTCGCCCAGCCGGCGCGAGCATTCCTGGTAGGCCTTGTGGTCGTCGTCTGTCGCGGGCAGGTACTCCTTCCCGCCCTCGCGGGTGAGAACGAGCTTGCCATAGAGCCGAAAATCGGGACGCGCTCGGCGATTCGCAATCGCCTTGAGGATTGAGAACGTCGCGGCACACTGCGGGCACGTCGCCCGCGCTCCACGGGCGACACCGGCCGCCGCATCAAAGGCGTACAGGCAGCTCCGGCACATGACTTTCCCAGCCTGTCTGACACCGGGGAACACGTCGCCGCACTTCGGGCAGAGGATCTGGATCGCCGCCTTACGGTCTGGGCAGGCGTTCCGCGCGATGACAAAGGAAGGAAAAAGGTCAACCGCCTTCCCGCACCCGGGGCACGATGCCTGCATCACCCAGAAATACTAGAGCACGTCGCAGGGCCGCCTGTGCGAGTCGGTCGACGCGTACAAGTCGCGGATTCGCTGCCCGACGGCCTCGGACAGGCCCTTGAACGCATGTCTCAGCCTCGTGCGGTCCAGCGGTCCCATGGCCGTGCGGACGGCCTCGACCGCGACCGGGTTGATGTCTCGCCCGAGCGCCGTCATACCCAGCTTGTGGGCCTCCCCGATCGTGGTTCCCGAGCCCATGAAAGGGTCCAGAACGACCCAGCCCCGGTAATCGTGGGTCCGGTAGAAGTCAGCCGCCAAGTCTGTCTCGACGGGCGAGGCGCTGCCGAGCAGAATCCCCCGAAACACCGACCCCAGCCGGTTTGCCCACCATTTGTGGACGTGGTAGACGGGGCGGTGAATCTCTTTCCGCCAGCTTTCCCGCTCGGCGAGCTGGGAAAGAAAGACTAGCGGGAAATCGTCAGTCTCGATCAGGCGTGGTTCACGAGCCGGCATCGTTCGCGCCCCTTCCTAATTCCTCGGCAACCACCTGCGGGTTTCGCATCGACACGCCCTGTACGGGCGACCCACGAAGCCTCCACGCCCGGAACTGATGCTCACGGCCGGCGCCGGCCCGGCTTAGGGGGCGGACGCCGCGTGGTCCGCTAGCAGGAGGATCGCGGCGGCCGTGGTGTGCAAGGCGTACTTGGCGAAATGCTCAGGAACCACAACGGGCGTCGTGCCCTTCCCATGGGGCCCAAGCTTATTGCGCATCGTCGCGATAATCATCAGGAGCGTACCAAAGTAATTGGGAAGGCCGGAGCCAGCCATATAGGCATCTACGAGCCTGGCCGCCGGAGCGTTGGGATCGAAGGCCCAGCCCTTCTGGTGGCAAATGATCTTGATTGTGCTTTCAAACGCCGCGCAGCACTTCGTTAGGCAATCGGGGTACTGCGCATGGCGGAAGTGCTGGTGCGCCTCCAGGAACTCGGCATTTGCCGCCTTGAACGCCGGAGCAGCGAGCAGGGCCAAGGCAGGGACGACCACCTCTCGATGGAGCAAGAGGGAGTCGACACGCACGAGTCGTTCGGACTCGGGCCTGAATTCGTAACCAATCGCATTCCCCCGAAATCGGCAGTTGATGGTGTCCACGGCGTCCTGGCAAAGGGCCGTAATGTTCCCGCCCCCAGCGAAAGCCTCCGTGACGAGGTAGTCGTGCCCGGCTTCGCTGGATTGGCCGAGCGGAAACAGGTTCGCCGCGCACCAGCGCATCAGCCTCATCGACAGCTCAATTGCGTCGAGCGTTTCCCCGACGGGGGACTCCTCAGACAATAGAAACTGCACAAGATCCTGAGCCGGTCGCAGGTGCTCCGAACACAGGTGGAGCTTTCCGTGTTCCTCGCACAGAATCCGCCGAATCCTCGCGAACGCCCTCTCGTTGAGCAGGCCGTGCCACACCCATAAAACCTGCGTGCGGAACGTCGCTGGGAGGTGGTCGTACTGGAACACATCTGGGGGCGGCTTGTCGCGCTTTGAGAACAAATCGTGTTCTGGCATTGCGTCAACCCCTGGGCTGAAGCTGGCGCGTTCCCGCGCCGCGGGCCCTGCGCACCACCATCCGCGGGGGGGCAGGAATCTTTTCCACCGGCACGCGGCGCGGCACGGGCCCCGCTCTGAGCCTACCGATTCCGCGGGGCGAGTCAACCGGCCCAGTCAACTTTGCCGGCCCCTCGCAAGCGTCCCGCCCCTTTTCGCCGCGCCGCCGTTGCCCTAAACTGGATTCCATGCCTGCCGATCCGCCTGTGTTCGATAGTAGCGACAGCGTCCGCAGCGCCCGGCCGCTCCGCTATGCCCAAAGCGTAACCTTCCACGAGCCGTTGACCTTGGAGGAGGGAGGGATGCTGCCGGGCGTGACCGTGGCCTACGAGACCTACGGCCGGCTCAATGCCCGGGGCGACAACGCCGTGCTGGTCTGCCACGCCCTGTCCGGCGATTCGCACGTGGCGCGGCATGACCCCGACGACGATCCCGGCTGGTGGGACATCGTGGTGGGGCCCGGCAAGCCCATCGACACGGAGCGATACTTCGTCCTCTGCCCGAACATTTTGGGCGGCTGCCGGGGCACCACCGGGCCCAACAGCAGCAACCCCCAGACCGGCCTCCCGTGGGGCCCCGATTTCCCGATCATCACCGTCGGCGACATGGTCCGCGCGCAGCAACTCCTGGTGGATCACCTGGGGATCGGGCGGCTGCGGGCGGTGGTGGGCGGCTCGCTGGGGGGCCACATGGCGCTGGCCTGGGCCACGCGATGTCCCGAGCGGGTGGCCGGCACGATGGCCCTGGCCACTTCCGCCCGGCTCACCAGCCAGGCCCTGGCCTTCGACGTGGTGGGCCGCAACGCGATCCTCCGCGACCCCGCCTACCAGGACGGCCAGTATTATGCCAACGGCACGGGCCCGGCCGTGGGCCTCTCGCTGGCGCGGATGCTGGGCCACATCACCTACCTGTCGCGCGAGGCGATGATGCAGAAGTTCGACGCGCATCGCCTCCAGCCCCGACAGGTCCAAAGCCAGTTCGAGACCCGCTTCTCCGTCGGCTCGTACCTGGCCTACCAGGGCGACAAGTTCGTCGAGCGGTTCGACGCTAACAGCTACCTGGCCCTGACGATGGCCATCGACCTGTTCGACTTGGGCGATACGCCGCAGAAGTTGGCCGATTCGCTGCGGGCCTGCCGCTGCCGCTGGCTCCTGGTGAGCTTCGCCAGCGATTGGCTCTTCCCGCCCTTCCAGTCCCGCGAGATCGTCGACACCCTGATCGCCCAGGGGCAGCCGGTCGTCTATTGCAACGTCGAGAGCGACTGCGGTCACGACGCCTTCCTGCTGCCGGACAACTTGCCGGTCTACGGCGAGCTGATGCGGGCGTTCCTGGCCAACCTGGAGCAAGGGGTCGGGCATGAAGGGCCAGGAAGTAGTCAGTTGTCAGTTGTCAGTTGTCAGCCGACCCGCTGCGCGGGTGCCCCGCGGACAACGGACAACGGACCACGGACGAATCCCCAATCCCCAATCCCCAATCCCCAATCCCTTCCCTCTGCCGACGATGCCGCCACGGAGGCCGATGATGCCTGCTGGCACGCTCCGACGAGCATCTTCCACCGCCGCCGGCTGGACTACGACTCGATCGTGGAGCTGATTCCCGCGGGGGCCAGCGTGCTGGACCTGGGCTGCGGCACCGGCGGCCTGCTGGCCCGGCTCCGCCGCCGCGGCTGCCGCCCGACGATGGGCATCGAGCTGGACGAGCAGGCCATCGTGGCCTGCGCCCGCCGCGGCCTGGACGTGGTGCAGTGGGACCTCAACCACGGCCTGGCGGCCTTCGCCGACCGGCAGTTCGACTTCGTCGTCCTCTCGCAGACGCTCCAGGCCGTGCTGGACGTGGAGCGGGTGCTCTCCGAGATGCTCCGCGTGGGGCGGCGGGGCGCGGTGAGCTTCCCGAACATCGGCTACTGGAAGCTCCGCAAGCACCTGGCCGACGAGGGCCGCGCCCCCCGCGCCGGCACCCTGCTGGGCTACCAGTGGTACAACAGTCCCAACGTCCGCTTCCTCTCGATCGCCGACTTCGAGGACTTCTGCCGCGAGAAGGGGATCTCGATCCACCAGCAGATCGCCCTGGACACCGAGGCCGGCCGCACCATCCACGACGACCCGAACCTCAACGCCGACATGGCCATCGTGGTGGTCAGCCGGTAGGAGAATTCTCGCATGACCCTGCACTTTCCGACTGTGGGCATGACGGCGGCGCTCGTGCTCGCGCCGCTGTTGAGCGGAGCGGCGGCCGGCCAAGGCGTGGCGGACTTGTACCGCATCCAGGAGGCCGCGTCGCAAACGCACATGGAGTACCACCACGTCAGCCTGCCCAAGGGCAAGGAGATGCTCTTGGGCGATTTGAAGGGCCCCGGCAAGGTGACCTACTGGTACATCACCGACGACAGCGGCGGCAAGTTCTATCCGGGGCTGGTGCTGAAGGTTTTTTGGGACAGCCGGGACAGCCAGGACGGCCGGGACGGCCAGGCCGAGCCCAGCATCCACGTGCCGCTGGCCGACTTCTTCGGGGCGGTGGGGGGCCATACGATCGACTACCAGTCCGCCCCGATGCAGATCCAGCACTTCTGCTACATGTGCTGCCTGCCCATGCCGTTCTCCACGAGTGCCCGGTTCGTCCTGGCCAACGACGGCGACCGGGATTATTCCGGCAGCATGGCCTACGCGATCGACTACGAGCAGGGCCGGCAGTATGCGGCGGAGAAGAGCCGCCTGTGCTGCGCGTGGCGGCGGAGCAACGCGGTCAAGAACGGCCTGCACACCATCCTCGACGTGACCGGCCGCGGCCACTACGTGGGAAACTTCCTGCAGGTTCGCACGCGGTTCGCCGGCTGGTGGGGCGAGGGAGACACGATCTTCCGGCTCGACGGCAAGAAGATCACCCACACGCCCGGCACGGAAGACGAGTACGGCGCCTGTTGGGGCTTCGGCAACACCTACTCGTACCTCTACAGCGGCTACCTGCAAAACGAAAAGGGCCAGAACCGCATGTACCGCTGGTACGTCGGCAATCCCGTGCGATTCCGGGAGTCATTGAAGGTCCAGATCCAGAATCAGCACACCGACGGCACCCCCACCACCAGCGACGCCGACGACTACACCAGCGTCGCCTTCTGGTACCAGGAGGGGCCCGCCCGCGGGGTCGCGCTCCAGCCGTTCGCCGAGCGGACCGCGCCGAGCAAGGCGGGCGCGGGCAAGCCGTAGGGCTCCCGTACCCCGTGCGGCCGTGCTGGGCAAGGCTCGGTTGGCCGGCACCGGCCAAAATGTGTATAATGCCGTGGAGGCCGTCATGAAGGTAACGTACGACCCCGAAGTTGACGTACTCCGCATCGTGCTGAAAGATCAGGCGGTCGAGGAAAGCGACGAGGAGAAGCCGGGCGTCATTCTCGACTACGATGCGGCCGGCAACTTGATCGGGTTGGAAATCCTGGATGCCTCGCGGCGCGTGGCGGACCCGCGGTCGGTCGAGTACTCGATGGCGGAGTGACGCCGCCTCCGCTCAGCTACCCGTCCACCGCCATTGTGCTCCCCGAATGGCTATGCCCGCAACGGCGCCAAATGCCGAAGCGCTCGCTCGCATCCGCGACGACGGGGGGCCACTCCGCGCCCTTCGTTACGTGTTGTTCGATGGCTCCCCGACCTTCGTCGTCGGCGTGATCCTCGAATTCGATACACTTACCGCGACCATCCTTGCGGAGCCCAACTACGACGAAATCCTTGTGAGGCTCACCCCCTACGAGCCCGGACCAGATGAGCGGGTCGTGACGGGCGGCAGTAAGAGCCCCTGGCATGGGGCGTTCGGTTTGGGGGTCCGATGGGCTTGGCAGATGACGAACCAGCAGGGGTACACGGATGGCCTGCGATTCGAGTTTGGCGACCCGGACGATAGCGAGAGGAGCCGGACGGTCGAGTTGCTTGTAGTCGCCTCCCAAATCAAGTTGTTCGTGGCCCGTGCGACCACCCCTTGACCGGCAGGGGCCCACGGCCGCGTAGCCGGGCTGCCACCTGGTAGACTACGGTTTCGGAAAATGGCACACCGTCACCCCTGGGCGCGGTGCTGGGCCAGCCAGTCCTGGACGGCCTCGACGGTCATCTCTTCTTCCCGCAGGGTCTCCATCGCCAGGACGGCGGCGTCGGCGGCCTGGATCGTGGTGATGCACGGGATCCCGTACGCGACGGCCTCCGCCTTCCGCCTGTCCCACTTGTCGCTACGGTGATAAGTACATACAGGGACGTGTCTTGCAAGAAAACGTCAACCGGGGTCTTGCCTTCTCGTATTTTGTAATCTAAAATGTTGTACAACATAACTGTCGTGGAGATATCCAATGGACGAATTCAAGGACTTCATCGCTGGAAGCCCAGCCCGGGAGGGGGACTTCTTCTTTCGCGAGGCATTCATTGACGACCTCTGGGAGTCGCTACGGAAGGAGCATGTCCTAATCCGTGCCCCCCGCAGGATGGGCAAGACCAGCGTCATGCTCCGGCTGCAAGACGAGCCGCGGGACGGGCGTCTCGTCGTCTTCCTCAACGTCGAGGAAATCAATACGCCGGCCGGATTCTGCCAGGACTTGATCACTGCCATCCATGAGCAGCAGCCGGAATACGTCCGCCAGGCGCTCGCCGGAGCGTGGAGCTTCCTCGGCAACATCGTTTCGCGATTCAAGGAAGTCGAGGCGTACCGCTTCAAGATCGCCCTGCGCGAGGCGGACGCCGACTGGGAGGAGAACTGGAAGACGAAGGCCGAGGAACTCGTCCAGACCATCCACCGGACCGAGCAGCCGCTCCTGATCATCCTCGACGAGTTGCCGGACATGATCCTCAACATGCAGAAGAAATGTCCGGAAAAGCTGCACACCTTTCTGCACTGGTTCCGCGGGGTGCGCCAGAATCCACGCCGCGATAACGTCCGCTGGCTCGTGGGCGGCTCGGTCAACCTGACGAGTACGCTCGACGCGCAGGGCATGCTCAATCTGATCAACGATCTGCGGGACGAGCCCCTGCCGCCGTTCAGCCCCGACGAAGTCAAGACCTTCGTCGAGACCATGCTCGGCATGCGCCAGGTTGCCTTCGACCCGGCGGTTGTCGAAACCGTGAAGGCGCTCCTGGGCAAGCCGATCCCCTTCTTCCTGCAGTTGTTGACCCAGGAGTTGTATCGCGACTGGCGCAAACACCACGAGACGCTCAGCCCGGAGCACGTCCACACCGTTTTCAAGACGGTTCTGCTGGGCGAGACGGCCCGGGATAAGCTCCAGCATTACCGCTCTCGCATCAATACGCATTATCCGGACGACGAGAAGAACGCCGCCTTTGACATTCTCGATCGTCTCAGCCGCAGCGAGGAGCCGCTGACGCGGGAGGCGCTGCTCACGGCCTACACCGACGTCGAAGCGGCCAAGCCGCGTCCCCGGGCGGGGCAGGAGCTGAAACAGGCGTTCCGGAATCTCCTGCTCCTCCTCCAGAACGACTTCTACGTCGAGGAGGCCGGCGAGCGGCAATACGATTTTGCGAGCAGAATCCTGAAACTCTGGTGGCGAAAGTACTATGGCTGAAATGACCCTGGCCCATCGCAGTCCGATCGGACTCTACCGGCCCGGGCTGACGCCGCCGGACCGGCTGGAAAAGACGACCATCGGCCGCGAAGAAATGCTCCGCGATCTCCTGGAGAAGCTCGGCCGCTCGACCGGAAAGAAGACCCGGCAGCATTTCGTGTTCATCGGGCCGCGGGGCGTCGGGAAGACCCATCTGCTCAGCCTCCTGGCCTACCGCATCGAGGCTACCCCGCAGCTCCGGGACCACTTCACCGTCGTCCGCTTCGCCGAGGAAACGCACCGCCTGCTGTCGTTCGCCGATTTCCTCTTGCGGATCTGCGAAATCCTGGCCCAGTCCGGCGGCGAAAGGTGGCGGCAATTGTACGCGGAGTTGGCCGAGCACAGCGACGACCAGCGGATCATCGACACGCTCCAGCCGATCTTGGACGGCTACCGAAAGGACACGGGCCGGGTGCTGCTCGTCCTGCTGGAGAACCTCGACGAGGTCCTTACGCGGCAGATCAAGGACGAGCGGGACATCCACCGCTTGCGGAAGTTCCTCATGACTTCGCCGTCCTGCGTGCTGGTGGCGACCGCGCCGATTACCTTCCCCGGCCTGACCGACGCCAAGGCGCCGCTTTATGACTTCTTCGACATCCAGGTCATCGAGAACCTCTCGCGGCAGCAGACCGTCGACGCGATCCGCGCGAACCTCGAGTACGACGACCGAAAGGACTTGCTCGCCCGATTCGACGAGCTCTCGCCGAAGATCAAGGCGCTCCATGAAATGACCGGCGGGAATCCGCGGCTGGTGATGATGCACTACTCGCTCATCGCCGACGAGGACGTCCTGGAGGTCAAGCGGCAGTTCGAGGAGTTGCTGGATCGCATTTCTCCCTTCTACCAGGACCGGATCAAGGACCTGCCGCCGCAGGAGCGGGCCGTGCTGGAGACGATGGCCCTGCTGCGGACGCAGCCCAAGACGCCGGCCCTGATCGCCAGGAAGCTCCGCATGTCGCCGCAGCAGACCTCGTCGCTCTTGAAGCGGCTCACCAGGTCCGGGTACCTGGTGGTCATGGACAACCCGCAGGACAAGCGGTCGAAGATCTATCGGATCAAGGAGGGCTTCTTCGATCTGTGGCTGAGCATGAACGAGTCGCGGCAGCAAAGGAGCCGGCTGCCCGCCCTGGTGCAGTTCTTCGACTGGTGGTACGAGCGTGAAGAGCGGGAGCAGAAGCGGCGGGCCCTCGTCGATCGATTGCTGGCCGGCGACGCCAGCCCGGCCGACGTGGAGCGTCACCTCGTGACGCTGGATCACCTTTCCGACGCCGGGGCCGATGAGGAGAGGATCGAAGCAAAGGCCCGGGCGGCCGCGGCCATGCAACAGGCCGGCCGCGCCGCGGATTCCTCGAAGTATCTGGACGAGGTCAATGCCTTGAAGCCGGGCGGAGTCATGCAGTGGCTGACGCTCCATCGGGAGCTTTGGGCCGAGACCTCGCGGTGGCCCGACCCGATCGCACAGGTCGAGAAGATGATCGCCTGTTGGGAGTTGCAGCGAGCCGGGCAACTGGAGGAGTTCTCCGCGCGGTTGTTGAAAGTGGGCCTATCGCTCCAGGGAAAGGGGCTCCACGCGGCCTTGGCGGACCTCCTCTTGTCCTCCGCCCAGGGATTGGAGGATCCCAGGGCGAAGTTCCATTTTCTGCTTCAAGCGGCGGGAAGCCAGGAGATGTCGGGGGATTGGCGGGCTGCGCTCGGCTCCCTTGCAACGGCCCGCGGCCTCGCGGTCGGGGCGAAGGACCGTGGGCTTGAGGGGGCTGCGCTCAACAACATCGGCGGGATTTACCGTGCGTGTGGCGACTATGGCCGGGCGTTGGAGTGCTTTGAGCAATCGCTGGCGATCTGCCGCGAAGTTGGGGATCGGGTCGTGGAGGGGGCCACGCTCAGCAACATCGGGGGGATCCACCTCGCGCGTGGCGACTACGGCCGGGCGCTGGATTGCCTGGAGCGATCGCTGGCAACCCATCGCGGAATTGGCCATCGGGTCGGAGAGGGAGTCGCGCTCAACAACATTTCACAGGTCTACCACGCGCGCGGGGACTATGGGCGGGCGCTGAAGCATCTCGATCTATCGCTGCGAATTCGTCGCGAAATCGGCGACCGGGCCGGGGAGGGAGCCACGCTCAATAATATTGGAATGGTTTATGACGCGCGTAAGGACCACGAGCGGGCGTTGGAATACTGGCAGGAATCGCTGGCGATCTGCCGCGAAATTGGCGACCGGGCTGGGGAGGCAACCGTGCTCAGCAATATCGGGAGCGTCTATTTCGCGCGCCGGGACTTCGCCCGCGCGGCGGAGTACTTGGGCCAATCGCTGGCAACCACTCGCGAAATCGGCGATCGCGCCGACCTGTGCAGAGGGCTGTTCAACCTCGGACGAATCCAGGCCGCCGGGCGGGACGCGCGCTCCGCCACTTCCAGTTGGCTCGCGGCGTTTCGCATCGCGAGTGGGATTGGGCTCTCGGAGGCACTCCACTCGCTGGAAGATCTGGCCAAGGAGTTGGGGCACCCGGAGGGCTTGGCCTTCTGGGAATCCCTGCTGGAAAAGGGCGAGGCGAAGGAAAGTGACGTGCTGGCAGCCGCCCCTCACCCCCTGCCCCTCTCCCAGAGGGAGAGGGGAGAGCCAGGCCCTCACCCTAACCCTCTCCCGGAGGGAGAGGGGACGCAAGAGCCCTCACCCTAGCCCTCTCCCGGAGGGAGAGGGGACCTACACCTCGCGGCCGCCGTGTCGCGCCAGCCGGTCCTGCACGGCCTCGACCGTCATCTCTTCTTCTCGCAGGGCCTCCATGGCCAGGACGGCGGCGTCGGCGGCCTGGATGGTGGTGATGCAGGGGATGCCGTGCGAGACGGCCGCGGAGCGGATGCGGCCCTCGTCGGTCCGCGCCCCTTTGCCGCTGGGCGTGTTCATCACCAGCCGCAGGTCGCCGTCGACCATGAAATCCAGCACGTTCGGGTGGCCTTGCGAGAGCTTCAAGAGCCGCTGGACGGGGATGCCGGCCGCCTCGATCCGCTCGGCGGTCCCGCGCGTGGCCAAGAGCTCGAAGCCCATCTTCGCCAGCCGCCGGGCCAGGCCGACCATGTGCTCCTTCCCGCGGTCGGCGACGCTCAGGAAGATCTTGCCGCCGGTGGGCAGCACCGTGCCGGCCGCCAACTGGCTCTTGGCGAAGGCGATCGAGAACCGCTCGCTGATGCCCATCACCTCGCCGGTCGATCGCATCTCCGGCCCCAGCACGATGTCCACCCCGGCGAACTTGACGAACGGGAAGACCGCCTCCTTGACCGAGACGTGGGCGGGAATCGGCTCGCGGGTGTAGCCCTGCTGGGCCAGCGAGACGCCGACCATCACCTTGGCGGCCGCCTTGGCCAGCGGCATGCCGGTGGCCTTCGAGACGAACGGCACGGTGCGGCTCGCCCGCGGGTTCACCTCCAGAATGTAGACCACCGGCCGGCCGCCTTCCTTCTTGACGGCGTACTGGATGTTCATCAGGCCCTTGACCTGCAGGTGCCGGGCCAGCAGGCAGGTGGTTTCGCGAATCTCGGCCACGACCGGGCCGGGCAGGCTGTAGGGCGGAATGGCGCAGGCCGAATCCCCGGAGTGGATGCCCGCCTCCTCGATGTGCTCCATGATGCCGGCCACGATCACCTGTTGGCCGTCGGCAATCGCGTCCACGTCCACCTCGATGGCGTCTTCCAGGAAGCGGTCGATCAGCACGGGCTGGCCCTGGGCCTCGACGAACGCGGCGGCCACGAACCGATCGAACTGGCTGGCGTCGTAGCAGATCTCCATCGCCCGGCCCCCCAGCACGAAGCTCGGCCGCACCAGCACCGGGTAGCCGATCTTGGCGATCTCGGCCCGGGCCTGATTCATGGTGCGGGCGATGCCGTTGGCCGGCTGCTTGAGGCCCAGCCGCACCAGCACGTTGGCGAATTTCTCGCGGTCCTCGGCGTCCTCGATGGTATCGACGCTGGTGCCGATGATCGGCACGCCGGCGTTCGAGAGCGCCCGGGCGAGGTTCAGCGGCGTCTGCCCGCCGAACTGCACGATCACCCCGTCCGGCTGGACGCGGTCGCAGACATTCAGCACGTCCTCGGTCGTCAACGGCTCGAAGAACAAGAGGTCGCTGGTGTCGTAGTCGGTCGAGACGGTTTCGGGGTTGGAGTTGATCATGATCGACTGGATGCCCAGCTCGCGCAGGGCGAAGCTGGCGTGGCAGCAGCAGTAGTCGAACTCGATGCCCTGGCCGATGCGGTTGGGCCCGCCGCCGAGGATCACCACCCGCCGCTGGCCGGGCGGCTTGGGGGGCGTCTCGTCTTCGTCCTCGTAGGTCGAGTAGTAGTAGGGGGTGTAGGCCTCGAACTCGGCGGCGCAGGTGTCGACCGACTTGAAGGTGGCCAGGATGCCGCGCCGCTTCCGCTCGGCGCGGACGTCCATCTCGGTCGTCCGCCAGATCGTGGCAAGCTGGCGGTCGGAGAAGCCGCACTGTTTCGCCTGGCGGAGGGTGGCCGTGTCGACCGCCTCCAGGCCGGCGACGGTCCGCAACTGCTCCTCCATCTCGACGATCTGGCGGAGGTTCTCCAGGAACCAGGGGTCGATGTGCGTCAGCTCGTAGATTTCCTCCGGCGGCATGCCGTACTTCATGGCGTAGCGGAGGTACCACACCCGCTGGTCGTTGGCCGTGGCCAGCTTGGCCTTCACGTCGTCGGGCGAGGGCTGCTCGGGGGTGCCCCACAGGTCCTTGCCGTCGCAGCCGAAGCCGAAGCTGCCGACCTCCAGCCCGCGGAGGGCCTTCTGGAACGACTCCTTGAACGTCCGCCCGATGGCCATCGTCTCGCCGACGCTTTTCATCTGGGTGGTCAGGGCGGAGTCGGCCTCGGGGAACTTCTCGAAGGCGAACCGCGGGACCTTGGTCACCACGTAGTCGATCGTCGGCTCGAAGCAGGCCCGCGTCTCGCGGGTGATGTCGTTGGGCAGCTCGTGCAGCCGGTAGCCGACCGCCAGCTTGGCGGCGATCTTGGCGATGGGGAAGCCGGTGGCCTTCGAGGCCAGGGCGCTGGAGCGGCTCACGCGGGGGTTCATCTCGATCAGGACCATGCGGCCGGTCTTGGGGTGGATGGCGAACTGGATGTTCGACCCGCCCGTGTCCACCCCGATCTCGCGCATCACGGCGATCGAGGCGTCGCGCATCCGCTGGTACTCTTTGTCGCTGAGGGTTTGCGCGGGGGCCACGGTGACCGAGTCGCCCGTGTGTACGCCCATCGGGTCGAAGTTCTCGATCGAGCAGATGATCACGACGTTGTCGTCGGCGTCGCGCATCACCTCCATCTCGAACTCTTTCCAGCCCAGCACCGCTTCCTCCAGCAGGACCTGGTGGATGGGCGAGGCCTCCAGGCCGTAGCCCACCAGGCGGTCGAACTCCTCGCGGTTGTAGGCGATGCCCGAGCCGGTGCCCCCCAGCGTGAAACTGGGCCGGACCACGCAGGGCAGACCGATCTGGGCCGCCACCCGGCGGGCCTCCTCGAGGTTGCGGACCGTCTCGCCGCGGCAGCACTCCAGGCCGATCCGCTCCATGGCGGCCTTGAACTGGTCGCGCTCCTCGGCCTTGGCGATGACCGCGGCGGTGGCCCCGATCATCTCCACCCCGTATTTTTCCAAAATGCCGTGCCGCACCAGGTCCATCGCCAGGTTCAAGCCCGTCTGGCCGCCCAAGGTCGGCAGCAGGGCGTCGGGCCGCTCCCGCTCGATCACCTTGGCCACGATCTCCCAGGTCAAGGGCTCGATGTACGTCCGGTCGGCCATCTCCGGATCGGTCATGATGGTGGCCGGGTTGGAGTTCACCAGGACGACCTGGTATCCCTCCTCGCGGAGGGCCTTGCACGCCTGGGTGCCCGAATAATCGAACTCGCAGGCCTGGCCGATGATGATCGGTCCGGAGCCGATCAACAGGATCTTGTGGAGGTCGTCGCGGCGGGGCACGGCGGTATCCTATGGCGGCGATGGACCAGTGGCCTCAAACTCCGCCCTTTGGGGGACTGCGAACTGTGTAAAATCCCCCAATTCTATCACGATACCGAGGCGAGCCTCAAGGGGCCGGCGGGCTGTCGCCTCCACTCGACCCTGAACCGGCCACCACAATGGGTGGTGAGAATTGTGGCTTTCCCCCGCCGAGCTAACATGCTTGCGGCAGTCCTCGAGGGCGATGCGGGTGGAAAGCGAAGATAGAATAGAGGTGGTTCCAGCGCGGGCCTTGGGCATGGTCGTCTGCGATGCCTGCTGGCTCGACCCAGGCACCGGCAAACTGTTCCTCTTGGGAATCTTCGCGAGTCTCCGTGTTAGCAGCTTCCCGTTTTCGTGCCCAAAGCTCACCGTGTACGTTGCGCTGACCGGCGTTCACGGCAGAACGCCGGTGAAGATTCGGTTGGTGCCTGTGGCGGAGGAGGACATGTTGGTCGTGGAGACAGAGGTGGAGGTGGCTTCGGATGATCCCCTTACGGTGATGGACGTTCCTGTGGAACTGCTCGATATTGTCCTTGAGGAGCCCGGGGAGTACCGCTTCCAACTTTGGCTGGGGAAGGGCCCAGGCGCATATTGCGCGCGTGAGCGCAGGCTCACCGTGGAACAATTGGGAGAACGCGATGAGTGAGAGCGAGCGTCCGCGAAAAGCAGTGGGCGTGCCGGGAAAGCTGATTCCAGCTCGCATCAATCTGGGCCCGCCGAAGCCGGGCATGTGTCAGCCTGGTGGCACATACGGCGAGGACTTCCAGAGAATCAAGCATCTTCTCTCGAATCGCCCACTCAAAGGGATCGACCCGCCGCCGAAACGAGGCCAGAAATAACCGCGGCCGGCGCCGTCCCAGGCCAATTCGCTGGTCTGGTGCAAGAACAGTGGGCGAGGCCTCCGG
>Ga0187848_10001014_pt1 | contig 24543 bp, 23 predicted proteins | sample June2016WEW_4_40_FD_132424 | JGI IMG/M metagenome (GOLD analysis project Ga0187848, IMG submission 132424) | Peatland microbial communities from SPRUCE experiment site at the Marcell Experimental Forest, Minnesota, USA - June2016WEW_4_40 | ecosystem: Environmental > Terrestrial > Soil >... | reverse complement strand
TTTCAGTATATGAATTTTTGAGTGTTATTCCTTCCCTATTTTTGTTCTGGTTGTTTTGGGTTGCCTTTTTGATTTAGGGCTTGGTTTGTTTGCAGGTTGTGACACAGAAGTACGCAAAAGTACGAGGAAGCACAAGGAAGCACAAGGAAGCACAAGAGTATAAGGAAAACACAAGGAAGTATTTTGATGTTCCAAAAACTTAAGAGTCGTTATTGATTCTGAAAGTTTGCCTAGTCGGAAAACGTTGCGTAAATTCAAATTGCTTTTGGGTGGCAGTTTTCAAAACCAAATTACGAACGGGAAAGCTAATGTGGCTAAATATATACAAATTAAGAATATAAAAAGACAAAAAAGGATTAGGTTATTTTTGAAGCTTTTAGTATCTTGGTCTGTAACCGCCGCCGCTGCCGCCAGAGCCTCTTCGATCTCTGTCTCTGTTGCCGCCGTAGCCGCCGCCTCCGCCGCGTCTGTCTCTACCGCCGTAGCCGCCGCCTCCGCCGTACCCTCTACCGCCGCCTCTGTATGGTCGTCTTTCTTGCTCGTATGTTTTGCTGGATACGTTGTTTTCAGTGTTTATTTCTACTGCAAGTGGTTCTTTTGCTGGTTCCAGTTTGCCGTATTTGCCGATGTTTAGGCGTATGTTGCCTTTGAATAGGGTTACGTAACCGTTTTCTACGCGGATAGTGTCGCCTTCGTTGACTTTTGCAATGTTGTCATCCCAGAGTGTCACGTATACTACGCCTGTTTCGTCGCCGACCAGTGCGTCGCTTACTTTATGTGGGGATCCATCTCTACCCATTGGGATTTCGCGGATTTCTGTTTTAGATACTACTTTGGCCGTAACGTTAACCGCTTTTGATTGTGGGGTTAAGTCGCCGACTTTTGCTTCTACCGGTTGCTTTTTGTTTTCGAAAAAACCTTCAACAGCCAATTGATTCAACATCCTAGTTTTTGATTCTTAAACAGAACTACATGTTCTCTACACTTAAGTTTTTCGCTTTAATGGTTTTTGGTTTTGTGTTTTGTATGGGTAGCTTGTTAGGGTTGTTTGTAGGTTTTCGAGGTAGGGGTTTGTTGTTTTATCTTTGGGGTTTAATTCCTGAAACTGAGGTTGTCTTTATGATTTTTTTAACAGATAATACGATGATAGCGGACGATAGCACGACAACGACGGAAAATGTTGCAACCATTGGAAATTCTGGAATACTAGGCGTTGGGGAAGCTGATGTTGGGGTAGGTGAAGAGGACGATGTTGAACTTACAGTGGCATCAACTGTGCCGCTTAAGTCATTGTGAGCTATGGGCTCTGAAATTCCACCGGGCGCGTAGTCAGCAAGTGTACTTGCCAATGTCAAATTTGAATCTCCTGCGCTTGTTACCTTAAATGTTAAGGTTGCTATAGTTCCGGTTCCGCTGTAGGCGCTTGCTGGATTCACTGAGGTCGCGACGAGATGGTATTCGCCTGTTTGTTGGGAAGCCGTGTCAATAACCACCGATGTTGGATTATTAAGCACCCCGTTGGAGGTTCCGACAAAAGACTGATTTGTTTGAAGACTAAGCGAAGACGTACTCCAATTAAGCGTTACATCAACTGCATAAAGATTCTGCACGTTGTTTAGTTGAATGTTAATTGTTAAGGTTTGACCAACGACAGGTGTACTAGTTTGTGGTGTAACGGTTACAGTTGTCGTTGAGGTTTGAGCTTTGACCATTTGAACAGGTAAAACGACTAGTAATGAAGCAACAAATAATAGTACAACTATGCTTGTTTTCTTTTGGTTAAAGCGCATTTATTTTTCGCCCTTTGCTTGTTCATTAAGGTTCACTATTTTATCTCTTCCCTTTTTATACCTTCGCACAACTCCTTTTGCCTCCAGAGCAGTCAGCAATTGACTTGTTTTGGCTTTAGAGAACCTGCACTGCTCCGTAATAGCAGACTGGTATGCACTGCCACCATTAGAGCGAAGCACCCTGATAACTTTTTCTTCCTCAGTCTCCAGCAAAGTCATAGTTGACGCCACAGGCAATTCTTTACTGCTTTGTTTACGACGTCGATAAACAAGGAAGAACCATCCTGCAACTGCTACCGCGGCAACCACTGCAGAAACGGAACCTATGAGCAAATATGGTTGTTGTCCAGAATTAGCGGAAGCCTGATCTTGAGCTACAAGGATTATGCTTGGCTGCTCAGCAACGAAAAATTGGGTTCCCAGCCATTGTAGAGTCTGCGTGGAATCATCCCTTTCGTCAGGTGTTGGGGTAACCGATTCTAACGTGTAGTTTGCAGGATAAATGATTTGTAACGCGCCGTCACCGTACAGTTGGTTAAAGAAACCGGAGACGCTGAAAACGTCTCCCGTTATCAGTCGTCCGTTTTCTGTTTTGCTGATGTTCTGCCATGTGAACATGTACTCGGTGGTTTTCGAGTCGCTTGAAGTGATAGTAGTGCTTGTTTGGAACGTGTCATTGTCTACACTCATCTGTCTGTGAGTTTGAGTAGCTGCTGCTGCAACAAGAGCAGTTACTTTTTGCTGGAAGTCTGCCCAGGTATCAACTGTTCCGTTTAAGCCTGATACCTGAATTATCGTCAATGCAGCTGAGCCATCACTGTTGAGTTGGATTTTATACTGGGTGTAAGTTTGAGCTTGTACTCTTCCTGAAGACGCTATTATCAAGAGAAATGCCATAGCGATAAAGAGAGCAAGGGATATGCGAAGCTTCATTTGAACCTGTATAGGCATTGTTATGGCTGGTTATTTAAGGATTACAGCTTACTGCTTCATTTGTTTTAATCACAGCTTTGCGAGAAGCAATTCGATTTTTGTCCATTTAGTCTTAGTTCATGTGTGTGTTGCCTAGAATAAATGATTACTTTTAAAAAGACGGATTAAGTTAATTACGCTATTTAGCATCCATGACGAAAGAATGAATGAAACAATGACGAAAGCTAAAAAAGGCATTGTGAAAACTGAGGATCAAAAAACCGTAAAGTTGCCATGTGGATGCGTATACCAAGATCTAGGCTGGATACTTACTCGGATTAACGAATGTGAATATCATAAGCGCAGAAGAACAACTAAGCGTCCGTATAAGCCTAAAGCTGAATGCGTAAGACCATAAAAAAACAAAATTGAGCGTTATTTCATTTCAGGTTAAAAGCCTAATTTTTCCGTAAGAGATTTAACAGTCAAGACAGATGATTCCTTCACATTGACAACCGCAGAATTACCCCGTAATCATAAACGAAAATCGCTTTTTTCAAGGCAAATTGTTAGGATTCTTCTCCAAGTAGTGTTCATGGTAGCGATTTTAGCAGCATTATTTTGGTATGTAGGTATAAGCTCTGTATACAACGCTCTCTTACACATTAAGGTGGAATACCTGCTTCTTGCTTTCCTGATGTACTTTGGAATAAACCTCCTATTCACAGTGCGGCTAAGAAGAGTCCTGAGCAAGAACAATGTAAAAACATCATTTGGCAAAACATTACTCGCCCAGTATGCCGGCATGCTAACGAGTGATGTCACTCCTGGACGCTCAGGCTATATTCTAACGCCAGTTTATTTAAGAGACCAAAACGTTCCTACATCAAAAAGTCTCTCAAGCGTTCTTGGGATTCAAACGTTTGAATTTCTGATTAAAGTGATTGGCGGAATAGGAGCCGTAATCTATCTAGTAAAGTATGTACCCTCGCAAACATGGAATCTACTATTTCCCACTCAAATTGCAGGAGTAAACATAGGTTTGCTGTTAGCGGTTCTTGGCATAGGGTTAATGATGACTGGAGCAATAGTGCTTGCGGCTTTTACTTGGTCCAAAAGAGCCATTTCAGTATTTGGCCGAATTGCAAATTCCAGACTCCTAAAAAGATTCACGGGCGGTTTAATGGGACGACTTGAAGAATACAAAGAAAGCTCTAACAGCACTGGCAAGGCGATTCCGGAAATAGTTATTTTAACTGTTGCATGCTGGATTATCAAAGGTTTTGAATGGTACTTTTTAGGCTTTGCGCTGGGCATTACGCAGATACCGTGGATAGCATACTTCCTAATTCACCCATTGGTGACTGCTTTAGCATTTGTTCCTATAACCCCTGCTGGAATTGGCGTACAAGAATTCGGAATTATCGGTATATTTGGGCTCATAACAAATGTTCCTGCCCATCCAGAACTAGTAGCGCCAATTGCTGCGTTCGCTTTACTTGCTCGCGGTTTGCTCATATTTGAAGACCTTGCAGGTGTGCCACAAATTGTAAAGTCAACCAGCCTTATTTTTTCCAGCAAAAATCCTGAGGCACAGCTGGAGCCGAAACCTGGCGGCCCACCTGTAAACCCTAGTTAGATCTAACTCTAATGTTTTATTAATCAATTAATTTTTAATTAATCTCAGATAGGAGTCGCTGTTGTGAACTCAGAGTTTACAATAAGACAAATTGTGCAAAGTGACGCAGACAGGGTTAAACAAATAATAGATTTGTCTTTTCCAAGATTCTTCCGCTTCTTCGCCGCTCATAGCCTGCATGAGGAGGGGGATGTGCTTGTAAGTGAAATGCAAGGGATAGTTGTTGGCTTCGCTAAGTTAGTTGAGTTTAATTTGGGCGGCGGCAAGTTCGGTTGCATACTTTGGCTAGCCGTTCACCCGCAGTTTCGCCGAAAAGGCATTGCAAACGCACTTGTGAATGCTGGAACTACGCGGTTAAAGGATGATGGCGCAAACGCGGTTTTCGTTTCTGTGCAAAGGAGAAACGTTGCTTCAATAGCGGTTTTTAGCAGTCAATGTTTCAGAAAAATGGGTTTTCTGGGGTTATGGCAGCTTTTCGGTTGGCGTGCATTTAAGTTTTATAATGATATTTGGTTTGCCCCTGGAGAAATCGTGTTAATGCACGATTAGTTAAAGCTAAAGATAATGGTCCGTGGGTAAAAACCGATAGAGTGCGACTAGCTTGTGGCGTTCGGCTAATCGGACTACCCGCGCCTTTCAGGTAGGCGATCTCATCGGAATATGCAGATATTTACGTTAGTTACCAATTTTAACAGGGCTACTGAAGTATTAGTGGCGCCGATGAAGATAATTGCACGTTTGGATAAGGGTTTCAGCTTACTGCTGTTTCCCAAGAGATGACTTGAAATTTATTACGTTCTGAGGTGCTATGCTGTGACGCTCATCTATTATGTTAATATATAAAGAACGTGAGAAAAGTCATTTGCCTGAAAATATTAATTATCTAACCGATGTTATTTCTTAGAAAGTAAAAGTAGGTATGCGTAGACAAGTGGCTATTCCCAACAAACTTCAGAAAATTTAACATATGAAAGGGAATAATTTTAGAGATTTATGAAACAGACGAAGGCTTATTTTTGAAACCTTTCAATCCAATAGCTGAGATTAAGGGAATTGGAAAAAGCGTTTTCAGAGACCAGTCAAGTATCAGAAAAAATCCGAGGAGAATTTTAACACAATTCGACGAAAAGTATGGTGGTTTTAGCTGAAATTAATTGTTGGTTTATAAGTGGCTTAGTTTCTATTTGATATGGCTTGTAAGAAATGATTTTTGCAAAGCCAATAGGGAGAAGGTTGGGCTTGATGTTAGATAACAAAATCATGTTTGGAGAAACATATAAGTGCAGAATTTGTTCAGCGAAATTTAATAATCCTGAAGAATTAAGAATCCACAGGATTGTTAACCATAAGGGTCACATGCTCATCATCAAACGTTAATATCGCAAGATTACTAGTCTAATTGAAACTGATGAACTGTTTCATAAGGCTGAGTCTCTTTTTTGTCCGATTTATCTTTTGAAGTGCCTATGATGATAAACACGTCAGTCTGAAGCGGGATTAGTTCTCGAGATGATTTGCTTTAAATTTGACTTCTGAGGCGCTCTTTCTTTTGGCAATGAAAATGTTAATTAAGAGTCACCTAAACGATATTGCTAACAGATTATTATGACCAAGACTTCTCAGACTCTTGCCTGCTGGTTTATCCGAGACGGCGCCAAACTGGTACAGTGCAGTAAAGAGGATTTTGATAAAGCTATCGTTGAAGGAAAAAGCGTAAAGTACCGTGGCTACGCTAACAAAAAGAGTGAACGTATCGCGGATGAGTTGGAAGAGTCCCGAATGGCATTTCTGAGCAAGCCTGATTTATCTTCGAAATTCCGAGCCGCAATAACAAATCCACGAAATGTTGTTGAAGTTCAAATCATACTGGTTGATGACCCTCAATTTTGGCAAAGAGAATCCAAACGTCCTAGATATAGCAAATAAAACCAATCAGTTATCCTTCTATAGGCTGTTTGCTTAACTTAAAATATCTTCAGAAGCTTCGCTAGCGGCTTTCGACCGTTCTTAGAAACTGGGCTCAAAAAGATAAAGTAGGGCACGGCTAGGGCGTAGAGCTGCTTTGGATGGTTGTGCCGTTCCAGAAAATCAACGTTTTGTAAGGCAACGCTATGGGTTGGCTGTCGATTCTGTTCTCGTAAACGATGTCTAAGTTGTTGCCGTAAGTCACAAATAGGCTGTTTGCGTCGTTCCACACTTTAGTTGAGAGCGCATCCGCGTTCCATAGACCCCAGATTGTGTCGCTTGGACTGCGGAACCCGTAACCGTAGTCTACAGGAAGCACATACGCTATGTCCGCGGGATACTCGCCGTTGCGTGTGTTGGTTTTGGTGTAGTTCCAGAACTGCTTCATCGCATCTATGTGCTCCTGCGTCAAAACTCCAGACGACGAAGCATCGGTAGAGTTGCCGTCGAAGACAACTATGTATTTTGCGCCGGACTGCCATGCAAAAGTCATGTCACTGTAGAGTTGGGTAGCGTTTTCCACGCCGATCTCTGGACCAGGCGGAGCTCCTGGCAATCCTGAAGGTTGGTACGTGATTATTACGCCCCAATTTTCGCCGAGGGCGTGGGCTGCGCCTCTGTCAAGAGCCACCGCAATTTGCCTACTTTGGTTTCCCACGAACTCGGTGAAAACCGTGCCGTAGCCGCTTAAGTAATCGTACCAGTAAAGCCCGTAGTCAGACGTAAATAGTTCCGATTGCACGGGTGAAGGGTTGAACCAGTCCAGGCTGATTGACAAATCGCCAATCAAACCGGCAACATACGCTTCTGACGCAAATGTGTAATCTCTTGCGGTGAATTGGCTGTTCGGCACGCTGGAAACAACTTTCTCTTGAGTGTCCAGCTGGCTTCCTCCGACTTCATCAAAAAAGTAACCCCCCAAAAACTTGTCCCCCCACTGGGCAGACGCCATGCTGAAGAATGTAGGGTCCGGACCGCGAGGAGGCAAATAGTCATACAGTGCAAACCCCACATAAACTATAAAGTAAAACCCTTTCTCGTATAAGAAATTACAAACCCTCGTTAATGCCGCCGTATTCTCAGTGACATTCAGTGAACCCACAATAATCAAGTTAGCATACCCATAGACGGCATCTGCAACTGCATAAACAGCAGATTCGCCGCCATATGCTACGTCCACCCCCACAAAAACCTCAGGTTTACTCGCTTCCTTTTGCGACTGCAAATCGGCGTCGGCAAGCGTGAAAAGAAGCGCAAGAACAAGCAACACCGCCAAGACTACCGCGGCAGTTCTTCGCCTCAAAGCCACATTCCCCAGCTTAGCTTCTGTATTCTACGATGATTATGGGTCTCCAAAAACTACCACACCTCAAAACTAAGTGACATCGACATGGTTCTAATCTGAGTAGGCATTTAAAAAACTAACTCTTCGCAACCAATCACCATGAAAGATGGTAATGCCTTTTAACCCAAAGGTAGGCGAAAACGTAACGTTTCAGGTAGCAGCAGGCAACCATGGAGTCATTTTGTTGGATAAAGCAACTGTTACGATAACGCGAGATGGAATGCAACCCTTAACAGTATGTACAAATCAGAGCGGAGAAGCATCTTTTGCTTACCTAGCGATGCAACCGTAATTAGAGCCAGCACAGTTAACAACGCATCTGAACAGACTATTCATTCTCTTTACGTTGCGCGCTGCCTTGTCGCTATAATGGTTAAAAATGGTTAAAGTCGAACTTTACTTGCAAAGCCCATAGTTTAGTTTAATCATTTTCGCGTTAGCGTGAGGGTAAACGTGGCATCAATCAACGGGGTAAGATGATTAATTTCGTTTGCCCTTAAAGTGTATATTTGAGGTTCATTGTTTATAGGGAAACGATAAGTCTAAATCTGCATAGCGATGAAATAGACTAATTCTTAGTCAAGAAACTTTGACTAACTTCAGTCAAGGAAGTTTTGACTGTTCTTTTAGAGGAACAGACTGTTCTTAGGGGAGAGCTATAAGTTTAAGATGATTAGCTAATCAGGGACAACATATGAAAAGAGAAAGGGTTATAGTTATCACAATTACAATTTGCTTAGTGCTGTATTCATCTTTGCTCTCTGCTTGTTGGGCTGATGATTCTTGGACATTGAAAGCCCCGATGCTTGAAGGTAGAAGTGGTTTAGGGGTGGTAGCTCTCAATGGAAATATCTATGCAATTGGTGGAGCTACTTCTAACGGCTTTTGCGGTTATAATGAAGAATATAATACAACAACAGGAACTTGGACATTGAAGGCATCCATGCCAACTGCAAGAAGCGATTTTGCCATAGCAAGTTTCCAGAATAAAATTTACTGTATAGGTGGATATGCCTTGAGTAATAATCAGGGTTTAGCAGTTAATGTTAATGAAGTCTATGACCCAACGACTGATTCTTGGTCCACAAAAGCACCAATGCCTACGCCAGAACTAAATGTCCGTGCAAATGTTATTGATGGTAAAATCTATGTGATTGGTGGCAATAACAATGGAACGCTAAACCAAGTATACAACCCATTGACTGATTTATGGACAATTAAAGCACCCATACCAACTGCTGTAAGTTCCTATGCTTCAGCAGTAGCATATAGGAAAATCTACATATTCACAAGCAACGTAACGCAAATCTATAATCCAACAAACAATAGTTGGAGCAACGGAACACCCGCACCTTTACCCATAATCTTGGCAAACGCTGGAGTTACTTCAGGGGTATATGCACCAGAAAGGATTTATGTATTTGGCGTTAATGCTCAACTGCCTTATTGGCAACTAACCACAAAGGGGTTTATAACTCAGAGTTATGACCCAAAAAATGATAGTTGGCAAACATGCAGTCCTACGCAGAATGGGCGTTATGACGTTGGCGTGGCAAGTGTCGATGACTTGCTTTACTTAATTGGTGGTTTTACCACTCAATCAGGGTCAGGGCTTGACCCAAACCCCATTTACACCTACAGCACAGTAAATGAACAGTATACACCATTAGATTATAGCACTACACCACTACCGACTAACCCATCAACCGTTCCAGAGTTTCCCACTTATATGATTCTGCCACTTTTTGCAGTAGTAATACTTTCAACTGCATTAATCAGAAAGAGAATATCCAAAAATACTCCCGTACCCTAAGTTTTTTGACTTTTTGAAAAAATAGGGTTTTGAAACAAAGCCCTTTTGACTTTTTGTAAAGTCTTAAATCTGCATAGCGTAGAAATAGACTATATGCTTACAAATTTAGATGTGATTTGGCTATTAATTGGTGTCTTGATTGCTTTAATTGTACAATGGTTTTATGACTTTCTTGGAACTGCACTCACGGACGCACTTGCTAAAAACAAATATTTTAAACCTCTTGCAAAGTTTTTTGGTGGATTCGTTCCAGTCGCTATTTTCACTATTCTAATTTTGGTCTTATATTTTCTGTAATCCTACCTTTCCAAGTTTTTCAATTCTTTTTTCTTGTTATTACATCGGTTTCTGCTGAACCGCTTCAGCAGACTATACTGAATGCAAAACCCAGAGCTTTTTGACTTTGTTTTTTCAGGATTAAGCAAATTCCCGCTTTTTTCTTATATGAAGTCAATTAGGAACAAAATCGCCATAGAAATCGATGTAATAATACTGCCTTTTCTGCCATTTCCTATCATACGCATAAAATTTCATGCAAGCCATAAGAAGTCAAAGTAAGAAAAAACATATTTTCCCTTTTTTTATTCCCTTTTTCAATATCACGAAAAGTCTTAAATCTGCATAGTGTAGAAATAGAGAATTGAGGGATAAAAAAGTTAAAGTTTTAGCCTGAGAAGTTTTTCGTAATTGAAGTTATCCCAACTCCTGCATTAAGATTGAATGTTCCCATACTAACTGTTAATCCACCGCAAGTGGCAAACACTTCATAAGTTTGTTGATTTGGAAGAGATGTGCTATACAATCCATTTTGAACTGTTGTGAAATATCCTGAATTAGTCGCTGTGTCCAAAAATTCCATTGATGTAGGCTGAGTTTCCACACCTGCTATAGTAATTGTGCCTGATACTTGGATTCCATTAATTATAAGTGTTGAAGTTGGACTTGGGTATGGTGTTGGAGCTGGAGTTAAAGTTGTTGCGGGTGCAGGTGTTGGTGCTGTGAAAGACGTTGATTTAGCAGATGTTGAAAAATAAACTATTGCTCCAACAATTGCCAGAAGAATTACAACAGCAACAATCACTATGGCAACTATAACGATTATCTTCATTCTCAGGTTCTTCTTTTCTTAACCCTAATTTATACTATTCCTACGTTGTTTAAAAGACTTTTCAAGAAGCCTTTTTTGACTTTTTGAAAGCACGAAAAGTCTTAAATCTGCACAGCGTAGAAATAGGCTAAAACATCCCAAAAAAGGGGTTGTTGGGAAATGATTAAACTACGCAAGGATTATTCGACTTAAAATGGTTAAAAGTCGTCTTTTTGTGGTATTCGAGTGATAGACTAATTCTTGAGAACATAGCGCGGCTGGGACTTAGCATTTGTTTTCCATGGCGCCCAATTCGTTGGTAAACTTCGAACCATTCCGTAAGAGGTTAAACAGCTCAAATTTGCCTCCAAATCAAAAAATAAGAGTTATAACCATTTTACACCAATTTAGGGACAAGCCAGCGTGCGTCTGGCTTCCTTTTTTTCTTTGGAAACTATTTAAAGAATAGTTTGCTGTTATTCAAGTTGAATAATGCACAAAAAAGTTGCTGTAACTCACTTTTTTTAGATACTTATATAAGCTGTTCAGCTGGCAATTTAAAAGACTTCTCCAAAATTTATTTGGAGAGTCTTCTTTTGAAAACTTTAGAACCCCTATTAAGTCTTTTCCACGTTCGGTTTTCTCATACTCCACACAAATAGTATCAGAGACACAATTAACAGGACAAAACCCACCCAAAATATGCCTAAGCCCACGCCTTGACCTGAATGGGCACGAGCAATTGATGCTCCAACGAGCACTAAGATTATTCCAATAACATCCAGAAGTATTGCAACCACTTGGTTGCTACTTGCATAAAATTGTTTTTCACTCATTCAAATGCCCACTTTTTTAGTTTATGTCTATTAATATATAAGTTTATTGATGGAACAGATGCGAATTTGCTAGGTTTCCCCAACATATAGGGGATTGTTTTGGACACTCTTCTCAAAGTTTAAGGGTTATGTTCTGCCTATCTTAGCTTCTTGGTCTTTGTTTATACTCCTGTTTGTCTCTTGTTTTTAGTTGAGCTATAAGGTGTTTTACGCTTCGGGTTGGATTGGTTTGTATATTTGCTTAAGAATGCTAGTGATTTTCTTGTAAAGTTGATAGTGTAGTTGCTTTGGTTGTCATCTTTTTTTGAATTATATGTTTAGGATTATGGCGGTATTCGGGAAAAAGGGTGGAAACTCAGAATAGACAGGGTTTTTCATTAGGTATGGCTGGTTCTAATAAGGTTTTTAACATCGAAACCCTTTGACTTTACAAGTTCTATTAATTGGGAAAATAGCTTGTCATCAATTTGTGGGGCTCTGCTCAATATCCAAAGATACTTGCGGTTTGGTGTGCCTACAACGGCATAATCGTAGTTATTCCCCAAGTTTATAATCCAATAGTCACCATAAAATGGCCAGAAGAATGTTACTTTAAGTTTCGCTCCAGTGCTCTTGTCAACCACTTTTGCCTTGCCCTTTGCCCGCTTCACTTTGCCATTCCTTTTACACTCGTTAAGAACAGATATACTGCCATCTCCAGATAGAGAATAAGTTGCTGATATATCAGAACAACCTTCTTCAAATCTGGCGGGAAGACGCGCTATCTCATACCATTTGCCCAAGTACTTTTTTAGATCGACATGCGGCACAACTTCAAGGGTATCGTATTTCTTTTTCGACAAATGGATCACTTAATATTGAAGCTAGACATCAATGTATTATTTTCGGTTGAGCGCCCAAACGTCATCTTCCCTCTTACCGAATCTTTTTTATGAGAAGTTCTTAAGAGAATTGTTAGGGATTGTTTTGAAACGGGAAGAAGCAATATCGGTTCTCAAAGAACTTCTTGACAATTGTAGTGGTCTTGATGATCATTATTTGGAATTATCACCATCTAACGTCTCTACATCAATGATGGGAGGGTACCAAATTACTATAAAAACGGCTCTCGATGAAGAAACAAAAAAATGCATACAAGAAATATTAATGAAACACCAACTTACCTACCAAGCAGGCAGTACATGGAAAACAAAGCGATCTATAAACAAAACAGACCCCGACACATTCATAATTTACAAACCCAAGGAAAACGCACTCGACGTAGGCAAACCCTTGCGGTCTGAAAGACCCTAAGTTTAGCTTTTGTGGGCTGGTGTGTGCTGGATGTAACACACTTGGGGCGGGAGAAATCACCCGAAAACTCTCTTTTTTTGAGGTTTTTGTGGCTTCTTAATAGAATAATAGTGAACACACCTTTTCTTTTTAGTTTAGTGTGCCTTGGTGAATCTACTCTTTTTGTGTAGAAATTTTTGACAATTTTTTAGTTTTGCTAGTAGCTTTTTTAAGCTACATAGACCATCTTAAATCATGGCGAAATACTGTCTTTTGTCAATTCCTTGCAGGAATATTGAAATTGCTGTTTCGAGCAAACTAATTTGGGGTAAATCAATAATTGCCTATGAACGTCTTTTCAAAGAAAAGCTTTCAAGCTGAGATGAAATAATGCCTCTTAGCGAGATCATAGTGAAAGCGCCGGCCACAAGCGCTAATGTTGGTTCAGGCTTCGATGTCTTCGGATTAGCTTTGGATAAGCCAAGCGATAAAGTCACAATAGTTCAGACAGCAACGGGTGTGAAAATCCAAGTTTCAGGCTTCTCAGCAGAAACTATCTCTGTAGTGCCTGAGAAGAATACAGCAGGCGTTGTCGCAAACCTGATGTTACAAGAGTTCTCGCTGAAAACAGGTCTCGGCATAACGCTTGAGAAGGGCATTTGGCCGGGCAAAGGATTGGGCAGTAGCGCAGCATCAGCCGCAGCCGTGGCATATGGATTAAATCACATGTTTAACCTCAAACTGACCAACGAACAGTTAGTTAAATTTGCCGCAAAGGGTGAGGTTGTTTCCGCTGGATATGAACACGCGGATAACGTTTCAGCTGCCATTTGCGGAGACTTTGTCATTATAAAATCGTACAATCCAGTGGAAATCATTTGCTTAAAAGCGCCCTCAGACATGGAATGCTGCGTGGCTTTCCCGCATATGAACACACCAACCAACAAGACTGAGAAAGCCCGTTTAGTCGTGCCCAGAACGATTCCTTTGGAAAAACTCATTTATAACATCGGACAGGCTGCCGCCATGGCAAGCGGCTTCGCCACAGGCGACATAGAACTTATTGGAAAGTCAATGCATGACTCCATAATTGAGCCAGCTAGAGCTTTCCTAATTCCAGGATACCTTAAGGTCAAGGAAAACGCGTTAAACGCTGGTGCATGCGGAGTAACTATGAGTGGCGCAGGACCTGCGGTGATAGCAGTGGTTAACAAGAATCAGACTGATGCAGTTAAGGTTGCTGCGGCTATGAAGGAAGGATTTACGTCTGCTGGGTTTGAGGCAACAGCGTTCGTCACAAAGCCAGGCAAAGGCGTATGCAAAATGGAAAAGTGAAAAAAAATACCAATCAAAGTGCTAGCGCGACAATTCACCGTTAAAGTCGCTGAGATCTTAGATGATTATGCTGACGAGTATCACCATGCAACACTAAAGGCGACAAGGAACCCTGGAGAGCTAATAAACCAAAACTTTCAATGTCTGCACTACCCACAAGGCATTATGCTGTTCAAAAAGCGGACATAATTCTTAAAAATGTAGTGGAGTTAGTAAAATAGGCTGGTGTGTTGGACGTAATTCCGCTCCTATGGTGATATCTCCCGCACATCTTCCCTTTTTCTTTCTCTGTGATAATTAGGCGCTTTCCTTGCCTAAGATATGATTCCTTTTGAAATCTTTAACCCTAGCGCATTTTCTAAAAAGCAAAAAAGGCATCTTATGCGGATAAAAAGCGGTTTCAGTGTAGCTGTCGCACAAAAAGAAAGGGTCAGTTTTCTAACATTAAGCACTCAGTATGACAAAACGCAACCACACAAAAGGCTGAAGCGAATTAAAGATTTGAATTACGCATTTACCAAGCTAAAACAGCATATAGAATATTATATTCAAAGAAAAATGTACTTGAGCTTTTGTCACAAAAATCATTTAGAACCTTTTGAGATTCATAGTCGTAAAAAAAGCATAAAATACCCTGAATACTGGCAAATGTTCCGCTTTAAACTGAAGTATTTTAAGTTAAAAACCTCTGAAGGGGGCGGGGTGCTGCATATAGTTTTTAGGAAGGGCTACAATGTCCCGCCTATTCCTAAGAATTGGTTGCATAGACAATGGTTTAAAATCTGGGGTTCATGGAACACCTCAATTAGCGAAGTATCAATTAACAGCAGTCAAGGGCTTTCTATGTATCTAGTAGGTCAATACTTTGTTAAACAACCTGTTTTAAGAATGAGCTACGGTCAACAATGGGTTTACCCTGGATTTGTAAAAGGGTTCCGTAAAGTTTGCGAGGTCTACGCTAACATGAGACAATCACCAAACATTGAACCAAGAGAACATTCACCTTTTAAAAGAGCCATTGAAGTATGGAATAAAAATATAGAAAAGGGCTGTTTGCCAAATCCAGGTCATCAGAAGCGTTTTCGTTGGAGAAGGCTTCCTGAGAAACGTCAAGGTGTACTTGGGAATTTAACGGTTAAAACAGTTGACTGTTGCATAGATTCGCCAAAATATCTGCATGAATATGGAATAGTATGGACAATTTTTACACCGATACCTAAGAAGAAATTTGATTATAGCAAAATTTACGCCTATTACAAGAAGTTAGAAAATTAACTCCAATCCTTAAGAACCACTTTTCCACATAATTTTTAGGCTTGGAGTGTATTAATTTGATAAGCATTTGCTAAAATAAGAATAATTGTGAAGTTTCTATCAAGAATGCTTCTCGTTTTCCTGAATTTTTCCAGCTATAATCTTCAGCGAGTTATATACTGTCTCAAGGTGGTTCTTTACGTCATAAATTTCAATAACTTTTTCATCAAGTTTCGCTTTTAATTTGTCAATCTGCTTCTTTCGTCTAATTATGGCTTGCTCCCTAGATTTAATAAAATTATTAAACTTTTGCAATTCAAGAGCATTACCTGGAATTCTCACAGACGACATGACCTCATTTAAACTTCTATTTTTCAGAGTTTCAAACTGCTCGACCATTAAGGCAAAAATACATTGGGCTGAATTTTCGGAAATACACGTTATTGAAGCGGTTCGGAGTTTATTGAAATAGATGGTTGTCCCGCGAATTGATAATTTGTCTACAGCTTCTTCACCGCCCTTTCTACTGTTCAAATCTATTACAGTAGACAATCCTGCTGTTGTGACATCAATTTTTGCAGATTCCATAGCTAAAATTAGGGAAGATAAAGCCTTTTCATCCTCCGAAGTATTCTTTCTATTTTCAATTATTTGGTCGACAATCGTAACAACCTCTTTCTCTTGAGCTGGGTTCGCTTTTTTAATTGGTAATTCATCAAAAAAAACGCCATAACGCACAAACCAACCTCCTTGAACGTATTCACAATGGCGTATTTTGTAAAATAAGTCCAATACCTTTGAATTCAGGAGTCCTAATAAGTATTTTATGTTGGGTCTGTATTCAGGGTTGTCTTGCCATTTAGCTATGTAAGTATCGTTAGTCACAAAAATATTTTCATAATCAATGGAAGCCATTAGAAACTCAGTTTTAGCCTTTAATATCAGCTTTTCTTTTTGTTCAAAGACAGAAGGCTCTCTAGGCGCTGTTAAATGGTTTTCATCGTAAATAAGAAATATTCTATGTGTACTCCAATTTGGAATAAACTCGCCTACTGAATCTCCATTTACAAGCTTCTTTAGGAAACCTCTATCACCTGTAGGTACATTAGGAAGGTCTTTCTCTAAAACTGTAAAGTTTTCTCCATATTCAGGTAAAGCAAGGTCTTGAAGTCGTTTCTTCCACTTAGCATTTCCTCCAGCGATTACTCCCTGGCGTACATCTAAGATTTTTTTCAAAGAAACCGTAGTTTCTGGGTCAGTTACCTTATCTCTAAACTGTTTCAAAGTGTTAGAGCAATTTATTTCAAATATACTGCGAGGATTTGACTTGAACCAAGATTGAGGGATTTTGTAGCACATTGATTTCCTATTTATTTGATATTCTGGATATTCCTCAATCGGCTGATTTTCTGCTTCCTTTAGTAAGGATAAATCATTAGTTGATATGATTTTTACAGTTATTTCATTTGTATCTCTCTTTGTTTCATTGGATTCCTTTCTCAGTATTATTATCAAAGGATAAACATCTTGCGTGAATACCTGAACACGCATTAAATCTACTATTTCTTCAATTACACACTGATTTAATATTAATTCCCTTAGCCATTGTCCATTTCCTGTTGATAAGAACTTTGATGAAACTATGAAACCCAGCCGTCCCCCCTCTTCTAGCCACAAAATCGAACGTGCTAAAAAGGCTATGTAGAGTTCTAATCAACCAAATTTCTGTTTTTTTAGTTCAGGAAACATTGCCCTTAAGTCTTGAATTATTTCCTTTTTCTTATCCTTTAGATTTTCAACTTCAACGTATGGAGGATTGCCAACGATATATTGAAATTTCATTCGCCTAACTGCTTCAATTTCGCTTACCTCGACATCTGCTATATACGAATCCATTGTTTCCTCGGTAGACGGCGGTAACAAACTGTTTGCTCTATAGACTTGAAATTTATCTAAGTTGAAATTGGGTTCTCTTTGTTTAATCGCTGAAATTTCTTTAATAAGTTGAAAGAGCAAGTTAGATTCGCACAAATATACCGCAAATGGCATTATATCAAAGCCAAAAATGCTCCCTTTTTCGCGCGTTTGTCCATTTTGTCTTCCAGCAACCATTAAAATAATTTCTTTAGGGCTTAGTTTATTGGCAGAATCTTTGGCTCTATTAATCGCTTCGACAAGGAAGGTACCTGAACCGCAAGACGGGTCTATCAGATTTACTTGTCTCAGGTCTCTTGATGACTTAAAGTCAACACGATTTAGTATATAGTTGACTACTTCATCTGGTGTGTAATATTCACCAATTCTCTTTCTTTCCTGTGAGTCCATGTGATGTTGGTACACATGCTTGAAGACATCTCTTTTTACGTTTGAAAAATCATACTGATTTAGGAACCATAGACATTTTTTGATTGAATTATTTAGTTCTCCATCCTTCTCCCAATACCAATCGTACAATCCATCCAAAAAAAGGTGTTCATAGATATACCGTGCGTCTCTAAATGCAAGGTGCAGAAGATTCTTGAAAGCTTCATTAACTTGCGTTATTAGATTTAAAGCAGAAACTAAACCTCCATCAGATAATTTCTGTTTGAGTAATTGTTTGCTTTCTGCTATTCTTACAAGAAGCAATCTGCTGAGAAGGGTATAAGCTGTTTCTCGTGCAAACCTATCTATTCTTTCCTTCTGTTCGTCTTCTGAGGTGCTCTTCTTTGAATAAACAGTGTGCTCCCATTTGTCATAATTTTCATTAAACTTAATTGAAGCTTCATAAGAACTCTCAAGGCGTCGTATTTGCCTATCAATATCTATTACACTCAGTCTTTTGTCAGCAGAATTACCATTTTTCTTAAGATATTCTAAATTATTTCGTTTATCCACATAGGTTTTATGTTCAAAAATAAGAGTGAGTGCCAAAGACCTGAACATTGGAATTAAATTTTCATCAAGTATCTTCCATTTTACAACTGAAGTAAAGACTTCAAAGTTCTCATCATTTGTCAGGTCAATGTTAGCTGACAAAACAAAATTATCGTATGTTTTCAAAATTTCTTCGTAGCTGATACAATACAATCCTTGTAATCCGCTCGAAAAAACAGAATGCTGCATTTCAGCTTCGAGGTTCACATCAACAATAGCCTTAGGCATTTGGTCGACATTATATGGCGGCTCAAATCTCCAAATAATAAACCTCTTAAAATTGGTCAATGCAACGTAACGAGTTGTAGTGCGTGTTTTCAGTGCATAGCTTACAACTTGATACAGATTTTCCTTGCTTGGAAGCTTGTTATCGGGAGTATCAAATTCTTTTGTCTCAATTATTACGGAAGGAAGAACCCTGAATCGTGACTCGTCTTTATCTTGGCGTGAAGGTCTAACAAGCGGTTTTCTATCAAGAAGCCAAATATCAGCCCAATCTTTCTCATTTAAGTAACAATCCTCGGGATAGCCTAAACCGTCAATAATGACATGTCTAATAAATCTGCCTCGTACATCATGCTCCTTACCTACGGTTACCGACTTGTAGAATTCCACATACGCTTTCTTAATTCGTTCTTCAAAGCTATTATTCGTGCTTAAATCTTTCAAGTCTCCGTTTCTAAAGGTGTTAATCTCTATAACGCTTCATCTATAAGTTTCTGACTGTTCGCGCGCTAACCCATTTCATGGCTTGAACAGTTTACCAAAAAATAGCATAAACTTCATTGAAGTGGCTGACTTAACGCAATCGACTGAGCCCTTAGGCGTGGGGGGGTTGCCTTTTAAGGAGGGGTCATCCACTGCCTGAGGTGTCGATTGCTTGTAAGAACCCCTGTGAGATAGGGGTTCTGGAGTTTGGGGTCAAGCTACTACCTATTAGAAGCGCGTTCAAGGAACGCACGGTCAAGAGTCGTGCGAGCGCAAGCGAAGCGAGCGCGAGCCTGTACTTGTTAAAGTGATTACGAAACTTCAGATTATGTTGGGCGAGCATTTTCCTTGTATACATATAGAAAACTTCTCTTTTTGCTAAGATAAAGACTGATGAAATAAGATAAATAACGGATGACTGATTTTCTCTAAATTATTTCAAAAATCATAATGCTTAATTGGAGATATGCAGTAAAGTTTTAGAAAAAATGTGCATTACTTCCCCATTTTAGCTAAGTATGCGAGTAAGTGAATTTTGACTATTAATTTCGAGTATGAATTAAGTATCAATAATAAGTATCAATGTTAAATGCTGCATAAATACACGATTTGCTTTCTGATTTTTGGCGAAATAATGCTTCAAGAGATAGCGGGAGGTGAAGAGGCAAGTAAAGAATGCCCTAATTGTCATAGTAAAAGAAATTGGAAAGATGGAATAAGAGAAACCAATTTTGGTTCAATCCAGCGTTTTTACTGTCGAGATTGCGGTTACAGATTTAGTGAAAAATCATATAAAGACTGCTTACTTAATGAGAGTAGCCAATTATGCGCTATCTTAGAGGAAGCGAAAAAATTGGATACTGCAACAGAAACAAAGACTGTTGCGGGAGATACAACAAACCAAGGCTCAATTATAGACTTCCTATGGCACTTAAAAAAGCAAGGATACAGCGACGCAACAATTCAAACTCGAGTAAAAATACTAAAACTGATGAGCAAGCAATGCGTAAACTTACATGACTCTGAAGCTGTAAAGCTCTTTATCGCTAAACGGGACACATGGAGCAATGGACACAAACAAATAGCAGTTACTGCCTACGACGGCTTTGCAGAAATGCTTTCAATAAAATGGCAACCGCCTTTCTATTACAACAACAGAACGCTTCCTTTCGTTCCAACCGAAAAGGAAGTTGATGCTTTAATATCTGGGTGTAGCAAAAAAATAGCAACGTCATTGCTAGCCATGAAAGAAACGGGCTTCAGAATAGGCGAACTTTGGAAATGTAAATGGACAGATTTAGATGAAGAAAACAGCACTCTAAAATGCATTGCAGAAAAACATGGCAACCCAAGACAACTAAAAATATCAAGCAGATTAATTTCAATGCTCTTAGCTTTGCCAAAAACAAACGAATACATCTTCGCTAACACAAATCTAAACAGCCACAGATGGAGATTCGACAAACAGAAAAAAGCACTATCCATAAAACTACAAAATCCAAGGCTCAAACAAATAAAATTCCATAGCCTAAGACATTTCAAAGCATCAAAAGAATACGCTCAAACCAGAAACAGCCTACACGGTAAAGAGCTACTGGGTCATAGAAACATTAACAGCACTCTAGTCTATACGCACTTAGTTCCTTTCGACGACGATGCCGAAGGCTATAACCATGCAACCGCAAAAGACGACAAAGAAGCTGGAGAGCTAATAAATAGCGGTTTTCAATACATTTGTACAACACCACAAGGAATAATGATGTTTAGAAAACGCAAATAAGATTCAGCTAGGCGGGTTAGTAAAATAGGCTGGTGTGTTGGACGTAACCCGCCTTCTGTTATTGTGGCATTCGGCTAATCGGGCTACCCGCGCCTTCAGGTAGATGCCTCATCGGCGGCTGTTTGCCCTTTCCACTTGCAGGACGGCCGTTTCATCGCTTCCAATCTGGCGCACTCGACCTCACAAAGGTGTCATCGCCAAGTCCAGTTGGACGTTTCGTTTCTGCTCCGTTGCCAAGGCTCTCGCCCTGTCCCAGAAGGACTGCAATTCTACACGTGGGCGGAGTTTCCTCAGACCCAGCATTTTTGGGTCCGACAGCCACACACCAACTCGCCAGCCCACATCCTAATGTGTAATCGGAAGCAATAAGAATTTCCCAACTCATCAATAACAGTTCATGGGTAAACGCATTATCCTCATAACTGGCACACCATGCACGGGAAAAACAACCACTGCTAAACAGTTAACTCCGATACTGGATGCCCAATACATTAACTTGACCGACTACGCCAAAACCTACGGCTTAACGCTATGCGAAGACAAACAAAGAAAAACAATCATAATTGACGAAGAAAAAATGCGCACAAAACTCGCCGAAACCATAAACACCATAGATAAGGCCAACATCATCATCGACGGCCACTACGCCGCTGCTGTAACTCCAGCAGACCTTGTCACCCATGTTTTTGTTTTGCGCCGAAACCCCAAAGAACTCAAACAGTACATGGAAAAATGCGGTTTTGAGGGCATCAAACTTTGGGAGAACCTGTCCGCTGAAATCCTCGACGTTTGCCTAATCGAAGCGGTGCAGATGCAGCCGGGCAAGGTTTGCGAGTTAGACATAACAGGCAGAACGGTTGAGGCAGTTGTCAGTGATATCTTGGATGTTTTGGAAAAAGGTAAAAAATGCTATAGTGGCATTGTTGATTGGCTGGGCATGCTTGAACGTGAAGGCTTAACAGACCAGTACTTGAAAACCTAAGCGCTATCGTAAGCTGCCTATTTTCTGCTTAGTTAACAGCGTGATTTTGCGTCTGTTGGAGTATGATTTGGCGTGGTCGCTGAACTTATCACCAATCAGGATGGGGCTGCCTAAGCCAACATCTTCTGAAGATGTGTCCAAGCCGATGATTACGTTTACGCCTATGGTTCTATTCCAGTCTCTCACCCTAACGCCCTGCTCCAAGCGACCCTTCTGCACAATAAGGTCAAAGTGCCTATTTTCGCCGCTGTAGCCTTCAAGCACAACATTTTCCCTGTTAACCTTGTAGCCTTCCTTTTTGAAGTATTTAATTGCTAAATCCATTAAAGGCGATCTGGGCTTAGGCTGTTCTTCTCCAATGCTCATGATGCTCGCTCTCTTCCCTACTAAACCTTATCAACCTGTGTGTGGAAAAGCCTTTCGGAAGACATACAAGAAATGAAGCCAACACTAATCGTAAAATGTACAAAATGCGCCGGTCTAATGTTAACCGCCAAGGGGCAAAAAACAAAAGTTTGTCCTTACTGCGGCGCACACGTAAATCTATTGCTAGCGCAAAAGGTATCCTCAGCAAGCAACGCCTTTGAAGCTTCGGAACTGCTACGCAAACTAAAACGTGAACAAGGATTTAACCGCAAGCCTTAACGCACGTGCCGCAACATCTCGCATGTTTTGCATAAATCCGAAGCTGAGGGTTCCCCGCATTCAACGCATGTTTTGAAAGCTTCTTTTTTAGCCGTCTCCTCTAGGGCGGGTCTTATGCGTTCTATGGATTTGAGAACGGTGAATTTTGTTCCAGCATGCTTTGCCTCCATGCGGTTAAGCATCCAGCGAATATCGTTGCGCAGTGCTCCAGAAGCGTAGGGGCATGGACTGTCTTGGAACTGTATTTTTTTGACGTAAGCGTACAGGGCACTTTCTTTTTCAGGGATTTCGCAGAAAGGCTTAATCTTCTGCACCAATAGCTGATGCACTTCGCTGGTGACTGGTTTCTCTTTTGCCAACCGAGTGATGTCACCGTGGAAAATGTTCATAAGAATTGTTTGCGCTTCATCGTCTAACGTGTGGGCAGTTGCAACTTTGTTTGCTTTGACTTGCCTTGCGCCGATGTTTATGGCTTTTCGCCGCAGAACGCCGCAGTAAGCGCAGGCAGTTAACTCTGTTTCGCCTTTGCTGCGTGCTTTAAGTATTATCTCGTCTAGCGTGAAGCCGTAAAGTTCTTTGAATGAGACTATGCGGTGGGGAATTTCTAGTTTTTTGCAGTTTGCGGCTGCAATTTCTAGGGCTTCATTTCTGTAGCCAGCTATGCCCTCGTCCACTGTTACCGCAGTCAGCGTGGTTTTTGGGCGAAACCGCTTCTGCTTAGCCAAAATATGTAGCAGGCTTAAGCTGTCTTTGCCGCCTGAAACTGCCACTGCTAAATGGTCATCAAAATTGAGCATGTGGTAACGTGTAATGGTTGCACGTACCTTAGCTTCGATGGATTGAGTGAAGCATTTTTTGCACAGCGTTTCACCTGAATACAGCCTATGAAAGAAGGCTTCTCTGGTTTTGCAGGCGCAGCAGACAGTTGCAGTCATTGGGTTTTCACGATTTAACATTTGATTGACTGTTAAACTAAATAAACAATGCCGCACTAACTCCTTAAATGGCTGGATAAAGTGGCTGTTAAACCAACAAAACATGCAGATTACAAGGAAGTAACATACAATAGCGCACGCTGGCAACTGCTAAGTGGTCTCAGAAGCAAGGCAGAAGAAATTATGGCTGCCTTAGAGGCGTTTCATTTGCAGTCAATTGCGCACGGAAGCATAGCCAGAGGAGATGTGCACAAGACCAGCGACATCGACGTTTTCATTCCTGAGGTGCAGAATAGTTTTCTTGTAGAAATCGCCCTGGAAAAAGCCGCAATACCGATAAACTCCCGCTTAATCGTTCAAGCCACCCCAAATTACGCCATGAAAGCGCACATTGAAGTTAGCGAGCAAATCACCGTTTCATTTCCGCTGATGCAAATGCGCAAGGTAGAGAGAGAATTTTACAGATTCGGTGGGGAAAGCAACCTTAACCAACTTAAAGCGAGTGTTCGGGTTGCAGGCGTGGACAAACGGCTAATGCTCATTGAACCAACCAATAAGGGCCATGTAGAGAGCAGCGTCATCCGCAAAGAAGAGTTTGCCGCTAAAATTTTGGGTATATCCGCTGAAACCGTGCTGGACAGGGTTCACACACTCCTGAAGCGCGATACAGTGGGCAGAACGGGAGTTTTCGTTAAAAAGGAATTGGCTCCAGACGAAACCTTTGAATTAGCACTCAAAAAGCTCTCAGACTTGAATCCCGCGGTTCGTAGAAGAATGAAAAAATAGGTTTAAGGGGGAGCGGGATAGTAGATAAGCTCTTTTTCTTCGAGTAGCAGTTGGATTTTGTCTACGGCTTCGTAAACTTGCTCTTCTTGTTTGGCTCCTACGCAAACGAGTTTTCCAGCTGAGAAGATTAGGAACACTACTTTGGGTTCATCCATACGGTAAACTGCGCCTGGGAACTGTTCAGGCTCATACATGACTTTACTGAGTTTGTAAACGAGGCTTTCAAGGTCGATTTCGCCGCCAAGTTCTGCTGAGGCAACAATGTTTTGAATTTTTACGATGGGTTTTTCTGTGATTTGGATTCCTTCACTGCGCAGTTCTTTAACGACTTTTTCCACGGCGCTTCGGGATTCTTTTTCTGATTTAGCGCCTGTACAAACCATTTTGCCAGTGCCAAAAATTAAAGTGGCTGTTTTCGGTTTTTTAAGTCTGAAAACTAAACCTGGAAACACGCTTGGGTTATACTCAGTTTGAGGAAATTTTTCAACGATTTTTTGTAAGTCGATTTTCTGGTTAAGCGATACGGAAGCTACAATGTTTTGT
>Ga0187848_10001006_pt1 | contig 24681 bp, 19 predicted proteins | sample June2016WEW_4_40_FD_132424 | JGI IMG/M metagenome (GOLD analysis project Ga0187848, IMG submission 132424) | Peatland microbial communities from SPRUCE experiment site at the Marcell Experimental Forest, Minnesota, USA - June2016WEW_4_40 | ecosystem: Environmental > Terrestrial > Soil >... | reverse complement strand
CGTCTTGGCAAGCTTTCTGAAGGCTCCCCTAATGTCAGGAGATAGCCTCACAACATCACCAAACAAACAATTATGCATGCACTAAGAATAAGAGTGTAACGTTAGCAAGTTGACTTTACAATATGCAAAATTTTATAAAGGTTTAGCGCTAACAAGACCCCCATGGATTATTAGGAGAGAAAAAATGTTAAAAAAATCTTTGTTTGCTTTGATTCTTATAATAGTTCTGGCAGTTCCAATGATAATTCAAGTATCAAAGACGGCAGAAGCTCAAACAGCTTTGACGTTTCCCACATACTTGTATGTGAGTGCATCGCCTAACCCCATAGGAGTCGGTCAAACAGAATTCATCAGTTTATTCTTCACTAAACCCGTAGCTTCACCAGTATCTGGCTCAGCTTTCTAGGCACAACATTAACATACTACACCGGCATGACGCTTCACATCGTCAAACCGGATAAAACAAACGTAACTCTAGGACCTTATACCGCAGATGCAACTGGCGGTGTCGGCAATATTCAATACGTTCCACTAGCAACTGGAAACTATACCGTACAAGCATTCTATCCTGGTCAAACCTTAACGGGTACCACCATTTCTATGCTACCTACAATTAGCCCAGCAGTAACCTTTACAGTGCAAGAAACCGCCGTACCTGGCTACACTAGTGCTCCACTTCCCAATTTCTATTGGACACGTCCAATATACGCAACAAACTATAACTGGCAAAACCTCGCTGGCAACTGGCTGGGTATGGGAAGAGGCGGGTTCCAGAACACAGGAGGATTTGACGCCTCTGGCAACAACTTCAATGCATGGACTACAGCACCTACGACTGGACACATATTGTGGACTAAGCCAACTCAATTCGGCGGTCAAGTCGGCGGAGCAGTGCCATCAAATCAAGAAACCCAATATGAATCAACCTCAATACTGTACCACCAATTTGAGCCCATTATCCTCAACGGAATAGTCTACTACAACTGGTATCCCAACGTACCTAGTGCACAGGCAGGCATACTCGCCGTAGACCTTCGCACAGGCGCTACGATATGGACTAAAACCACCTCTGACATACTAGCTTTTGGACAAGTGCTAACGTTCCACACAATACAAGAATACGGGTCTCAATCATGGCTATGGACATTAGCCGCAAACAACAGCCAGTTAAACCTGTATGATCCATTAAGCGGAACCTACATAGGAAGCGTAACTAACCTACCAGCTGGATTCATCGGCCTTTTCGGGGGCACACCATCAGCGATGAACGATTGGAACGAAACCAATTGCTTAGGATCAGTACTAATCTACTATACCAACTACACCTATAACGCTCAGTTCCAGCCTATCGCTGAGTCTTTAACAATGTGGAACTCAACCCTAATGATGGATCCAAACCCACTATCCTTCTTCGCATCAACTATTAGACCCACAAGCGACATGAACTTTATGCTAGGAATACAGTGGTCAGTGTCAGTTCCCATTGAAAATCCAAACTTCGGTATAGCTGAAACAACCGACCAAGCAATACTAATGACATCTTATCCTTCACTGCTACCAAACTTCCTCACAGCCTTCGGTGGATCTTCAGCGCTAGATATGGCTTTTAACGCAAAAACCGGAGCGCTACTTTGGGGACCAACAAATCAAACCTTAGTAAAATACCAGGAATTAGACCTTGTAGCAGGAGGCGACGGCTATTACGTCAGACACGACAAGGACACCAACCAAGCATACGGCTATTCACTTACAACCGGACAAAAAGTCTGGGGACCTATCCAACTTACAGGCAACGCTTTAAGCACCCTACAATCTGAAGCAGCGATCGCTTACGGCAAAGTCTATATCTGGGATTTCGGCGGCTATGTCACTGCTATTGACCTTAACAACGGAACAATCAGCTGGACATACAACACTGGGTCTGCAGGATACACCAACCCCTACGGTATCTATCCGCTTTGGGGTTTTGGATCACAAAGCATTGCTGACGGAATGTTATTCCTCTCTGAAAGTCGTATGTACGACCCGCCACTATTCTCAGGCGCCCAGAAGCTAGCTATAAACTGCACTACTGGAAAACTTGTCTGGAGTGTACTTGGCTTTTACGGTAGAGACGCAAGCCCCATTTCAATGGGTGAAATGTTAGCGTGGAATAGCTATGACGGACAAATATATGCCTATGGACAGGGACCGACAAAGACAACAGTCTCTGCACCTAACGCAGGTGTCACAACAGGCTCAGCAATAACCATCAGTGGAACCGTTACTGACATCTCATCGGGAGCATCTCAAAATGCGGTCGCAGCTAACTTCCCCAACGGTTTGCCTTGTGTCTCTGACGCAAGCATGAGTCAGTTTATGGCAGCCGTCTACATGCAACAGCCAATGCCAGCCAACGATACAGGAGTTCCAGTCACAATATCTGTCACCGACAATAACAAAAACACCTACGTTATAGGAACTGCAATTACGGATCCAAATGGCTTCTACAGCTTGTCATGGAAACCCCAAATATCAGGTAACTACACTGTCACCGCAAGTTTTGCTGGCACACAATCATACTACGGATCCTCTGCAAACACAGCATTCTATGCTAACGCCGCATCATCAGTAGCACCAACCGCTACACCTCAAACCAACTTAGCAACCACCTCAGACTTAATGACATACATTGCCCTTTCAGCAGTCGCTATAATAGTCGTAATCATTATAGTTGGCGCCTTAATCTTACTAAGAAAAAGACCATAAAAAACACAACAAAAACTACTTTCCCTTTTTCCTTTTTTGATTTTCAAAAATCTACCTCAACGTGATGCTATGCAGTTCTATTTATGAAAGCTGTTAAGTGTCAACAAAGAGGTTTCTTCAAAAAGCAGCTAAAAATGCTTTAGCTAATTTAATAATTCGCTTGGTATGCACAAAATAGTCTACATGGTTTTGCAATTAATTCGCGACGATAATTTTTGTGAACTTTAGTTTTAAATCTTTTCTGTAAGGAACAAAGAGTTCTTGCTAAACTTCAAAAAACAAGAACCTAAAAAGGGAGAGTCGCAGGAGACATCGCCACTCATTTGAGGATAATTATTTATCCTCTGGTTTTTGCAGTTTACTTCTCCAAACAATACATTTTTTAACTTAAAATTCTATGTTTTTAGCTACCTACCTTGATAAAATTAGTTAATATTTTTAAAAGACTCAAGTAATTTTAAATCAACAAAACAATTCTAAAGGAAAGAGGTAAATAAACGGTGAATGAAGCTCCCAGCAAACCGATTGCCAGTTCTGGAAGGCACAGTAGTATAGTGTTAGCCATCGTGACGCTTGGAACTCTCATGGGTGCGCTTGACAGCACTATCGTTCTTCTGGCTTTTCCAGTTATATATGACAGCCTCCACTCGGACCTAGCGACATCATTGTGGATAATTCTTGCTTACCTTCTTGTCCTCGCCGTTGCAACTACACAGATGGGAAGAATAGGAGACATCTACGGCAGAAGCAGAATATTCAACTTAGGCTTCGTAATTTTCACCGTCGGCTCAGCTTTATGCGGTTTCTCAACTCACATCTATCTTCTCATAGGCTTCAGAATAATTCAAGCAGTGGGTGGAGCCCTCCTGCAAGCCACCAGTGGAGCCATAATAGCTGACTATTTTCCAAGAGAAAGGCGTGGTAGAGTTTACGGTTACAATTCACTTGGTTTTACGGCGGGAGCAATGTTAGGCATAGTTTTAGGCGGAATAATCACCACCTTTGTTAGCTGGCAATACATCTTTTTCATAAACATCCCAATCGGTATAATCGCCGTGATAGCAGGTTTAAAATACATCAAGGACACCGAAAAAACATCTGCCAAACTGGACCTTGCTGGAATGGGGCTGCTCGCCTCAGCATTGGTGTTGCTCTCTTTGGGATTGGTAAATTTCGCCTCTGAAGGAATCAGTGCATTAAACATTGTTTTAGCAGTGATTGGAGCGGTACTGATACCTATTTTCTTATTGTTTGATCGTAGGATTATAAATCCCCTGATCGACTTTGAAGCCTTCAAGAACAAGGTTCTGCGGAATGCGATCTTTTCGGCATTCTTTACAAGCGTTGGCTACTTCTCTGTGGTGTTTCTAGTTATAATGTACTTGCAGGGAATAAGAGCACTCACACCGTTAAATGCTTCCTTACTACTGGTGCCCGGATACGTGGCCGGCAGTTTTCTAGGACCAATCATGGGCAGACTCTCAGACAAGTACGGTTCAAGAGAAATTGCTACAACAGGAATATTCTTCCTAGCCGTCGCTATAGTGATTTATTTAACGATGAACGCCACTTCGCCTCTTTACATTGTCCTGTTCGCATCAGCAGTCTCAGGCTTAGGGACCTCCATGTTTTTCCCAGCCAACAACAGCGCTGTAATGGCAAATGTAAGAACAGGCTCATACGGCAGCATCTCTGGCTTGTTGCGAACTGTGCAAAATATTGGATTAGTCGGAAGCTATGTTTTAGCAATCTCAGTTGCGGCAGCCTCAATACCTAGACAAGTCGCTTTTGAAGTGTTTATTGGAACAAAAAGCTTGTCTGGCGGCGTCAGCCAAGCATTCATATCCGGCATAGACCACGCGTTTTATGCTTCAATAGCTATACTGGCTATTGCGGGCGTATTGTCATATATTAGGGGAAGAGACATAAGGAAACAAATACCCGCTAAATGACAGTTTGCTATGCTAAAGCCTAATTACTCCGCCACCACAATTAAAATTAAATTATAACTTAGCAGGCTGGTGGCATCGATTGGGCAAATTAAAATTCGGAGTATTCTTTCCGTTCTACGCGTTCCAAGTGAAAGAGCCCAAAGAAAACTTCGGCCTCATTCGAAATATTATCTTAGAATGTGAACACTTAGGCTACCACGCAGTTTGGCTAGACGACCATCTAATGTACAATGACTGGCCCATCCTTGAAAGCTGGACGACCCTGTCCGCACTCTCCTCATTAACCAACAGAATACGATTAGGAACAATGGTTTCCTGCAATGCTCACAGGAACCCAGCTTTGCTTGCGAAGATGGCTGCTACGCTAGATGTCTTGTCGAATGGCAGGTTAGAGCTTGGCATAGGAGCAGGTACCCAAGAGACCGAGCACATTGCTTATGGTTTTGGTTTTCCCCCGGCAAGCGTCAGAATAGAGCGTTTAAGCGAGGCTTTAGAAGTAATAAAGCGACTTTGGACCCAAGAAAAGACAAACTACCAAGGAAAACACTACACATTGAAAAATGCTGTTTGTGAGCCTAAACCCTTGCAAAAACCACACCCACCCATAACCGTAGGCGGAAGCTGCGAACTACTGACGCTGAAAGCGACCGCACCGTATGCAGACAGGTTCGATTGGGGCTTTTTGCCATCCATTGAAACATACAAACATAAACTTGCAGTTTTAGAGAATCAATGCAAAGCAATTGGCAGAAACTTTAGTGAAATTGAGAAGTCCTGCTGGCCCGGCGGCCAAGTGCTGATCGGGCGGAATCAAAAAGAGCTAAGCGAAAAGATTTCTCAACGCCAACTAGCAAATGTAAGCTTGGAGGATTTCAAGAAGGCTACTTTGATGAGCACTTCGGATGAGTGCATTGAGCAGTTGCAGGTTTACGTGGATTTGGGTGTGACTTATTTTATGTTGTTTTTCGCTGATTTACCAAGCTTGGATGGATTAAGGCTGTTTGCTGAAAACGTTATAGGTAGAATGAGCAGTTAGAGGTCTCCTCTGGCAATGTGAGATAATTCGTGAAGAATAATTTCATCTAAGCTGTGGTGTGGGTTTTCCCTGATAAGTATGATGTATTTGGCGTCTTCGGTTTCTTCAGCGTTAAACACACACCCATCAGTGCCCTTAGTCGAAAGAACCCTGCCCCATTCCTCAACCTCACACAGTTCATCTTCCAAGCAGTGCCTGTGCTGAATAGCACAGTTAAAATCTTCATCGCTTAATTCCAGCGCTTTAACTTTAGGCAGCGGCTTGCTCGATAGAGTTTTCCATGCTTTAACGAGCTGCTTTTTATGTATAGGTTTAGCTTTCATTTTGATTTTGATTCCTTCAATTAAAACCATAAAAGAACATTGCCAACCGATATTCATGCTTTGCGCCAAAACAACAATATACTTGATTAAAACAGATGCTAACAATAATTAACGATTTTTGCCGTAAAAGCATTTGCAGTAGTTACACCACTACCACAACCATCCGACCTGAGCCTTGCTTAAAAACGGAGGCTAAGATTATGCATTATACTAGTGGGCGTTATTTTGCTGTTTCAGCCCTTCTCGTTTTGCTTTTTCTTCCTAAGCTTCCGCGGATAGCTTATTCCGATGGAGTCGGCGAGTACCTGCTTAGATAACCCTTAGAGATTTTAGGTTTCCTAGGCTTCCACGCGGCTAACCGTTCTTTAAGTTCCTGCTCTGACAGCTCAACTTTCAGAACTCTGTTGGGAATGTCAATGGTTATCTTGTCACCGTTTTTTAGAACCGCAATAGGTCCGCCTTCGAAAGCTTCAGGGGCAACATGCCCTATGCATGGTCCACGTGTCGCACCAGAAAACCTGCCGTCAGTTATCAGGGCTACGCTTTCGCTTAAGCCCATGCCTGCAATGGTAGCTGTGGGAATTAGCATTTCAGGCATTCCAGGGCCACCTTTTGGTCCTTCATAACGAATAACCACAATGTCGCCAGCTACTACTTCATGGCGCTTCATTGCTTCTTCGGCTTCGTGTTCCGAATCGTAAACTTTAGCTGGACCTTGATGCTTCATCATTTTAGGCGAGACTGCCGCCATTTTCACGACTGATCCGTGAGGCGCCAAATTTCCTTTCAGAATAGCGATGCCTCCTTCTTTGTGAACTGGATTATCCAATGGGCGAATGACTTCAGCGTTTATTACTTTGGCATATGCAACGTTTTCGCCAACCGTTTTACCCGTAACTGTTAACGCATCAAAATGCACAAATGGCTTAAGCTGCTTTATCAACGCAGGTAAACCGCCTGCGTTGCCTAAATCTTCCATATCGAAATCCCCTGTTGGAACCATGTTGCACAAATGCGGAACTTTCCGTCCGATGCCATCATAAGTTGAGAGGTTAAGTTTAGCTCCCGCTTCCTCGGCTATGGCTGAGAGGTGCAAAACTGTGTTTGTTGAGCCCCCAAGCGCCATGTCAACTACGGCAGCGTTTTCAAAGGCGCTCTGAGTCATTATCTCTGAGGGTTTGATGTCTTTTTTTATTAGTTCAAGGATTTTTTTGCCTGTCTCTGTGGCAATTCTCTGCTTCAATGCACCATTCGCTAATGCTGTAGCGCAGTAAGGAAGAGACATACCTAATGCTTCAGTCATGCATGCCATGGTGTTTGCTGTGAACATACCATTGCAGGAGCCGCAGCCGGGGCAAGCCACGTTCTCCAGCATTGCCAATTCCTCCGCGGTCATTTTGCCAGCGAAGACTTTGCCGACTGCTTCAAAGACGTTGTTGACGCCGACTTTTTGTCCGTTTAGTATTCCTGATTCCATTGGTCCGCCTGTGACTGATATGGCGGGCATGTTTAGCCGTGCTGCTGCCATAAGCATGCCTGGCGTGACTTTGTCGCAGTTTGAAATCATCACCATGCCGTCTAGGCGGTGGGCTTGCATCATGATTTCAACTGAGTCAGCGATTAATTCGCGGCTTGGAAGTGAATACCGCATGCCTTCGTGACCCATGGCTATGCCGTCGCATACGGCTATGGTGTTAAATTCGAAGGGTGTTCCGCCGGCTTCAAGAATGCCGGCTTTTACGGCTTCGCCTATAGCTCTTAGGTGAATGTGCCCGGGAACTATCGACGTGTAACTGTTTGCTATGCCAATGAATGGTTTAGCTATGTCTTGGTCTGTTAAACCTAAACTTTTTAGCAGGGCTCTGTGTGGTGCCCGTTCAGTTCCCAGTTTAATCTCGTCACTTCTCATTTCATTAACCTCTGTGCTCAGTTAAGACACCAATAATTTTATATTTAAGGGTGACGCCTTGAAAAGAGAATGTGATTAAATGGGGTATTACTTTATTCAACCACTTTCCTGAACGCGTAAAATTTTTAGACACCACCCTTCGTGATGGTGAACAAACACCTGGAGTATCACTTGTACCTGAAAGTAAATTGAGAATTGCTCAACGCTTAGATGAACTCGGCGTAGACTTTATCGAGGCTGGGTTCGCCGCTATATCTCAAGGAGAAATGAAAGCAGTCAGCCTTATCGCTAAGCAAGGTTTGAAAGCTAAGGTCTCCAGCGCAGCAAGAGGAACAAGAAACGACATTGACGCGGTGTTAAAGAGTGGTGCTTCGACCATAAGCATGATTGTTCCAACATCTGATCTGCATATCGAGTGTAAACTACACAAGACTCGTGAACAAATCCTCCAAACTACAGATGAGTGTGTGAGGTATGCTAAAGTTCATGGGTTAATCGTTGAATTTTTAGCTGAAGATGCAACACGGTCTGACTTTGATTACCTTAACAAGGTTTTCCTGAAAGCTATTGATGCTGGAGCCGATAGGGTTGTTGTCTGCGATACTGTTGGCATCTTGACTCCTGAGCGGTCAGCCGAGTTCTTCTCAAAATTAAAAAATAACATAAAGGTTCCAATAGGCGTGCACTGCCATAACGATTTCGGCATGGCCGTAGCCAACTCCGTCGCCGCTTTGGGCGCTGGCGCTGAAGAAGTGCATGCGACCATTAACGGGCTTGGTGAGCGCGCAGGAAACGCTTCATTAGAAGAAATAGTTGTTACTTTAAAATCACTCTATAAGTTAGATGTAAACATTAAAACTGAACTACTTTACAGCACATCCCAGCTGGTCTCCAGACTGACTGGCGTTCATGTGCAACCGAACAAGGCAATTGTCGGAGAAAACGCTTTCACCCATGAATCAGGAATACACACTCAGGGCATGCTGTCTAACCCATCAACTTATGAACCGATTGCTCCTGAACTGGTGGGTTCCAAACGCCGCATATCAGCAGGTAAACATTCAGGTTCCCATGCTATACGAGCAGATTTAGAAAGTATGGGTCTTAAGCCTACAGAGGATCAATTTAGAGACATTTTCCATCGTATCAAAGAGCTAGGGGACAAAGGCAAAGCAGTCATGGATGCCGATGTGCTGGCGATAGCTGAGAACGTTATGGGTTTAAGCAAAGCCAAACCAATACGGCTTGAAGAAATGATATTTGTTGGCGGTGAAAAAGTAACGGCAACCGCATCAGTACGTTTAACGTTAAATGGCAGGGAAGTGTGGGGCGCGGCAGTAGGCGTAGGCCCAGTTGACGCAGCCATAAACGCGGTCAAAAACGCCATAGCCGAAGTCGAACCTATCACGCTTGAGCAGTACATGGTTAAAGCTATCACTGGCGGCACAGATGCGATGGTTGAAGTGGTTGTTCGAATGCGCAAAGGCGACCGAGCAGTGACAGCCATGGGAGTACGCGAAGACATAGTCAAAGCCAGTATGGAAGCTGTGCTTAGCGCCATGAACGTACTAACAACAGACTACAACAACAAAAACAACCACAAATAACCCTGATTTTTCAGAAGATTCTTTTTATTGGTATTGTCTTGAAGTCTGTGTCATTTGAGATTATTTCTTGTGCCCCTGTTCTTATGGCTACAGCTAATTGTATAGAGTCCTCGTAGTCAAGCTTATAGTCCTTCATTATGTCTACGGCTCTGACAAAATCGTCAGGATTAAGCGGTTCAATTATCAAACCTTTAATTCCTGTTATAGCTTTAATGACTTCTTCTGTGAAGGCTTTATCTTTCAAGTTTTTGCCAGTTAACCCAGCGACAATTACAAGTGTTTCGTAGAGGCATAAGCTAGAAGTTACATATTCTCCGCGAGGAGAGCCCTCGATATTTTTGATCCATTGGTGGGCTATTTCACCAAATTTTGGATCAGCAGTCAGCCAATATACGAAAATATCGACATCTATGTACCGCTTTTCTTCTGCCGCCATTCCTTTTTGACCTCTACTGCAAATTCATCTAGATCTTCAGTGGACTTGGTCACTTTAAATGCGCCAAAATATTTGTCAGCAACAGGTTCAATTGGTTCAATAATGATGGTTTTTCCTTTTGATCTAACGTTGATATAGCTGCCCTCCTTAAGCTGAGCTGCTTTTCTTATGCGTCTGGGAATTATGATTCTGCCTTTTTCGTCAATTTTAACGGTAATGGTGGTTTCGCCCATTTTTTTCCCACCATCATATTTAATCCCACAATCTAATAAATATACCCACAATATTTCAAGCACACAGTCAACAATTTAAGTTAAAAGCAAATTAAGTACCATTGGTGACGCATTTGGTTGAAGTTATCAACGTTACTAAAAAGGGTCAGGTGACAATACCTAAGAGACTTAGAGAAAAGTACGCAATCAAAGGTAAGGTGTTGATAGAAGAGAACGAAACAGGCATTATCATAAAACCTCTTCCTTTCCCAAAAGACGAATTTGGTTCATTGAAATGGGCGGCTAAAGGAAAAACGGCAAGAGAACTATTATCTGAGGCACGACCATAAAAAGGCTATTTTCGATTTTATGCGCTGATTTTTGGTGGTGGTCGCACGTGCCTGCCAAGCTTTATGCGCAATGCTATACGGTACAGCTTACGCAGAGACTTCACCAGTTGTTCGACGTTGGGTGCTGTCGAGTAAATGAGCGGTATCTGCTCGTACTCAGCTATGCGTATCGCTTCAGCATCGGGTTGGGTTTTGTGAAAAACGACAATCCGAGGTTTGAGACTGCTGACTCGCACAATCATCATGGGCAAGCATCCTGCTTCCACGTTTGTGAAAATCAGCGCTCGGTCAGTCGTTGCCCCAAACAGCTGTGCGTACTCTGAGCCAGAATACGTTTCAACCGCTTTCGTGCTGTCAATAACCGTGTAACCGTTAACTTCTTTAACGTACTTGTCCTTGCAAGCTACTACTTCGCCGCCAATAGCCCTGCACAAGTATTCAATCCGAACTGGAATGGGAAACTCACGTAAATCCACAACAGCCATGCTTGGTGAACTGGTTAGCCTAGCGAATTCTCTGATGAAGCGACTGCCTTTTCCCTCGTCAATTAGTAAGAGTGAGAGCACGAACCTTCGGATAAATTTGGCGCCTGGACTTTTTCGTCGCCCACTTTCATAATCACTTATCACTGAAGATGACAGCCCCATCGTTTCGGAAAGGGTCAATTGAGAAACAGCGAAAAGCTCCCGCCACTTCCTCATCGTAGCGCCTGGTTTACCTGAAAGAATTATTTCTCCAGCAATCCTTCTTGCTAAAACTTCTCTGAGGCTAGGCGACACTGACATGAAATAAAGCTCCGGCTACACTCTTCCCTTCAAGGTTGAGGTATAAATCTATAGCGCTTTTTCGTGAATATTATGAAATAAACTTGAGGGTTTACGGAAAAACTACATTTGTAAATTTGTTATCAGACATAAACGCGTATTATTCATCCACCTTAGCGCTAGCGCACATGCCAGATTACTGAACTGAGTTTATAAGGAAGCTTTACGTAGTAATGCAGTAACGTTCCCAGTCTACCAAAGACAAAAAGAACGTTACTACCGCATGAATATAAAAAGGAGTGATATATATGGCAGAAAAACCAAATGATGTAATCTTCGTTGGAAACAAACCACCAATGAGCTATGTTCTGGCTATCATAACAGCTTTCTCTTCAGGTGTCGAAAAAGAAATAACCCTAAAAGCACGGGGACAAGCAATAACTACAGCTGTTGACGTTGCAGAAATCACAAGAAGCCGCTTCCTAAAAGACCTCAAAGTGACAAAAATCGCGATCGGAACAGCAGAGATGCCACCAAGAGAAGGCGAAAACAGGTCAAGGATGGTTTCAACGATAGAAATTACTCTCACAAAAATGTAAGAGTACGACACACAACAATTAACCTGGGAGTTTTAAGCTCTCCAAACTTTTTACAATATAAAAATGTTTTGCGGTTATTTTTTCAGGTAAGCTTCAACTTTCTTGACAATTTCCATGAAAGCCTTAGCCGCAGCAGAATCCTTATCGACAACAACAAAAGGATGACCTTTATCGGAATCCACGCCTATTTTGGGATCAATTGGAATGCTTCCAAGAAAGGGAACGCCAGCGTCTTCCGCCATCTTTTTTCCGCCGCCGGATTGGAAAATTTCAGTTTTTTCTCCGCAATGTGGACAAACAAAACCGCTCATGTTTTCCACAACGCCGATTATAGGCATGTTTAATCTTTCAGCGAAAGTAATTGCCTTTCTAACAACTGAGCTCGACAACTGAGTTGGCATTGTAACAATTACCACGCCATCCAGGTCAGGCAAAAGCTGAGCAATGCTGAGTGGTTCATCGCCTGTTCCAGGTGGCAAATCAATAAAGAGAAAATCAAGCTCGCCCCAAACAATATCAGACAAAAACTGCCTTATTGCCCTCATCTTTAAGGGACCGCGCCAAATCGTCGGAGCTTCCTCAGGCAAAAAGAAATCAATTGACATAACCTTCAAACCAAAGGGTCCATCAACAGGAAAAGCGCCCGGTGGACCATACTTGACACGTTGCCCTTCTAAGCCAAGAAGCCTTGGAACGCTCGGTCCATGAATATCTGCATCCAAAACGCCGACCTTGTGGTCCTTCTCTGCAAATGCCGCCGCAAGGTTCACGGTTACGGTGCTTTTTCCTACTCCGCCTTTACCGCTTATGACGGCGATTTTATGTTTAATTTTGCCCATTCTATCTTTTAGTTTCTGCTGCTCCTCTGATTGTTGCTGCCTGTGAGCGTCGATTTGAGCCATATTTCTCTCTAAACTCATAAAAACACCAGTTCTGAAATGCTGTTAAGGTTTGATTCTTAAGTAAGCTAAAATAGTTTTTGCTTGCCCCCGATGAAGATAATACTTGTCTTCATCGGATTGTCACCACTCGACTCTATGACCCCAAGAACTTAAACGCTCTTCGATTGCGCGGACGCTTCTTTAGAAACTTATCTTTTATTATCGCTTAGAGTTAGGGATGCTTTGTTTCTAATTGCAAAAGTCATAATCGTCATCATAATCAGAAGCGTAGGAAGCATCATCCATGATGGAAACTCTAAAATGATAGGCGTTGGTGACGGGCTTGGAGGTGAGGTTGACGTTAGAGAGAATGTAATTTGCTGTAAAGATTGATGGCCAAAAGGATTTATTGATTCAGGATTCGAAATGCTAATTGTTCCAGAATTGGGAGAAGCATAATACGGAACTTCGTCGCCTTGATTCAATTCAAGGACAAATGATGTTGATATGCTCCACGAGCAGTTTGTTGCCGATATGTTGTTAATCGTTACCGTATTAGTTTTTAAAAAGTATTGAGTGCCATTAAAAATTACCCACCACCATAATGGTTCAGATCGGAGACCACTTTCAGCGAATGTCACAGTATACCCATTTACAGAAAACTCTGTGGTTGCGGGTACAACAGTAACTCCATCAAGAAAGCCGTTATATGTTACAGATAAAGTAGGTGTTCCAGCAACCCCGTCAATACAGTAAAATTCGACTTCATCAGTACCATTTTTCTAATTGGACTATAACGCCAGTGTAGAACAAATATTCCACAATCATCAAATAAAATTGAGCAATTACCGAAATAGCCTCGACAGGTTTTTAAAGAAGTGCGCGCTCGGCTGTTCCCGTTCAAATCCTCTTCCAAACACTTATTGTCATTTATCGATATTTAAGTTTCAAGGAAGCTCAACTCTTATGTAAGAGTAGATATCAAAGTTGCATTGTGACCTTCGAAGCTAAACAATCTGTTCCCCCTGTAGATAGTATAAGGGGTTTTTGCTGTTTTCAAAAACAGTTTAAGCTGTTTTTGCGCGCAATAAGGTTTACCATCGCATGAGTCTCTGCAAATGCTAATGTAATCTTTTTATTGCTTGAAACTTGGTCGATTAAAATAGAAAATTGAGATTAAAAAACAATGAAGAATTAGTAACACTTAGAGCATTTAGGGTTGCAGAGGCTCTGGAAACTTAAAAGAAAATAAGGCAAATGCAAATGCACTATCAAGATTGCTAACATCATGAATTCTACCAGAGCCTTCTCAGCCCTTATTCTTTTCTCTGTTGTTTTCTAAAGACTAAAAAAGGGAAAATGGATTTTTTGGTTTCGAGTTTTATGGTCGCTTTCTGAGCGCTAAGACTGCTAGTAAAGCAAAGCCGATGATTATTACGATGATTATGGCAATGCTCATCGGAACAAAGTACAGGTCAGCAACAGATGTTGGTGTAGCTGTTGGCGTTGCAGTGGCTGCAGTAGGTGAATTGTATAGCATGGTAGTTTCTGCTGTTGAGCTGAAATACGAGTTTGATCCGCCGAATGTTGCAATGATTTTGTATGCTCCGGGTACGGTGGGAGTGAAGGTGTATGAGTAATGTCCTGTTATGTCACTTGTGGTTACACCGATAGTATAGGTGTTGTTGTTCGGGTCAATTTCCGTCAACGTCACTGGAACGCCTGTTGCATTCATAGGTTCTGGCGATTGCTCGTAGAGGTACTCCATCCAATGACTCATGTACGCGTCAGCTATAGCTGGTGTGCCTGCGGCGGGTATGCCAAGGCAAGTTTGGCCTGGAGATTGATCGGTAACGGTGCCAGATATCAGTACCTTTGTGTTGCTATTTATGCCAGGTGAAGTTGTCACAGTGGTCGCAGTTTGGCCTTTGCCGTAGCAGTATATCTGGTTGTCGTAGGCGTTGAACGCGAGCAAGTACCCGTCTACAACGGCGGGACAAGAGCCACTGTCAAAGTTCAGTATTTTCCAGATCAACTGTCCGGTAGTTGCGTTTATAGCGTAAAGCTGAGCTCCGTTGAATAATGGTGGACCATAGTCGTGTCCTGTCTCCACGTAAAATACCCCGTCAGCAATACTGGCCTCGTAGTTGCCAATGATCCAGAGAGGATTTACACCGTAGGGTGTGTTTTCTCCGGCACTTCCATCGTTCCAGCTCCAAACAAGTTTACCGGTCGTCATGTTGTAGCAGTAGACGTATCCACCGAATGTCCATGTGTAGAGGCAACCATATGCGCAGACTGCGCTACTCTGGTCATAGTAACCCAAAGGATTAGTGTAGGGTGTAGTTGGACCCCATACTTGTTTTCCTGTGAGGGTGCTGTAGCCATTCCATGTCAGTGTCTGTTTGTTATATACAGCGTAGACTCCGCTTGCGGCTCCAGGACACATGAATGCGGTAGTGAATGGTGGATCGGTATCATTCTGTATCCATAGTTGCTTCCCTGTTGCTAGGTTGTAGCCTGCTTCAACTATCCAGCCGGTATTCCAATCGAAGAAAGAGAAATCTCCAGCGCCAGCTCCTATCACAAGTACATTATTCACGGGATCGTATACACCTGTGCCTACATCATTCAGTACATAGCCGACGAAAGGTGGGAAGGGATTGCCATTATAGTTGAGAGGCAATGGCACTGACCAAACTATTCCTTGGGAATAGGGAAGTACCGTGTTTTGAGTGGGTCCCCAGAATTGAGAGCCTGTGGGATTCAGGCATACACTTGAGTTCCAAAATGTCAGCGACTGCTCTTCACCCGTTGCAGTATAAGTTGTGTTGAGGTAGTACTGTAGCAAGCTGCCATCTGCACCCTCAAACGTCGGAGTACCAAAACCTCCAGCGCCCGCAGCGCCTTTAACGCTCAGTATGTAGTTTCCTGTCGCTGCGTCAAATAAATCAAGATAGCCTACACCATTCGCGTCCGTCCTAGTTGCCCACAAGTATGTGTCTCCTCCGTATGAGTTCTGCGTCTTATACACATATATTTGGCCATATGCAAGAATGTCATTTGAACCGTTCCCAAAGAAGTTAAGATAGTTCTTGGTCCACAGCGTCTGTCCCGTGCGCAGGTCTTTGGCGACCCAGCCTTGTGCAGTTCCATATGACTCACCGGGGTATGCTTCGTAGTAAAGCACTCCGTTTAGGACTATTGGTGAAAACTTAGGTTGGTACTGGAATCCTGTGTAATAGTTGGCTTGTTCACTGCCGCCGAATTCGCCGCCCATTTGCCCCCCTGGAGCTCCCGGAACTTCAGGCATTGTCCAGACTATGTGTCCAGTTAACGGCGCTGTGGTGTATGGATTGTAGTTTCCGGTAAAAGCGTAGTTTCCAGTATTTGCGAATTCAACCGCTGCCGTTCCCAGCCAGTTTCCGTCAATCGTATACCAGTTGTTATTAAACCCTTCTACGGGGTTCTGCCAGTAGCCTGTTGGAAGCGGATTCTGTGGAATAGTGGTCGCAGGTGTCGTGCCTACTTGGAAACACTCTTCTGCGCTAGTGGAGGGGCCAAAGACATCGCCGATTGCTCCTGCGTCAAAGGCTGCAGAAACGGGGTAATTGGGGTTTCCAGCGTTACCTGTTATCGTTTCCCCAGGGAAGTGCATGACCATAGTATAGTTGCCTGTTGCAGTAGGAATGTATGTAGCGGCAGCACCACCCGCGGCATCTGAAGTGTAGGGTCCTAGGGTTACAGTGGATCCACTAGGCAGTGTAACCGTGATTGTCATGTTCGCCCATCGATCGCCAGCTTCGCCATTGGCTGTTGGCGGAGGTAAGTCAACCCACATTGCCAGGAAAATCGTTTGACCAGTAGCAACGGATGAAGGTTCAGCCTGCAGATACGCATAAGTTGGAATAGTCTGAGTAAAGTCTCTTGCTTTAGTTAACGGCATAACTGCGAAGGCACTAGAAGCTAATAATACCGATAAAGCAATTGCGAAAAGTATGGATTTTTTGTTTCCTCGAATTTTCAGCATATTCACATCGAAATTAGACAATTTTCTTTTCCTTCAATTTTTATTCTTATTGAGCAAAAGCTGTAAATGCTTTCACCCAATAGAAACCTATTTGTAATCAATTTACTTAAAAGACTTTCGAAAAAAAATTGATTTATTAGCGCGCGATTTCAATTCTTTTTCTAGTTGTGGTAGGCTATACTCAGTATTGTAAATTCATAAGTGACTAATAATCAACTCTTTAACTATTTGGATGTGGGGCATGGATAATACAAACCCTCAACCAGAATAGAATAGTTGTAGAAGTACCTGATTTAACTGCTGCAAATATAAAAAGTGCCATTCGAGTTTTGCATGTTGACGACGACCCGTCCATTCTTGAAATTTCCAAGCAGATTTTAATGGACATGGGCAGCTTTGAGATTGAAGATGCATGCTGTGTTGCTGAAGCCTTCAAGAAACTATCAACTGGACAATATGATGTTGTAGTTTCTGATTATGAAATGCCCCAGAAAAACGGATTAGACTTTCTAAAAGAACTCAGAGAGCAAAATAATCAAATTCCATTTATCTTATTTACGGGAAAAGGCAGAGAAGAAGTAGCCATTAGTGCATTGAACCTGGGTGCTAACCGCTATATAAACAAGAACGGCGACCCAGAAACCGTTTATACTGAACTCGCATCGAGCGTAACTCAAGCGGTAGAACACTCAAGAACCCAAAGGTTACTTCAACAGAGCGAGGAACGCTTTTCTTTGTTGTCAGGTGCAACTTTTGAAGGAATTGGGTTTAGTGAAGAAGGAAAAATCGTAGATGCCAACAACCAACTGGAAAAAATGCTGGGATACAGTCACTCTGAGCTCCTTGGACTCAAAGTGATTGATTTGTTGGCTCCAGAATCGCGCGATTTTGTTCAGAAAAGCATCAAATCTGGCGCTGAAGGTCCTTACGAATGCTTATTGGTTAAAAAGGATGGTTCAGTTTTGCCTGTCGAAATCCGCGCTAAGAATATGTATTATAAGGGGCATCTTGGAAGGGTTTGCGCCATCCGCGACCTTTCTGAACACAAGACAGCTGAACAATCATTAATAGAATCTGAGGAGAAGTACAAGAACCTTTTCGAAAACGCACCAGACGTCGTCGTAACGGTTGATTTAGCTGGAAAAATAACTTCAGTAAATAAGGCTATCATGCAACATGGCTTTAAAGAAAATGAACTTGTGGGAAACAGCATATTCAAGCTTGTTCCAATAGAATACAATCAAAAAATGCTCGCAGGGCTCAAAAACATCGCTGCCGGAAACCCTGCTCAAGGCGAAATCGAAATACTAACGCCCAAGGGAAAGAGAAATGCAGAGTACAATAGCAACCCCATCTGGCTAAACGGCAAAGTCGTTGGTTATCAAACGGTGTTAAGAGACATTACTGAACGCAAGATAGCCGAAGATGCATTAAAGAAAAGTGAGGAAGAATATAGTTCTCTTTTTAATAATATGATGGATGGCTTTGCATATTGCAAAATGATATTCGACGAGACTGAAAAGCCTGTTGACTTTGTTTATCTGCAGATTAATGATGCATTTGAAAGAATTACAGGTCTAAAAAGACACTTAGTTGTTGGAAAGAAAGTGACCGAGGCAATTCCTGGAATTAAAGAAGCTAATCCTGAACTTTTTGAAATTTACGGAAAAGTCGCTCACACGGGTCAAAAAGAGAAGTTCGAAATTTTCTTTAAACCTCTAAGTCTTTGGTTATCTATTTCAGTTTATTGTCCAAAAAAAGACTATTTTGCAGCTATATTTGAAGATATCACTGAGCGCAAAAAAACCGAGGATTCCTTTAAAGAGAGTGAAGAGGAATTTAGGAATCTCGCAGAAGAATCGCCTAACATGATCTTCATAAACCAAAAGGGTAAAGTGGTTTATGCTAACAAGAAATGCGAAGACATTATTGGCTATACTGAAGAAGAGTTCTATTCTCCTACCTTCAACTTTCTTTCTATCATTGCACCCGAAAGCGTTGAGCTGTTGAAATCGTCTTTTGCTATGCACATGAGAGGCGAAGATGTACCAGCGTACGAGTACTCGCTCATCAATAAAGATGGTCAAAGGATCGAGGCAATAATCAATACGAAATTGACAAAATACAACGGAGAGAGGGCTATACTTGGAATAGTGACTGATATTACTGAACGCGAAAAAGCAAAGAGGGAATTACAAGAGAGTGAAGAACGTTTCCGGTCGCTCTTTGAGCAAGCTCCTCTTCCTGTTGCAATAACAGCTTTAGATGGAATCATATTTGACGCGAACGTTTCTATGCAAACATTCATAGGCTGTTCTTTACAAGAGCTGAAAAAGACCTCTGTAGTTCATTTATATGAAAACCCTCAAGATCGAGAAACGTTGTTTGAAATCCTCAAACAAAAGGGTGTTGTGTCTGATTTCTCCACACGCTTAAAACAAAAAGATGGCACCTGCGTTGACGTTATTTTGAATGTGTCAAAATTTCAAATTGGAAAAGAGAGCTTTCTCAGAACAACCATTCAAGATGTCACTGAACGCAAGAAAGCTGAAGAAACATTAAACGAGGTTATGAATCAGTTGGTGTTGGTTAATGAAAAATTGGGTGTTGTAGGCAGCTTAACGAGACACGACGTTCGAAACAAGCTTTCAGCGATTACTGGTTATGCATATTTGCTAAAGAAAAAACATGCGGACCAGACTGATATTGTTGATGGTTTGAGCAAGATGGAACAAGCTGTTAAAGATTCGATGAAGATTTTTAATTTTGCTAAAATGTATGAGCAGTTGGGTGTTGAAGAGCTATCTTATGTTGCGTTGGAGAACGCAATCAACGAGGCAGTTGCTCTTTTTTCTGGCTTAAACATTAAAGTGGTTAATGATTGTCATGGATTAACTGTGTTGGCGGACTCGTTTGTTAGGCAACTCTTATACAACTTTATGGATAACACAAGAAAGTACGGCAAAAAAACTACAATCATCCGAGTACACTATCAATCGGCTAATTCAAGTGAGTTACGGTTGATTTACGAGGATAACGGAGTAGGAATATCCGCTGAGAACAAATCTAAGCTCTTTTCTGAAGGGTTTAGCACAGGGGGCAGCACAGGCTACGGACTATTCCTGATTGGGAAAATGATGGAAATTTATGGCTGGAAAATTGAAGAGAACGGTGAACCAGGCAAAGGAGCCAAATTCACCATAACCATTCCAAAGCTAAACAGGAACGGAAAAGAAAACTATCAAATCGTCCCCTGAGCGAATAGTACCATTAACTTGCCGAAGCCCACAAATGGCAGAACAACTTACTATTTTTGGTAAACTAAGTGACCGACAAAGACATCATAAGGGTCGGGGGCAAATTAAAAAATAGTTTATGGTACTTAACAGGTAAGCTAACAGTTTTTTAGGCGATGAAAAAGATGGTCACACTTCAAGATGTACAACAAGCACAAAAAACCATAAAACCATACGCTGTTCCAACTCCGCTGGCGCGCTCAAAGTTTCTAAGCGAGCTGTGCAACAACGGGGTCTTTTTGAAACTTGAAAACCAGCAGGTAACGCACTCCTTCAAAATTCGCGGAGTAATCAACAAACTACTCAACCTCTCGCCTGAAGATAAAGCCAAGGGGGCGGTGACGGCTTCGGCTGGCAATCATGGTCAAGCAGTAGCTTACGGCGCGCAAAAGCTGGGTTTCTCAGCCCAAATCATTGTGCCTGTTAACACGCCGAAAATTAAGACGGAGGGCATAAAACAGTATGGTGTCGACCTGTTGTTGTTTGGTGAGACTTACTCTGAGGCTGAAAGGAAAGCTAAAGAAATTGCAGCACAAGAAGGGCGGCTCTACAGTTCCCCTTACAATAACGAGCTAATCGTGGCTGGGCACGGAACCATCGGGTTAGAAATCCTCAAGGAACTTCCAAACGTTGACGTCGTCGTTGTGCCTGTTGGGGAGGAGGCTTGATTGCAGGCATAAGCGTAGCCATTAAAAGCCAAAGACCCAACGTGCAAGTTATCGGCGTACAGTCCGCAGCTGTTCCCATCATGTATGAGTCTTTGAAGGCTGGCAAAATCGTTCCTCCACACAGACATGAACCGAACACAATTGCTGAAGGCTTATCTGGAGGCATTGAGAAAGGCTCCATCACATTTACGATAGCACAGCAATATGTTGATGAGGTAATGCTGGTTAGAGAAGAGTCGATTAGACATGCGGTTTATCTGCTTTGGAAAAATGAAAAGCAAGTGGTGGAAGGTTCCGGCGTAGCAGGCGTTGCAATGCTCTTGGAAAACAACGACTCATTTACTAAGCAAACTGTGGCTATAGTTGTAACTGGCGGAAACATCGACGACACCCTGTTGAAGACCATAATAGCTTCAGAAGAATAATCGCAGTTAGCCTAGTTTGTAGCCGATTTTCCGCAGGAACTGCCTCCGCTCCTTAATGTCAGCATCGGTTTCTATGCCGTTACTTTTTAAGCCGTCAACAACGCCAATAATGCCTCTTCCTTGAGCGGTTTCGGCAATAATTACTTCTAGCGGGTTAGCGGTGGCAGCGTAAACGGTGCATACTTCAGGCACCTTCCTGATTTTGTCAAGAACGTTTAATGGATAAGCATTTTTTATATAAATGAGAAAACTATGCCCGCAAGCAATTTCAAAGGCTTTCTCGGCTGCCAGTCGGCGCAATTCATCGTCGTTTCCTTCATGCCTAACTAAGCAAGGACCAGAACTCTCGCAGAAACCTAGGCCAAATTTAATGTCAGGTACGGAATTAACCATGGCTTCGTACAGGTCTTCAGCGGTTTTTATGAAGTGAGCCATGCCTAAGATAATGTTGCAGTCTTTCGGCGGGTCAATTTTAACTGTTTTAAACTCCAAACCTTAAGCCTCCAAAGCTAATGACTTAACTGTGCTCTTAGCATATAACTTTTTTAAAACAATTGTAGGTTTATTTTTTGATAAATCCATGCTAAAGCAGGCGTTTTAATAATGAAGTTTGCGACTGTTTTTTTAACGATAAATTTTATATGCGTCAATGCGTTGCATAGATGCGTCGTGCAAAAAGCAGTTTTTGCACCATAAACAGATATGAGGAGTTGAAAGTAGTGTCCGAAAAAGAAATGCATAAAGCAACTTGCGCAGAATGCGGAAAAGAATGTGAAGTCCCATTCAAACCAGACCCAACCAGGCCAGTTTACTGCCGAGAATGCTTTGCTAAGAAAAGACCAGCAAGGCCAAGACGATATTAAGCTAACCGCTTAACCCATTAAGTCGAAGTTTAATCATTATTTTTTTTTATATTTTTAATTATTTTTCTGCGATAGCCCTGTTTTTGTGCGAACAAAAGCTAAATATCATTGAATGGTTAATCAATTGGAAAGCTAGGGCCGGTAGTTCAGCTGGTATGAACGCTTGACTTGCACTCAAGAGGTCGGGGGTTCAAATCCCCCCCGGTCCACTTCAACATCGCCAACAACAAACCCCAGACTATTACAAATATTTTTGTAAGGATTCATCATTTTCGTTTCCTGAAGAGTTTATTTTGGCCGAAGTCGCAGACGTACTCGAATCCTGCTTCTATTAGCTTGCAGGCCTCTTCTTCTGAGTGAGCAACTGTTGCTGTGAAGTCATCGTCTTTGAAGCTTATGAGCTGCGTATATAGCATGGTGTTGTTGAGGGATTTGTGGCCGAGGATCTCTTTCACGTGGAGGAGATCTCTGGTTTTGCGGTATTCCATTGTAGCTTTCCAGTGGCGGAAAGTATGGAACGTGATCTGATTTATTCTTGAGTTTTTGAGTTTTGCACTTATTCGTTTGCGTTGGTGCTCAAAGTTGTGCCTCATCATATCTGCATTTACGCTGAAGACCGTCGGGGTATTTTTGGGCATTTCAGTTAACATATCTAATAGCTTGACTGATAATGGCAGAATTCTTGGGTTGCTTCCTTTTTCAGGCGTGATTCTTATTGAACGTTGTTCTAAGTCGATGTCTGTCCATTTTAGCAGTTCGCAGGCTTCGCCGCATCGCATGCCTGTTTCTTTGAGCAGTTGGAGGTAGGTCGCAATTCTCTTGCTGCATCCTGCGATGAGTTGGTCTATTTCGGCTTCAGTTGGGATGAAAGGTAGTTTTCTTACGCGTCGGTAGATTGGCGGTGTCCAGGTTTTTCCTTGCATCTTCAGAAGGCTGTCGTAGGCGTCGACAGCATTCACTTTTCTGCTTACAGCCCAAGTTTGTTTTGATATTATTTCTTTTATCGAGTCTTCGTTGTTAAAATCTGCTCCGAGACGCATTAGGCGATTTAACAGTTTTACTCGTCCTTGTATGGTGGCTTTGGAATATCCTTGTTTTAGCAGCCAGAAACTGAATCCAACGATTGATCCTTTGGCTTCTGCTTCGTTTCTCCGCAGAACTTCAGTCTTCTGTTGTTCTGCAACCAAGTTTTTCGTCTCCGTGACGCATATTTGGCTAGTAGAAACTAAGCCGTCACTAGCTTTTATTTCATTGGATGATGAAATTCTTGCTATCTTTTCTTGGGTACTCCAGGCATTTTTGACGTCTTTTGGGTCGGAGAATCGGACGCCACAGTCTCGGCAGAGCCATCTTTGAATTTTATCTCCATAAACTGAATAACGTAAAGCATCACGCCAGATCTTGGCTGATCCGCATTGTGGGCATAGGGGGCTGGCGCCGGCGGAACAATCTTCTCGTTCCGACTTACCGCTATTAGGACCGGCTTCTTTGCCAAATAATGCGTCTTCAGGCGAAGGTTGTTGTGTAAGTCCAGCCATTCCCCACCACTCAGCACATGCTATCTCCTCGGTGGTAAAGCACAGTGATCTTGGTAACGCACATAAACTGGGGATTTGGGCTCAGCTAGCGAGGCCCCTCGGCTAACCCGCCCTCGGGTTAACGCTTTTGCATGAGTAGTTTCGGTTACGCCGTTCAAGCATTTCCCTCGTTCAAGAGTGTCAAATCATGCTATCCTACATGTAGTTCACACGAATTATATAAATTCATATCCTACATGAAGGACTCTATCGAATATACCACTTTACGCACGAACAAGCCAGCCGCGCGAAACCATTAAAGAGTAGCGGAGCTACCGAAGTTTGTCTATTCAGTTAATAGAAATCTATTCTGCTAGAACAACAGAAGGCTTGTTAGTGAAATCCGAGCAGCCAAAAAAACCATCTGAAGAAGAAACTCCATTTTCAATCTACGCTAAGACTGGCCTATCCTCAGAAGAAGCGCACGCGAAGATATAATCGAAAAAAGAAAAACATTATCTCAAACTGCACTGCGTTCAGGTTGGGTCGGTTGCAACATTCTTCTGCAAAATATTCCAAAAACGGGTAAAATATTTATAATAAAAAATAAAACCATTGAATTGAAAGAAAAAGTTCTAGCGGAGTGGAAAAAGACGCTTTTCCTGCGCGAGAAAAAAGATTTAAGGGCAAAAGGTTGGCTTTTAGATGTAATGCTGTGAATTGAAAAAATAGGACACAAAGAATTTTCACTGGACGAAGTGTACAAATTTGAAAACTCTTTAAGCCAAAAACATCCTGATAACCACCACGTCAAAGACAAAATTCGTCAGCAATTACAATTTTTGCGAGACAAGGGATATCTTGAATTTGTTGGAAGAGGAAGTTATCGTCTTGCGTAAAAGCGCGCCGTGCGTTATTGAGAACATATTAATTGGGCGAAATAGTGTAAAGTCAACTTGCTAACGTTACACTCTTATTCTTAGTGCATGCATAATTGTTTGTTTGGTGATGTTGTGAGGCTATCTCCTGACATTAGGGGAGCCTTCAGAAAGCTTGCCAAGACGG
>Ga0187848_10001004_pt1 | contig 24705 bp, 22 predicted proteins | sample June2016WEW_4_40_FD_132424 | JGI IMG/M metagenome (GOLD analysis project Ga0187848, IMG submission 132424) | Peatland microbial communities from SPRUCE experiment site at the Marcell Experimental Forest, Minnesota, USA - June2016WEW_4_40 | ecosystem: Environmental > Terrestrial > Soil >... | reverse complement strand
GAAAAACGGGAAGAAAGCGACCTTCAAGGTCTCCCATCCCCACACCAACCCCACCAATCCCCAGGCCCCGAAGAAAAAAGCCACCATGGACAGGCGCGGCTGCTGCACTACGAAACCGACCACATGCAGCGCCAGCGCCGACCCCACCGCCAGCAAACCCGGCCACCAAACTCCGGCGACCGATTTAGCCAGCCGCTCCCGCCTGAACCAAAGGATTGCCAGCACCACCAACGGGATCAATTTTCCATGACTGGCATCGTTGGCTGGATCATCCCACTTGCCCCACATCCAGGCGAACAACGAACCCGTCCGCCCTGCAATCGCCGTGGTCCAGCCATAATACTGGAAAAGCAAAACCCAAGCCGCCAGGAGCGCTCCGAACACCGCCTTGTCCGGCAGCAGGCCCCAGAAACGCTGGAACTCCGTTGGGAACCCTTCCTTTGCGGGGGTTTCGATTCTTGCGGTCGCATCCATTGAGTTTCAGACACACACAACGATTGTGATGGTATTCATAAACCAGAAGGGCACGGTAAAGGATTTGCCCGGTTATTCAATCGGAATCTTTTTGCCGGAACCCTTCTCCTCCCGGGCCGCGCCAGCGGGCTGCATCGGATAATTGTTCCTCGACACCGGGCGGCCGGACTGGTAATACCGTTTGAACACTTGATGACAGAACGAGCCGAACATGGCGTCAACCAGCCGTCCCGGCGCCCCAAGCTTGGCGTGGCCGTGCCTCTGGCGAACGAAGAAGACACGATCCATGGCTTCCTGGATCGTGTTTTGGCGCATCTGCAGAGCCATGACCGGATTTACTGTGTGGTGGACAATGTTTGCAAGGACCGCACCAAGTCCATCGTCTCCGAGCGGTCGGCGCAGGACCCGCGGGTCGTGTTGGTCTGGTCCCCGCAGAACCGCTGTGTGGTGGATGCCTATTTTGCCGGGTACCGCGCCGCCTTTGACGACGGTTGTGAATGGATCCTTGAGATGGATGGCGGACTGAGCCATTTGCCGGAACAGATCCCGGCCTTCCTTGCCGGCATGGAACAGGGCTACGATTACGTGGGTGGCAGCCGTTACCTGCCGGGCGGCTGCCACAAAAGTCCCTGGAGCCGCATTTTCGTCAGCAAGGGAGGCACGGTGCTCGCCAGACGGCTGCTGCACGCAAAAATGACCGATATGACCAGCGGGTTTGAGTGTTTCAACCGGCGGGCGATGCAGATGGTTCTGCAAGCCGGCGTGGCCAGCAAGGCGAACTTCTTCCAGACGGAAATCCGCTGGATGATGCATCAGCTTCGCTGGCTGGAAGTCCCCATTGCCTATCGGAACACCAATTTCCTCATCGGGCGCAGCAGCATCCGCGAAGCGTTCCGGATTCTCTGGAGCCTGCGGCGCGCGGAAAATCAGAAACGGAGAATGGCGGCTTGAAGGACATCAGCCACGGTGTGACCTTGTGAAAATGGCCGGGGGCAGGCCTCCCTTTATACACAATGAAAATCGCAAAAGTCAGCATTGTTTTGACAACCATAAATTCCGGCGACGTTCTTGACGGCTACTGCCAGCAAGCGGAAGCGGAGGACGTTCGCGACCGGCTCAGATTCATCGTCATTCCTGACAGGAAAACCCCGGAGGAACTTTATAAAAAGTGCGGCCAAGTCAGGAAGGATGGCTTTAACATTCAATGCCCGACCCTTGAGGAACAGGATCGTTATCTAAAAAAGTTCGGCCCCTTCTCCGCCTTGGTTCCTTACAACTCGGATAACAGGCGCAACATCGGATTTTTAATGGCCCTGGAATCGGGCGACGAGGTGGTGCTGTCCATTGACGACGATAATTATTGCATCGGGGAGACCTATAAGACTTCATGTCTGGTTTGTGAGAATCCAGTGACGCTTCCGGCCATTCACAGCAGCAATGGCTGGTTTAACTTTTGCGAGATGCTCAATGTCACACCGGCCTGCCGGTTTTACCCGCGGGGTTTTCCATACCACAAAAGGCATCAAGACCCAAAATTGACTTTCATCGAGGAAACCGGCCCCGTGCGGATGAACGTTGGATTGTGGTTGCAAGAGCCGGATCTGGATGCAATCGCCTGGCTGGTGGCACCGGTTCGGGCCAGTGGATTTAAAGGAAAGTCATACCTTTTGGGAAACGACACCTGGGGGCCGATCAACACACAGAACACCGCGCTGCACCGTGATTTAATCGCCTCCTATTACTTTGTCCGCATGGGCTATCCCTTGGCTTCGATCCCCATTGACCGATACGGCGACATTTTCAGCGGTTACCTCTCGCAGGCCTGCGTCCGTCACATGGGACATCGAATCCGCGTCGGAACGCCTGTGGCGGACCATAAGAGGAATTCGCACAATTATCTGCGGGATTTGACGGCAGAGCTGGCTTGCATCTTGACTTTGGAACCCTTCACCGAATGGTTGCATGATTTGAAACTGCAAGGCGCAAGCTACCCGGAAACATATTTATCGCTGGCTGAGGCCATAGATCATCAGGTTCAACATTTTTCCGGTCAGATTTGGACGGACGCAACCCGCGGATATTTTCATCAAATGACCTATTGTATGCGTCAATGGGTAAGGGCGTGCAGCCTCGTAGGTTAGCGGCTTGGGTCACTCTTTCGATTCTTTCGCCTCCCAGATAATGAACGCCGGGAACGCCGCCACCAGGTGAAAGCCGTGCCCGGAGATGTAGCGCGCCAACGCTCCCGAATTGTCGAACAGATCCGGCTTCGAGGCTGCGATCCATTGTGGCGCCGGCCAGCCGGCCAGGGCCTCGGCCGGCGGATTGTTCACCAGGAGCGCCTTGCCGGGACTGGGCTGGGATTCGCTCAACGGCAGGTGGTAATACCAAGCCCCGAATTTGTCGGCATTCCACCAAACGGTCCGCCGTTCCGACAGAGCCGCCAAGGCCAATTGCGACGCTCGGCGGTAGTCGTCCTTGGATTGCCCATAGTCGAACCGGACCATCAGCGATGAACACAAGCTCAAGGCCAAAAAGGCCGTCACCATCGCTTTTCCCTTCCAGCCGGCTTTGCCGGCCAGAACCGCCACCCCGCCGGCCATCCAGAAAAACCAGACCGCCGCCAGCGGCGCGCTGTGCCGGCCTAACAGGCGGAAGTGGGCCAGCACACCTACCGCCGACAGGAAGGCCCACGGCATGGCAATCACAACTGCCAGGCCGGCCATTTTTCGGCGCGATTGCCGCCAAAGTTCTTTCAGCCCAAAGCACAAGATGACCGCCAGCGCCGCCGCATAACACAGCAAGCCCGGCGCGTACGGCAACAAGGCACGGATGCCGCCGGCCCGCAATTCCGTCCGCCCCGGACCCAACCCGCCGAAACCAAACTGTTCATACAGGATAAACAAGGTGGTCCGCCAATCGGTCGTTGCGACCTCCGACCCGCGGGCGCCCTGGCGGACCGTCCACACATAATAGCAGCCAAGCGCGGCGAGGATCGCCGTCAATAAGAGCCACCCGAACCGGGCCTGCCGCCACCAGCCCAGCAATCGTTCCGCCGGGAAGAGCAGCCAAGCGGCGCCCAGTGCCGCCGACGCCCAGACCATCCCCAACATGCTGCCGCCGCAAACCGTCAACAATCCAAACACAAAGACCCAAAGCCACTTTCTTTCCTCCTCCGGCGGCCCGGCCACGGCCGCCAGGCGATTGAGAGCGGCGAAGACCAGGAGACTGCCGCCCAATTGCATCGCATAACTCCGCGCCTCGTTGGCATAGTACCAAACAAACGCGTTGGTGGCGACGACCAGCACGGCGGCCAGACGCCGCCGCCAATGCGGAAAGCTGACGGCAAAGGCCACCAAGCCCGGCACCAGCCACAGCGTTCCGGCCAGGCGCAGCGCAAATTCCCCGATGCCAAAACACTTCGCGAACGCCCAGATAAAGATCGAGTAGAGCGGCATTTGCACTTCGGTCATCCCTGAAGTGGAGATAAAATGCCACCATTGAGCGAGGGTCGGGCGGGAAGCCGCGTAGGCCGTGCCCGCTTCGTCCAGCCAGAAACTGCCCCCCGTCACCGCGGCCAGCGCGAAAAGGACAAAGAAAATCGTCAAGGCCCACGGCCGCAAGAACACCGGGGGAACATTGGGGTTCATATCCGTCGTTGAAGTCATGCAACTATTCAGGCAGGGCTTTTCGTTTGGCTTGCAGGCAGAGTGCGGGTCGCGGGGCTGGGAAGCAAGTCAAAAGCAGTTTCATTTCAACGGGTATTTTTTCAGACCGGCCCATTGGCAAAGAATGCGGATGACAAACAACGGATTGTTTTTCAAGTAACGTTTCCACAGCCGGCGCGGTTCGCAGCCCAGCCGGAACAGCCATTCCAAGCCGGACCGCCGCATCCAGCGCGGGGCCTGCCGCACCCGCCCCGCATGAAAATCAAAAGCCGCCCCCACCCCCGCCATCAAAGTCACCTCCACCTGCTCCAGATACTCCGCCATGAATTTCTCCTGTTTGGGCGTGCTCAAACCGACCCACATTACATCTGGCCGGGCGTCCCGGATCAACTTTTTCAACGCCACCTGTTCCTCCGCGTTTAACGGTCGGAACGGTGGTTCGTAAGTCCCCGCGATTTGCAGCTTGGGAAAACGCTGTCCCAACCGCTCCCGCAACGCCTCCGCCGCCCCGTTGGCCCCGCCATAAAAAAAATGCCGGTAACCTTTCTTCTCCGAAAGCTCCAGCACCGCCAGCATCAAATCCGGCCCATAAACCCGGCCCATCTCTTTGCGCCCCTGCCACCGCCCCACCCAGACCAGCGGCATTCCATCCGGCGTGCAAAGAAAAGCCCGGTTCAGAATCTGTCGGAAACCCTCGTCCGCTTGCGCCTCTGAAACCCCATGCACCCCCGTGACACAAATGTACCCTTTCTCCCGCCGGTCCAGCGCGCCCGCAATCGCCGCCAGCGCCAGCTCCATATTGATGGCGCTGATGCCCACGCCCAGGACATTCACCCGTCCACTGGCAGCAACGTTGTCGCTTGAAACATTCATTTGGACGGCGCGGCCGCATGCAGATGTTTCGCCGCAAAATTCTTTAACTTCAGCCACGCCTCGTTTTCCCCGATCCCCCACAAACACTCCGGTCTCGCGAACCGGCAGGCGTCATAGCACGGTTTATGCACACAATCGCTTCCCTCCATCCATTCCGCATCCGCATCCAGCGGCACGAACCGGCTCGGAAACTGATTGCCAAACAGCGTGAACGTCGGAATCCCCAAAATGCCCGCCAAGTGCCCCGGTCCTGAATCATTTCCTACGAACAACCCCGCGCCATCCAAAATCTCCAGGAACTCTCCAATCGTTCGCGGCGTGCGCGCCTTTTCCCCCTGCCCGGTCCACCATTCCCTCTGTCCCGCATCGCAGACGACCTCCACCGCATAGCCCTCACTCCGCAACTGTCTGGCCAGAAACCCGAACCGTTCCAGCGGCCACATCCTCGCCGATTGCGCCGCGCCCGAATGAATCACCACGCTCCCCGCTCGTGCCGCCGCCGTCACCGCCTCCTTTTGCGGCGGCAGTTCCATCCCCAGGTGGCGCCCCAGCACCCGCCAGTTCTCGTAACGATGCGTCTCCGCCGGAGGCGGCGCCAGCCGCTCCGTCAACAACAATCCACTGCCCACCCTTGGAAAACCGGCCCGCCGCCCCGCTCCGCTCAGCCACAGCAAAAAATGATCCCGCGGGTCCCACCGCGCCGAAACCCCCAGGTCAAACCGCCGCCGCCGCAGTTCTCCAGCCAGCCGCGCCAGATTCCGCCACGGCCATCGCGTCAACCCATACTTCCCCCGGAACGCCGTCCAAGGAAACTCAAACGCAATCACCTCCACCCCCGGCCAAAGGCGCGGTTGCAACTCCCGCGCACTCGGTTTGGCCAGCAGCGCCACCTCAAACTCTCGCGCGGCCGCCCGCAGGAACGGCGTCGCCAGAACCAGATCCCCCATGGCCCACAACTCGACTGCCAACAATTTCGGTTTCATGCTTGCCGCCCGGAAATCTGGACGAAATCCACCGCCAATGCCACTCACTTCTTTAGAGTTTGAATTCCCGGCTGGCGGGGGCATGATGCGAGAAAATGGATGCCGGCGCAATATCAGTGGCGGGCGTAGTGGCGGCTTTTAAGCGGCCAGGCATGCTGCGCACTTTGTTTGGCTCTCTAAAAGAAGCCCGGCCGCTGCGCAAAGTGATCGTGGTTGATAACGGGTTTGACGCCGAGACGGAAGCCATCTGCCAGCAGCAACCCTTCCCGGTCCTCTATCATCGCCCCGAGCGCAATCTTGGGTGCGGCGGCGGCGTTGCCCGCGGCCTGATGCTTGGCTTGCAAGACCAGGCGATCACTCATTTCTGCTGCTTTGATGACGACGCCCACGCCACTCCTGGCGCCCTGGAAACGCTGATAGGCGGCATGATCGCCGCCGAGGCGGACCTTGCCGTGCCGTTGGTTCTCACTGCCGAAGGTTACATCTGTTGGCCGCCCGGCCTTTTGGAGCGCCAAGCCTGTCAGACCATCCGCCGCAACCGCCTTACCCCGGCACAATACCGGGCGGCCTGCGGCCCTGGCCCCGTCCCGTTCAGTTGGGCCCCCTGGCCGGTTTTGGCTCTGTCTGCTCGCGCCGTTCGGGAGCGCGGCTATCCGCGCGGCGACTTTTGGCTGTGCGCCGAAGATTTGGAATACACACTAAGGCTGACCTATCGGGGCCGCGGCGTGCTGGTGCCGGCGGCGGTCTGCTGTCATCTGCCACCTCCCACCTCGGGCGGCGACCATCTGGAAAGTCCGCATTACCTGCGGTTTTGCTTGATGCTGCAGAACTGCTCCTATATCTCGACGCGCCTGCCTCACGCCCGCCGCATCTTGCGCAATCTGCCGGGCAACTACTGGCGGTTCCTGCGCACCTTCGGCTGCAACCCTGCGACTATGCGCGACATCTGGCTGGCCTGGTGGCGGGGGGGGGTGCGCGGCAAACCAGCCGGAATCCCCGGCGGCGATGGCTTCAAAAAGCGATTTCTCAACCTTGGACACGGACATGCGCAATAATCTCTTATCCGGCGGCTGCGTGCTCCGGCAAATGCAGCCATGAAGCCGCGGCCTTGTGCGCGCCCTTTTTGGCCTTGCACGTCCGATTGGGACCGGATATGCTGGCCGCCATTGCTTGGATATACTTGACATGCCGCCCAAAAACAATGGGGATGCTGCGGAGAATCACGGCCCCCTGGCCCGCCTTTATTCCTCCTTGCGGCGCTTGCGGCGCATCCGCGGCTATCCCTATTATGGTTTGTTGCAAAGGATTCATGCCCACCTCAAGCCGCGCACCTACCTCGAAATTGGCGTTCGCTACGGTGACTCGATTGTGCTGGGCAAGAGAGCCGATATTTGCGTGGGCATTGACCCTGCACCGGAGATCAAGGTCATCCTGCCGCCGGTCGCCCGCATTTATAAAACAACCAGCGAGGCCTTTTTCAATGGGTATAATCTGACCGCCGAACTGGGTCAAAAGACGCTCGATCTGGCATTTATTGATGGGATGCACCTCTTCGAGTTCGCCTTGCGCGATTTCGTCGCCCTGGAACGCCACTGCGGCGGCCAATCAACCATTTTAGTCCATGATTGCTACCCGATAGACCGCGCGTGCGCCGCGCGCCAGCAGACCACCCTCCTCTGGAGCGGGGACGTTTGGAAACTAGTCGTTTGCCTGAAGAAGTACCGCCCGGACCTCAGAATTCGCACCGTGGATGTCGTCCCGACCGGCTTGACCATAATTCGCGGGCTGGACCCGGCTTCGACGGTGCTCTCCTCACGACTGCGCCAGATCGAGCAAGAGTTCGTCCCGCAGGACTTTGACGAAATTAAAACCGACAAGGCCCAAAAGCTAAATCGTGTGGCCAATAAATGGAGCGACATCAAGGCTTTCCTCTCGCCGGCCTAAGCCGCTACATCCGGCTTTTCCACAAGAAGGTGGGAGCCGCCACATGATGCACCACCCTTCCGTCCAAACGCCCGGGCGTGTACAGCGCATAATCAAACGGCTTCTGGAAATATATCCCCCCCAGGGCGCGCCGAAACCGATGCCACACGACCAGCGCGAAACGAAACCGCCTGGCCCACCATGGTGCGGAATCGAACATCATCTGCCTCTCGCGCTGCCCAGGGGCGCTAAGGCTCAAATTGTTTCCAGTATCGGCAAAAACAGAAGTAAATCGCCGCAGTATTCCCATCGGAACTCTGGCCGCAAGCAACCGGACCATCCATTGCGCGTCCCCCAGCACCCGCCACTGCGGGTCGAAAAAGAAACCGCCCTCATCTAGGATCCTCCGGCGGAAGAACATCGCACAAGTGAACGTGGGCAAATGCGCGACCATGATGTGATGCTTCGCCGGAAGCTGCACCTTTCGGCAGCAAATGAAATCCCCCCTTCCATCCACCACCACGCAATCGCTAAAAAGGAGATCCACTCCCGCATGATCGTCAAAATAGTTTGAGACCGCGGACAGCGCGCCCGGCAGGTACTGTTCATCACAATTCAAATAGGCCAAAATCTCCCCGGAAGACTTTCGCAATCCCCGGTTCACCGCGTCGTACATCCCGCAATCCTTTTCCACGAATGCCCTGACCCGCGGATCTAATGTCAGCCAGTCCAACGTGCCGTCATCCGAGCCGGCATCCTGGACGATATGCTCCAGATCCACCCCCTGATCGGCCACGGAAGCAATGCAAAGTTTCAGAAATGCGGAGCTTCTGAAGCTGGGGGTGACAATGGAAAATCGCATGGGACAAGGCCGGCGGCCAGGGCCGCGCCAGCATTGGCTTCAGACCACCCTCCACCGGCGGTCCAACGTCATGGTGAGGTTGATCTTCACATGGTCGCGGGAAACTCCCAGCCGCCTCGGCATATCGTCACGCTTGAACCGGAATTGCGGCCCCGACCGCCGCGGAACTGGTTGCCGGGGCACTGACTCGACCGGGTTTGCGCACCCCTCCGTTGATCGAGACACTCATTCCAAGAATCCCCGTGAACAGGCAAAGCTGGTAGTTGAATGCGCCAAAAACCCCAAAGTAGAAAATAATTTGCGCGACAAAAAACGCCAGAAAAAAGGCATTGACGTTCCGCAGAGCAGAATCGCCATAACGAAAATTCTGATAGAGCGCCTTGACTCCCGCTCCCAGCAGCCAAAGAAAACCAATCGCTCCCCACAGGCCCAGCGGGATAATGGTCGAAAGAGGTCCGCTATGATAGTCCCCTGCCACCATCGCCGTCTCGGAACTCGAAGCCTCGCCCCGGGCAGCAGCCAGATCCGCAAGGTAAAGCTCCCCCGGATCAATGCTGTAACCCTTCCCCAGCAACAAATACTTTGGAATCTGGGGCGCCAAAATCCGCCACATCTGGTACCTCCATTCTGCTGAAAAGTCTGCGTCAGCCTTGACTCCCGGATCCACCTTCACCGGCAGAAAACTCACCGCGCGCTGCGCCGGCAGCGGCAAATGGTCGGAAAACTCAGCCAACACGAACCCCGCCACCACCCCAAACCCCAGCGCCAACGCCAAAAAACGGGTGCGCCACAATCCTTCGACGCAAAATTGACAAAGAAAAATGAGGCCCAACAGCACCAAGTTCCCTCGAAAGCCCCCCAGCAAACCCAAGACAACCGTCGCAACGAAAAGTGCCATCCGCCATGGATAAACGAACGAAAAAACCCCTCGAATGCCCCAGCGCAAAAGATAGTAGAACACCAGAGCATCACAGGCGGTGGCCATGCCGCCAAGCCTCTCAATCGCCCCGGGCCCCATTCCAGACTCGGCCATTACCTGGCTTTGGACACTGGCGGGCACCACATAAAACAAAAAATAAAACGCCGGCCCCAGCAGAAACGCAATGTTCGGCAGCCCAAATGTCACCCCCGATACCATGTAGATGCGGGCGGCGCGGCTTGCTTTCGCCACGGGAATCCGCACCGCCGAAAGGGCAAAATAACCAATAATCGCGCCCAGAATGTAAAAGTAACTTTTTCCCCCATAAGAGACGCTCCCAAACGCCGCCGCCCCCATTCCTCCCCGAATTAACCCCGTCAAGAGGACGATGCCACCCAGGACAAGCAGTGGCCGGGTCAGTTCCGCCGCCCGCAGAAATCTTCCTCCCCCCAACAGACCGTTGAGCCATGAAATGCCGAAACTCAGCGCCGCCAACAACAGCCATATTTGAGGCTGCGCCGGCAAAAAAGGAAAATTGAAAGCCGAATTAAAAAAGAAGATCAGCAAAACATGGTGCCACTGAATCAAAAGAGGCAGCAGCAAAACGAACAGCACTAAACCCACCATCGCGTAGTTCGCCCGGTCCGGCGTGGTCAGGGCATATCCCAAGACCAGCGCCAGAGGGATGGCGATGGCATACACAGTTAGAATTCGCGGCAGTCCAAACATCTTTTCGACTTGATCCTAGTTTAGCCAACGCAACCGCCGGGCCACAATGATAATCTGATGCATTTCCTGCTTTGCGCCGGATCAAGAATCACCAGCGTTTGCCGCCTCAAGACAGATTCCGGCAAAAGCCTGGGCAAAGTGTTTTAAACGTATTGGATAATCTTGCGCCGCAGCTTCCTCCATTTGACGGTTTGGCCCGGCCGGGTAAAGCCGCCAGAATTCCGCCATGGCCTTGGCAAGCATCCCCGCGTTCCTCGGTTCAAAAAACAATGTTTTCGGCGGGTCCTGCTCGCGATGCACTTCCAAATCAGAAAGAATCATGGGCTTGCCAAGAGTCTTGGTTTCTTCCACGGTGGTGCTCCACCCCTCGTAAAGTGAAGGATTTAGAACGCAACAGGCTTGTCGGATAAGGGCATAGACATCGGCAAAATCCACCAGGCCGAGAATGAAAATACGATCCGACAAATGATTCTCCTGAACGTATCCGAACACTTCCTCCTTATATCCCGGATGGAGCGAATTGGTCGTAAGGTTTCCCGAGCAAACCAGGCAGACAGGCACATCCGAATCGGCCAGGATTTTTACCGCCCGGAAGGCGGTCAGGTGATTCTTGTGCATCCAAAGCTGGTTGGGAAGGTAGATGAATTTTTCAGGAAGGCGAAGTTTTTGCAGCACATAGGCCGGATCGGTGGTCAAGACCCGCTCGGGCAGATGCGCCACAAAGTTGAGCGTGCGCGCCTTGCTGGCCTGCGCGGGGTGAATTTGCAGGAAACGTTTGGTAGCATGCCGGCTGCTGAACACCACCAGCTTGCAGTTCCGTGCCATGCGTTTGACCTGAAGATTGCGCATCAGAATTTCCCGGCGCCCGAAGAATTCCGGCATGTCCAGGTGTTGAAAATCGGGAAACCAACCGACACTGGGAGGTCTGAACTTGTTGGTCAGTCCGTTGCCGAATAGCACGTCTATGCCTTGCCGCGCAAAAATCTTCTCGAACCGGCGCGCGTTGATGATGTCGCCGCCCGCCAGTATGGAAACCCCCTTGCGAAAGAACTCCAAGGCGGGGCGATGGGAACCGCCAAAGGGCTCGACTTCAATGACACCGTCAAAATAATTTGAAACCCAATCTTCTTTCCTTCGGCCGGGTTCAACCTGGCGAACCAGAAACAGGCTCAATTGTTCCGGAATCGTTGTTTTGACCGCGTGACCGAGATTTCTTAAATAGGTGATTCCTCCGGTCCAACTCGAGCCGCCCATGTCAAAGACGCCCACTTTCATCACGGGGAGACTTCCACCAACGGAAGCGTTTCGAGTAGCTTCATCTCTTCCTCGAAAGTCAAGAAGGCCGGCCGGCCCTGAGCATCCCGCGCTTCCCGGAATTTTCCCGCGCAATACCCCTGCTCGGCAGTCACAGCCGGCAAGGAAGGCGGCCTCAGTTCTTTTCGAACCCAGAAGGCGTTGTTGCCAAAACTGTTGCAGCAAACCAGATCGTATTCCTTCTGCTGCGCCAGAATCCAAAGCGCTTTGAGCGAGGCGCCATAGTAAATATGCGAATAATGGGCTTGGCCGCGCACGAAATGTTCATCATACGGCACCGTGACGGACCGGGAGGGGCCGAAACGAAAATTGTATTCCGTAATGACGATGGCCGGCTTCACGACGTGGATGGCCTTCCAAATCCAGTAGTCGTTGCCGTCTATGTCAATGGAGAGCAGCCCGATGTCTCGGGCCGGCAGATTCTCCTCCAGGAGCCGGTTGATGTTGCTGGCAGAAACAAAGGCGCAGACAGACTTAAGATCATGCCGCGAATAAATCGGGTCGCGCCGAATAAAATCAACGTCTTTCTGGGAGCCATCCATGACCAGCCCCGACCAATTGTCTTTGAGCAGGAGAAAACGGGTGTTGGACTCGGTGTAATCCTGAACGCCAAACTCCACAAAAACCCGCTGACGGACCGGGACTTCGCGGACCAGACGCTGGATGATGCCGTCGTCTCCCGCCTGAGAAAAGACGCGGTATTCACAGCCGCGGGGAAAAAGCGCGGAGGCGCAGAGTTTGTCCTGAACGCACCCCAGATCAAAGGTCAGCCGTTCCAAGCGGCTTTCCATGGAGCGAATGGCCAGGGGCATCCGAAGCCACGCCCAAGCATACGTTCGTAAATTAGCGAGGTTGAGGTTCACGGGATGGCAGGAGCTTTTCGTATTCGAGCAGTTGGCGCAACCCATCGCGCAGTGAGACCTCTGGTTGCCAGGAAAGCAGTTGGCGCAACCGGGTGATGTCTGCCTTTTGAACCAGCTTGTCGGCCTTGCGAAACCGGGAGTAATCCGCTTCCACCGTGATCGGCTCGCCGAGCAATTCGGACAGGAGCATGATCAACTCGTCCACCGAAGCATCTTCCCCTCGGGCCACATTCAAGGTTTGACAACAAGGGGGGGGGATTTTGGCCAATAATCGAAGACTCTTCGCGGTGTCGGTCGTATAAATATAATCGCGGCGCGGCTTGGTGTTGCCCAAACGCAGCCGGCGGCCTTGTTTGAGTTGGCCTAAAATTTCCGGCACGATGTGCGCGTTGGTTTCACGAGGCCCGTAAGTGTTGCACAGGCGGCAGATGGTTGTTTTCAACCCGGAGGCGGCGGCATGCCAACGGCACAGTTCCTCCGCAAACCATTTGCTCCAGCCATAAATATCCACCGGTCCAACCAGGCTCTCTTCATTCAAAGGCAATCGAGAATCGGCATAAATGGCGCCGCTGGACGCCAACAGGAAATGCTCAACTTCCGCTGCGGCGCAAGCCCGCAGCAATCCCATGGTTGCCTCCACATTCACCTCCAAAGTGCGCTCTGGATGAGCATTGCATTCGGGAATGAAGTGAATAGCCGCCAGATGAAAAACAACTTTGGGTTTCAAGCCAGCCACTATTGCAGCCACCCGCTCGTGCTCGGTCAGGTCCACCTCCACGATCCTGGCCTCGGCCAAATCCCCGATGTCCGGCGCGGTGCGGTTGCGATCGTCGAGGATTACAACTTCCTCGCCCGCCCGCAACAACTGCCGGACCAGCTCGTTGCCAATGAAACCCAAGCCACCTGTCACAACATTCATAAGAGCGATTCTAAGAATCGTAAATCATGGCCAAGTCCAGCGTTTGAAGTCAACGATTTAAGCTGTTGCTTTGCCTGAGGCTCGAATATGTCCCAGGTGTGCCCCGATCATCTTACCCCCAATTTGGGCCAATCACCGAAGGGCAATAAACGGTCTCGGTCTGCTGCGACGGCGAACGCACGGGGTATCTCAATGCAACAAACAATGTGGACCTCACCTTCGGGTATTGTGGCCAGGTCCTCCAACGAGGCCATCGGGGCCGGGTGAAAACACGGCTCCACGTCACCATATCGTCGCAACTCATCCCGATTGTCTGGGGCCAGGAAGGCGACTCTCATGAGGCAAAACGATTCCAAATCTCGGACATCAGTTTGACAAACCGGACGCCACCCACCCGGGTGAGTTGCTGGAAAACGGCATACCGCCAGTGCGGAGCCCGCGAACGCAGCAGCAGCCCGACATGATAACGCAGAAAGCGCGGCGACCAAAGGTGGCCAAAGCGCAGCAAAAAGATCACGGACATGGGCGAACGCCGGTGAAAATCGCCCCGGTTAAATCGAAGCCGGTTCTCCGGTGGCAAAAGCGCCAAAACTCTTTTATGTTGCACAATAGCTGCCGGAATGGCTTTCCCACTGCGATTTACCCGGTTGGTTCCCCGCTGCCACGCCGCATGTTCGCGAAAAAACCCCAGGAATTCGCTGGTTTGCGCGGCCCCGCCTCGGGCAATCAGCTTGGCCCACATTTCCCATTCGCCACAAAAAGCCGAACTGGGGCGAAATCCACCCGCGCTTTTCGCCGAGGAAACCCGAAACAATTGTCCTGGAAACGCAAGCGGGCTGCCATAAAGGACATCTGTCAAGCCTATCTTCATCCGCGGGCAGGTCACAACAGCCGGCTGAAAAACGGAAGCCGGCTCACCCCGTTCGTTCACGATGACCGTTTGCCCGAAGTATAAATCCAGCCCGGGCGCCTCGCCCGCCAGCTTCAAGATGGCCTCCACAAAATTTGGCGCCAGAAAATCATCATCGTGCAAGATCGAAAGCCACTCGGTCCGGCACAATTCCACACAGGCATTCCAATTGCCAAAAAGACCCCGCCGTTTTGGATTCCTAAAATAGCCAATCCGCGGGCCAAACTCCGCTTTCACAAAACCTTCCAGCGTGGGGTCCGGTCCGCAGTCCTCCACCACGATCACCCGTACCGGCGCCGTCTGACCCAGCGCGCTGGCAATGGCCTGCTTTATATATTGCCGCCGATTGTAAACCGTGATCGCGATGGTGATTTGATTCGGGTCCATGGAACGGGATGCTTCAAACATGTCCGCGAATGGCGGCGCGCGCAAATTCCCGCAGGCCGAGCGGCTGCCCTTGCAATCCGCGTCTCACGGTGAACCAACTGCTATAGGCCATTTCCGTGAGAAAAGGCGCCGCCAGCAACCCCCAAAGCCCAAAAAGCCAGGTCAGCACCAGGCTGGACACGATGACGCCAAGACCGGTAAACAGGCCGATTTTAAAAAATGGCACGACGTTTTCTGTAAAAGCCAGAAATCCGAATTGCACGTAAAAAATGTTTTGCGTCAAGTAAATCAGGTACAAGGCCAAATAGGGCGGCGCGAGCAAACGCGTAGGCGTTCCTTTCCATGCCAACAAAGCATTCCCCGCAAAAAAAACAATCAACGCCATCGCCCCAAATGAAATCATCACCAGCGCCAGGCGCCGGGCGAACAACGCCGCCATTTCCTCAAGACGCCCCTGCGTGCGCAACATGGCAATCTCCGGCCACTTCACCACCAGCCAAAGGGTCGCAAAACTTGTCAAAAAGCCCCCGACTTGTGCCGTCAACCCAAAAGACGCCGTTGTTTCCTTGCCCAGCAACTGGCTGCAAATCAAGACATTCCCGTTGGCCAGGCAGAACGACCCGATGGACAAAACACCAAATTTATAGGCGTTGGGCCAAAGTTTTTTTAGGATTTGTGCATCCGGCTTCGCGGCTTGATCGGGGCCTGGGACCACTTCTCGATACACCTTCCGGCAGGTCATCCACTGCACCAACCCTCTCACCAAAGTGGCCAGTACCATCGAGGCCAACCCCATGCCACAAACCAGCAGAATTGCGGAGCACAGGACGTAACTCACGCCGCTCTTCACATAAACCATCTGCAAATCCCGCATCCGGTTCAGCCCCTGCACCGCCAGCGCCCAATGGCTGGTGCCCAGATTGTAACCGATGGCCACCACGAAAGCCCCCCAAAGCCACCAGGCCTTTCCCCCCAGGCCGCTTTGCGCTATCGGCCTCAGCAAAAACAACGTCCCGCCAATCATCAGCAATCCAACCGCGCCCAGCGAAATCTTCAAATACAGCGATCTCACGGTGGCATTCACCCGGCGAATTCCTTCAAGGTTCGGCTGCCCGTCCCCTTTCGCCTCCCGCAACCCTTCGGCATCAAAGTCCTCCGCCCCGGCCAACAGGTAACTGTAAATGCGAGGGATGGTCGAGCCAAACCCGAAATCCGCCAGATTCCCAAATCCTCCCAAGGCCACAAAAACCCACCACAAGGCCAGTTCGGATGAAGTCAGCTTCATCAATACCAATGGAATCAGCAGCAGGTTTGCCCCGGCCCGGATTCCCGTCCCCAATACGCCCGCCAGCATGGCCGAACGCCACCACCTTTTCCAAGCCAAACCTAAGGCAGACCACCTCATGTCTTGGACAGCTTGGGCTTAAAAAACAGCCGTTTAACCTTTCTGAGTGCTCGATAGAGGCTGGCCTTATAAATATCGTGGGCCATTTTCGCCACCCGAGCGATGGACAAAGGATAAGCTTCCCGATACAAATCATTCTCCTGCATCCCGTACAGATACGCTTTAAAACTCTCCCGCACCTGTCCCCGCAACGGTTCCATCTCGCAAAGACCAAGAGAACCAAATTCAATCAGAAAAATGGATCCGGGAACCACCGCCGCCCTGAAGACGCGGCCATTTGCCTTCAATTCCGCGAGAAACGCCTGCAATCCGCCGTAAATGATATTGGCGTCGTGAAACAGGATGATTCCGTTCTCTGCCAGCGCCGAAAGGCAAAACCGCGCGTCGCAAACGACCGCTTCATCGGTGTGTTGGCCATCTATAAAACACAATTGCGGACGAACCCCGATCCTCTCCCGGGTCAAACTCGCGGATGTGGTTTCAAACGTCTTGATTTTGGAAACATCTCCGCCGGGAATCTGTTTCAGCAATTCTAACATGCTCTCCACGCTGCCTGGTTTGTAATTAATGGTGCCCCGGCAATCCGGCGTGGCTCCAGATCGCGGGTCAATGGAAATGATTCTTGCGCACTTTGGATCAACCACAAACGTCTGAAGAGAGCTGCCGCTGTGCGAGCCGATCTCCAGATAAATAAAGCCGGGGAAGTTCCGGCGGATGACCGTTTGGACGGCCATAAGTGAACGCTGGTCGTCTCCAGTAGTCTGGGCGCTTATATGCCCGAACAAGCTCAAGTCAAGCTGTTCAATTCTTTCATCAATGCTCATTCTATTTGGCCGGGCATCTTATCTCCTTTGGTGCGATGAGCAAGAGCGAATTGTCTTTTCCACTGCCAAAACCGGGCTAAAATTCCCCCCTATGCCGTCATTCGACATCGTTTCGGAAGTCAGTCCCATGGAAATTGACAACGCCGTCAACCAGGCCAGGAAGGAGCTGGCCAACCGCTTTGATTTCAAGGGGAGCCGCGCCGAAATCCTCCTCGAAAAAAATGAAATCAAGCTCTCCGCCCCGGACCATTTCAAAATCGCCGCCCTCCACGAAATCGTCATCGGCAAACTGGCCAAACGCAACGTCAGCCTCAAAAATGTCGAGTCCCTCCCCCCGGACCTTTCCCCTCTTGGCCACGCCCGCCAAGTCATCAGGATAAAACAGGGCCTCGAACAACCCGTGGCCAAACAAATCACCGCTTTTATCCGCGACGCCAGGTTGAAGGTCACCTCCCAAATCCAGGGCGACGCCGTCCGCGTCGCCGGCAAAAGCCGGGACGATTTGCAGGCGGTCATCGCCGCCGTGCGCGGGCAGGACTTCCCCGCCGCCCTGAGTTTTCAAAATTTCCGCGATTAACCGGCGTTTTCGTGCTTGACGCCGCACCCGGGAAGGACTTGCATGGTGGGCGTAATGAAAATAAATAATTTCAAATCTGTTCTCACCGCGGCTCTTTCGGCCCTGGCCCTGTTTGTCGCCGGTTGCGTTTCCACCCCCACAGGCGGCACCAAGCCCGGAGTGCCGTGGGTCCAGGACACGGTCACCAGCCGCTACCAGCGCCCCGTGGAACTTTTGGTCACCGCCACCCGCGCCGTCCTCAAACACAACGGCAGGCTGCTGGTGGACAATTCTGTTGACAATACGTTCAAGGCCAAAGTCAACGAACGCGACGTCTGGGTGAAAATCACCAAGGTTGACGACAAAGTGTCGCAAGTGGTGGTGATGGTCCGCACCCGCGTGGGGGGCGATATTCATCTCGCCGCCGAATTGGACAAACAGATCGCCCTGAACTTGCAGGCCGTCACCCCTTAGCCTTTTTCAGGCCGAGGTTCTTTTCATACTGGCCCATCGTCTTGACCTGGGTGGCCTGGCCGCGTTTCATTTCCGCCTGCAAAGAGGCCAGCCGCGCCATCGTCGGCTCGACCATGGCGGGGCTGGAGAATTGCTCCAGGATGCGCCGCAGGGTCGCCTCCGCCCCGGCCAGGTCTTTGCCAATGCGAATCTGCAAATCGGCCAGCAGGTTGAGCCATTGCACAATGTGCCGGGGGGTTTCGTTGGGAAAAGCGATCAATTGTTCCAATTGCTCCGCCGCCAGATCCAGGCGGTGGAAGTGCTCGGCGTAAAGGACCGCCAGCTTTTCCCTCGTGGCCGTGTCGGTCGGATGCTTCTCCAATTGCCGGACGCACTCGTCCGCCAGCGCGCCCGGGTCCTGGGCCGGCGCCGCCGGACCGGTGTAATCTTTGCGCAAGCCGATATACTTCTCGCCCGGCTGCATGTCCACGGTCGCGGCCGTCCGCGCCGCCACCAGATGCTCCACGGTGGGGAGATGGGCCAGCCGCTGCGCGGCTTGATGGGCGACGGGCGTGTCGGGCAACTCCTGCACGATCCTTTCCAGCGCCAGGCGCGCCGCTTCCGGGTCCTGGGCAAATTGGAGATGCCAGTCCGCGATGGTCGTCAGAGCCGAGGCCTTGCCCTGCGGCGTCGCCGCCGGCCCCTCCATCCAGCGTTCCAGGGTGAGTTGCGCGCCCGGCAGATCATTCATATCTTCCACCATGATGGTGGCCAGCAGCATGGTGCCACGAAAATCCCCCGGGAATTTTTCCAGTTGTTCCCGCACGGCGGCAATCGCCTCCTGGGGATGGCCGTTGCGCCGCTTGGTTTCGGCAATGGAATAAAAGGGCTGGGCTTCCATGGGTGAATCCCCGCCGTCAATCGCGTCGGTCACCAGGCCAGCCATCATCGAGCCAATGCTGGGGGCCCACATCAAGCCCAGCGCCGCACAAGGAGGAACCACAAGGAGGAGCAGCATTTTAGGCGGACAATGGGGAATCATCAAGGCCGGCACCGCAATCAATCCCGCCGAGATAATCCATTTGAACACCAGCTTGGCCGGATCCACACTTTTGCGCAGGAACATCCAGGCCACGGCCCCCGCGCCCGCCATCACCAGCACGGCAGCGGCGATGTCCAGGACGATGCGCCATGGGTTCGGGTTCATTGGTCCTTGGGCATATCAAATTTCAGATCGGTATGCGAGTGTGTTTTTTTGTTGTCAATTCCCATCTCTTCCAGTTGCCAATGGCCGCGGGCATCTTTTTTGAAGCTCTTGTGGTCGAGGGAAAACTCCTTGATCTCGTGGCCCTCGCTGTCATAAGCCTCCGCCACCAGCGGACCGGGGGTTTCTTCATCAATCCAGGATTTGACCCGCACGATGCCGGCTTTGCGTGAATTGGTGCTTTCCAAAACATAACAGGGCTGACCCAGCCGTTGCTCGCGGGGCAACAACTCGCATTGTCCCGGCCAGTGCAAAAACTCCAGCCCGAGATCCCCCACCGAAAAATCCGAGCCGGCAAACGGCGCCTCCGTGGCCTCGGGCAAAACCGGGCTCAGTTCGGGAAGCGGCGCGCCCGGTTTGGCGGCGCGCGCATAAAGATACTGGTTCGGTCCGTTGGCGCTGTGGATGATGACGAGACGCTCGGCCCCCGCCGTGGCGGTCGCCTCGGCCTGATAAATGGTCTCCCAGGCGCCCTCCCGCATCTTCACCTGGCAAAGGACCGGAATTCTGCTCTTGGTTTTCCCGGAGCTGACGAGGAGGAGGCCGTGAATCTCGGAGTTCGTCTCCGGCATGGCGGCGCGCATCTGTTCCGCCAGCTTCTGGCCGCCGGCCTCGTCCCGGACAGGAGGCGCCGGGAGGGGCAGGCCGCCAGCGAGCGCAGTAAAATGGACTGCCAGCGCCGCCAGCGCCACGGCCAAACACCCCCGGAGGACAAAGAAGAGGGCCGATTTGTCCGTTAACTTTCGCCGGGCCAGTGGCCCGGCAGGACGGGCGGGTCGCCCGTTCCACTCATGCGGCAGGGAATGTCCGGGATAGAGGGCTAGTGCGGCGGGCGAACGGGCTTGTTTGAGGTGGCTTCTGGCCAGGTGCATGGTTCAGCGAGCGGTTTAAATTGCTTTAATATAGTTCAATTTACTTAAATTGGAATGGGGAGTCGAGCGCAGACTGATAATGGAAGGAATCCGCGAATGGGCGCCAATCCTGAGTGGAGTGGTGGAGTGATGGGCATGGTCAAGGTTCAGAAAGTGGTTTGACTGGGTTTGACCGGTTGGTGGGGCAAATGCAAAATGCAAAATGGGAACCCGGGCGATGATGATAAAGTTGGGGGTGATTGTGGACTTGGTGGACGGGGTGGGCTGACGCGGACACCCGCAGAGGCCGGGGCGGTCACCGCCCGCCGACTCATTTTGCCATTTTCCGTCCTCACTATGCCAAATTAGCATTTAACCCAGGTGTTGTCAAAGGAAAAGTGAATGGGGGAAGGCAAAATTATAAATGCCCTCCCCAGCCGCGCCGACGCGAGCGACGGGGGAACTATTCAAGCTTCACAATTCCTCCTCTGCCCGCCATCGCCCCAGGCGCGATTCAGCACTTGGCCAATGGCCGCAACAATGCCGTGATGCGGGCCCGGTTGATTTCGCTCACATCAATGCCAAATCCTAAAAAACGGCAAATGCAACGGCGCAAAGAGGCACCAAAAAACCTGTTGTAACATATTGAAACTAAGCAACTTGGAAGTACTGCTTCGATCCCTCTCCAGAAACCCGGCGGCTGCCGGAAAGACTGGATTCGCAAGAATGCGTGGAATGAAAGGTGCTTAACATTGAGACAGTGCGTGGATGATAATGGGACACGTTGAGCGGTATTTCATGCAGATATTGATATGATGACGAAGTTTAACAGCATCGGTTTGGCGGGGATGTTTCTGGCCGCGGGCGCCATCTCTCCCGCCGTCATGGCCAATTCGATTGTCCTGACCCAGACGGAGTATTACTTTGCCGACGGGGGCGAGTTCACGGCGCTGACAGCGCCGGCCAGTTTTGCCCAATTCTACGCTCCCAGCACCCGGGTTGCGATGGGCAGCCAAACCGGCTTCCAGACCTTTTGCGTGGAGGCGGATGTGTACTTTTGGGGGAGTGTCACTTATAATTATACGCTGGGCAACGTGGACAGCCAGGGACGCTCGCTGACGGAAGGGGCGGCCTACCTTTACTCCCAATTCGCCCAGGGCGTGTTGTCGGGTTATGATTTCAACAACAATGGCGCGGTGAGCCGGTCGCAAGACGCCGGGCTTCTCCAGTCGGCCATCTGGTATCTGCAAGGGGGCCAAAGCGGCGGGGGTTCCTTTGGTTTTGGCGGCGCGGGCAATCCTTTTTATGACTTGGCGGCAACGGCGCTGGGCGTCAACGTGGGAACCGCCGCCAGCCCCGACCAATTCGGGGTGCAAATCATGGAATTGCGGGATTCCAGCCAGAATGATTATCAAAACCAACTGGTTTACTCCGGCGATCCTGTTCCGGACCACGGCACGACTCTGTGGCTTCTGGCCATGAGTCTGGCCGGTCTGGCGTCTTTTGCCCACCGGATTGGCCCGCGTCAATTGGCCCTGCAACGTTGCCGGCCTCAGCGCCCGGGTCCTCGGGGCGGGCGCCTGGGTTAAAATCTTCAGGTTGGGTGATTCTTTGCATTTGATATTCGTGGGGTGATAAGCGATGGTGTGCGGATGAGAATTATCGCATGAGGGTTCCACTGTATCATGCCGGCCGGCTGGCGCTGGTCCTGGCCGTTTTTGCAGCCGCGGCGCGCGCCCAGGACGATGGCCAGGGGCTCATGGCCCGTCCGGCCGCCAATGCCGGGGACATTTCGGAGGCGAGCCGGGACTTAACCGAAGGCAACATCACGGCCATGGTGCCGGAGTTGCTGAGGCATTTGCATTATTCGCAACATCCGTTTGACGCGGGGATTTCCAGCAAATTCCTCGACCGCTACCTGGAATCACTGGACGGCAGGCATATTTACTTTTTGCAATCCGATCTCAAGCAGTTCGAGGTTTACCGGACCAATCTGCAGACGCTGTCGGTGAGCCGGCATGATTACTCCCCATCCACGGTGATTTTTGCGCGTTGCCTGGAGCGGGTGGCCGAACAGACCGCTTATGCGACCAATTTGCTGCGGACGGAAAGTTTTGAATTCACCAACCACGAGCGTTTCATCGCCAACCGCCACACTCTGCCCAATCCCACCAACCTGGACCAGGCCCATCAGCTCTGGCGCCAGGAATTGCGCTGGGAGTATCTGGATGAAAAGCTCAAGGAGGGGGACATGGCGGTGAGCGGGCCGGCCAGTTTTGACGAGCAGAGCAACGTGGTGATTTTGCTGCCCGCCGCCTACACCAATTCCGTTTCGGTCAAATCCACAGGCGCGCCGCCGGACACGACGGGGAGGGAGCCGCTGCACCCCGGGGAATTCCAGGCTGAGACCAGCGAGCGGCGTCTTTTTGAATATCCCGTGCCGCTGGGATTGCTGCTGCCCGGGAAATTGCTGGATGAGCAGCATCATGTCTTCGGCTCGATCACGCCCGCCGGGTCCAACGTCATCGTGCGGCTGCAAATTTCGCCCAAAGAGACTCAGCGCAAAATCACCAACAATTTTTACTCCGAGGATGGGAAACGCCTGGGCAGCATCACTTTCCTCCACCCCGCGGAGACGGTCCCGGACACCAACAACCCCGCCCCTGCGCCAGCCGAGCCGGCGTCCAAACTCAAGGGCGTGGTGGAGTTGAACCGGAAGGACCCGGCGGAAATCGTCAAGGCCCTGACCAAGCGCTACACCGGATTGCTCAAGAATTATAACGACCTGACCAACGATGATTACGTGCTGGAAAGCTACCTGACGGCGCTGGCGCACGCCTATGATCCGCATTCCGATTACATGGGGCACGCCTCCATGGAGAATTTCAATATTCAAATGCACCTGTCCCTCTCGGGCATCGGCGCCCGCTTGAGGAGTGAGGACGGGGATTGCAAGATCGAAGAACTGGTGGCGGAAGGTCCGGCGGCCAAATCGGGCCAGATCACCAACGACGATATCATCGTGGCGGTGGCGCAAAAGGGGCAGGAGGCGGTGACGGTGACGGGCATGCCGCTGACCAAAGTGGTGGAAATGATCCGCGGCCCCAAAGGCACGCCGGTGGACCTGACCATCGTCAAAGCCCATCCGGCCGATCCCTCCGACCGCCAAAAGACCATCACCCTGGTGCGGGATGTCATCAAATTGGAGGACCAGGCGGCCAAAGCCAGGTTTTACGAAACCCCCACCAGCAGCAGCGCCCTGCCCACCCGCGTCGGCGTGATTGATTTGAATTCCTTTTATGCGGACACCGAGCCGGACGCGCCCGGCGAACCGCCGCGCGAGCACGGCAGCACCACCAAAGACGTGAGCCGGCTCATTAATCGCCTGAAAAAGGAGAATGTGGACGGGATCATTTTGGATTTGCGGCGCAACGGCGGCGGTTTTCTGGATGAAGCGGTCAAGCTGACCGGCTTGTTCACCAAAGGCCAGGTCCCGGTGGTGCAAACCCGGTCGCCGGATGGACCGGGCCGTCGCGGCCTGACCGAGACGTTATCCACGCCCGATCAACCGCCGTTGTACGACGGGCCGTTGATCGTCCTGACCAGCCGGTTCAGCGCGTCGGCCTCGGAGATTGTGGCGGGGGCGTTGCAGGATTACGGACGCGCCTTGATCGTGGGCGACAAGGCCACTTTCGGCAAGGGAACCGTGCAGATGGTGAAACCGATGAGCGAGGCCATGATGGAGCGGCACTATCCGTATGCTTACGATCCCGGTTCGCTCAAGGTCACCATCAAGAAGTTCTATCGCGCGGGCGGTTCCTCCACGCAAAGCAACGGGGTGGCTTCCGACATCGTGCTGCCCTCCATCCTCAATTACGCGGAGGTTGGGGAAAGTTCGCTGCCCAACCCGCTGCCGTGGGATGACGTCCTCAGCGATGCCCTGCCGGACTTCAATCTGGTCAAGCCCTATCTGCCCGAATTGCTGCAACGCTCCCTCCACCGCCGCGAAACGGACAAGGATTTTGCCTATCTCCAGGAGGACATTGACGAGTACCGGAAAACGCTGGCCGACAAGAGCCTTTCCCTCAACGAGGCCGAACGGCTGGCGGAGCAGAGCGCCACCACCGCCCGCCTGGAGGCGAGAAAGAAGGAACGCGCCTCCCGCCCGAAATCCGGGGAGAAGGTCTATGAGATCACCCTGAAAAACGTGGACCAAACCGGGTTGCAAGCGCCTGAAGTCAAACCCAAACCCGCTGCCAGCCCCGACGACGACACAGATCCCGTCGAAGCCGCCGCATCCGCTGCGGAAGCGCCGGCGGCGACTGATCCCACCCTGACGGAAACGCGGCGCATCATGGCCGACTACATCTCGCTGCTAAAGAAGCCGCTGACCGCCGCCGCCGCCGCCGCCACCACCAAGGAGCAGTGAGGCGTAAGGGGCGTCCGTCATGGGTGGCAGGGCGAGACTCCGTCGAGCCGTGACTTTTTCCCATGAAATCGAGCTACGGCTCGACAGAGTCTCTACCGT
>Ga0187848_10001003_pt1 | contig 24709 bp, 15 predicted proteins | sample June2016WEW_4_40_FD_132424 | JGI IMG/M metagenome (GOLD analysis project Ga0187848, IMG submission 132424) | Peatland microbial communities from SPRUCE experiment site at the Marcell Experimental Forest, Minnesota, USA - June2016WEW_4_40 | ecosystem: Environmental > Terrestrial > Soil >... | reverse complement strand
CCGCTTCCCCTTCCCCCTCCTCGAAGGCTACGGCCTCAGCGAAGCCAGCCCCGTCGTTTCCTTCAATCCCATTCGCGGCCCCTGGAAAGCCGGTTCCATCGGCCTCCCCGTTGCCAACGTCGAAATCTCCGCCCAAAACGAAGCCGGCGACATTCTCGGCCCAAACCACACCGGCGAAATCTGTGTGCGCGGCCCCAACGTCATGCTCGGTTATTGGAACCAGCCCCAGGAAACCGCCCAGGCTTTTCGCCGCGGCTGGCTCCTCACCGGCGACATCGGCCACCACGACCACGACGGTTACTTCTACATCACCGATCGCAAAAAAGACATGCTCCTCGTCAACGGCTGCAATGTTTATCCGCGCGAGATCGAAGAAATCCTCTACCAATTCCCCGGCGTGCGCGAAGCCGCCGTCATCGGCCTGCCCGAACCGCGCAAAGGCGAACAACCCCTCGCCTTCGTTTCTCCCAACGACCGCGTCACTCTCAACATCCCTGCCATGCTCCAATTCCTCCGCGAGCGCCTGGCCGACTACAAAGTGCCCCGCCAAATTATTATTCTCGCCAGCATCCCGCGCAACCCCACCGGAAAAATTCTCAAGACCCATCTGCGTCAAATGCTCGCTGCCGGCCAACTCCCCGGCGGCCCTCCTTTGGCCTCGGAATGACCCGTTTTCCCCGCTTTTCCACCCTCCAATCAATGTTTTATCTCGTTGACTATCAAAAGGTTATCAGTACCCTGCCGTTTACGAGTTGACGCTTTCGGCCTGAACCTTGTAACCTATAAGCACTGCGGCATCGCGCCAGAAGCCCCTGCCCAGATCATTTTTATGCCTGAAGGATATTGTGTTAAATGCAAGGCCAAAAAAGAAATCGCCGAGGCGGTCGAAGAAACCATGAAGAACGGACGCAAAGCGATCAAGGGCAAATGCCCGACCTGCGGCGTCGTCATGTTTAAAATTCTTGGCGGCAAAGCCGCCGTCGCCGCTCCCGCCGCCACGAAATCAGCCGACGGGGCCGCCTCCCCTTCACCCGCCAAAGCCGCCGCCCCTGCTCCGGCCCCGGCCAAACCAACGACCCCGTCCAGTTGATTTCCTATGGCGCAACAACTCGCCTACGTCCTCATCACCCCTTACACCCTCCACAAGTCCCGCACCGGCGGCATTATCGCCCGCCTCATTACCCGCACCGGGCTGGAGTTGGTGGCCGCCCGCATGTTTGCTCCCCCCGTCGAACTGGTGCGCCGCTATTCCGAAGCCATCGTCTCCGCCGCCGATCCGCAAGACCGCCGCATCCAGGAACTCATCCGCGATTACATCCTCCTCAATCTCAGCCCCGATCTCAAATCCGGCCGCAGACGCCGCGTCATGATGCTCCTCTTCGCCGGCGACGAAGCCGTCCGCAAAATCCGCTCCGTCATCGGCAACATCAGCGCCGACAGACGCGGCGGTGAAACCATTCGCGACACCTACGGCGATCTGATTTTGGATGACCACGACCAGGTCCGCTATTTCGAGCCGGCCGTTCTCGCCTCCCCCAGCGCCGACGAAGCCGTCATCAAACTCAAACTCTGGGCACATTACTCCGACACCGACGGCGGCATCGTCAACAACACCCTTCCCTATCCGCCCGGCGAAATCCCCCAGCGCACCCTCGTCCTCATCAAGCCCGACAACTTCCGTTTCGCCACCGGCCGGCCCGGCAACGTCATTGATTTCCTTTCCCGCACCGGCCTTTACATCGTCGGCATCAAGGTCCACCGCATGAGCGTCGCCCAGGCCGCCGAATTCTACCGGCCCGTCCGCGAGGTCTTGCGCACCCGCCTCAAAGACATCGTCGCCTCCCGCGCCAGGACCGCCTTGGAAAAGGAGTTCTCCTTCAAAATCCCGCCCGCCGAAGAAAAACAACTCGGCGACATCCTCGGCCCCATTTTCGGCGACAACCAGTTCGACAACATTGTCCGCTTCATGTCCGGCCGCACCCAGGGCGAATGCGACCCCGCTCAACTTCACCAGCCCGGCACCGAAAAGTGCATCGCTCTCATTTACGAAGGCGTCTCCGCCATCCGCAAAATCCGCGACGTGCTCGGCCCCACCGATCCCTCCAAGGCCCCTCCCGGCTCCGTCCGCCGCGAATTCGGCCAGAGCATCATGGTCAACGCCGCCCACGCCAGTGATTCCGAGGAAAGCGCCGCCCGCGAAATGGCCATCGTCAACGTCGCCGAAAACAACCTCCGCGCCGTCATCGAAGAATCCTGCGGCAAAGCCTGACTTTAATCGTATTGTAGCGGCGGTCTATGACCGCCGCAAAAATCCTCAAAATCGGTAGGGCAACTCCGTCGAGCCGTGATCCGGCCTTTCATTTTGCATTCTGCATTTTGCATTCTGCATTTCCCCTTTGCCAGGGCGAAACTCGATCCGTGACTTCTCTCCCCCGGCCGCCCTTGCCCACGTACAACAAAAAAAGCCGGGCTTTCGCCCGGCCTCTGTGTATGAGAACAAAGTTTTTTATCTTTGCGTTGCTGGTGCGGCGCCGCAGACTCACGCCGATTTCACACACACGGACCACTGCGTTTCACACCTTCAACATCCTCACCTTACCCCATCCCCCATTCCCCGCCAGTCACCAGTACTGGTGACACCGAATCGCTGGATCATATTGAATTGGGGTCACATCTAAACATTCTACATTTGCGTATCAAAGCTGACGATGGTGAACGATGAAGGCAGAGTCCTGTACGGTTATCCGTCTCATACCTGTCATCCGCGGTTTATGATTTTGCCTTCCATGATTTCCTGTCCGCCATAGGCCCGGCGACGGCGGATGCCTTCCGCCAGCTTTTACAATTCTCCATTCACCATTCAAAATTCACCATTCCCGTCCCCCGCTTCTGCATTTTGCATTCTTCATTCTGCATTTTCTTCAAGTCCCGGTCTTGACAAAAATTAGAACCTATGGTTGAATCCTCTGCGTGAGACACGGAGGTAGAGGCCGCCGTCGCATCCGGGAGGATGCGCCCGGCGCGGTCGCGGAAGGCGGGGAGCAATCCCCGGTGCGCGATCCCGCAGGCACACACGCCAGCCATTCCAATCATGAAATTCGCCTGTTTCGCGGCGCCATCACCCCTCCGGGTGACGAGAATTCGCGCACAAGAACCAGCCCTGATTTTCAGCTAATTTCACCTAGTTTCACCTCGTTTCACCTAATTTCACTTCCAGGCCATAGGGGGGGGCGGGCGCCCAAAGCCATTGCGCTTGAGCACGGTCAAAGTGCCGCCGGGCACTTCGACGTTCCCATCTGCGTCCATCTGCGTCCATCTGCGGGAGAATCCGGATGCGGTTGCGGTCTGCCGCGTGGTGTCTTTTCCGCCCTTTTGCGTTCCTTTGAGGCCATAAAAAACACCCGCTCCGCGCTGAGACTTTGCCTTGTTTTGTGCGTTCTGCGCCTTTTTGCGGCAAATCAACTCAAGTCGCTTTCCATGAACATGTTACATGCAAAACAGCCCTTTCAGAATCAAGGCCAATCAAGCCCAATCAAGGTAAATCAAGGTGATTTTTTATGGCCTCATGCCAACGCAAAAGAAAGCGGGAACCGCGAAAAACGCGCAATACGCGAAACCGGATTCCTTTTCGTGTATTTCGCGTATTTCGCGGTTAAGAAGGTTTTCTTGCCGGGGATTTAGAATGGAATCACTGAGCTTGATGCACACAACTTAATCAATCACAATTCCGTTTATGAAAAAACTTTTCCTCCTGGGTTTTGTCGCTTCCCTCGCCGATTGCGTCGCGGCCCCGCCCCCGGCAGCGACACCGCCCGCGCCAACCATCACCGTCCAGACCGGCCGCCCCGGCGCGGACATCAACCCCGCCATGTGGGGCATTTTCTTCGAGGACATCAATTTTGGCGCCGATGGCGGCCTCTTCGCCGAGTTGGTCAAAAATCGCGCCTTCGAGTTCCCCGACCCCATGACCGGCTGGATGAAAATCAGCACCAGCCTCGCCCAGGGCCAGTTGTCCATCCGCGACGATGACGCATTTGATCCCGCCAATCCCCACTACGTTCGCATCCATTCCGAGGGCACGGCCCACTTCGGCATCTCCAACCAGGGCTTTCGCGGCATCGGCCTCCAGGCGGGCGAGACTTATGATTTCTCCGCCCAAATCCGCCTGCTGGACGGCGCGCCCCGTTTGAATATAAATCTGGTGGGCGGCGATGGCGCCATGCTCGCCTCCGTGTCGCTGACCAACTTCCCTTCGCGCTGGGAGAAAGTCGCCGCCGAGCTTCATCCCAAGGCCACCGATCCCAAGGCCCGCCTCGATCTCATCCTCGAGGGCAAGGGCACGGTGGATTGCGACATGATTTCCCTCTTTCCCCGCCACACCTGGAAAAATCGTCCGGTCGGACTCCGGGCCGACATGGTGCAAATGCTGGCCGATCTGAAGCCCGGCTTCATGCGCTTTCCCGGCGGCTGCATTGTCGAAGGTTCCTATTTGGACCGTCGTTACCAATGGAAAAACACCATCCTCCCGGTGCCCGACCGCAAGCTGCTGGTCAACCGCTGGAATTACGAATTCGAGCACCGGCCCACCCCGGATTATTTCCAGTCCTTCGGCCTTGGCTTTTTTGAGTTCTTCCAATTGTGCGAGGACATCGGCGCGCAGCCCCTGCCCATCCTCAACTGCGGCATGGCCTGCCAGTTCAACTCCGGCGAACTGGTCCCCCTGGCCGAACTGCAACCCTACATTCAGGACGCCCTGGACTTGATCGAGTTCGCCAACGGCCCGGCCGGCAGCCTCTGGGGGGCCAAACGCGCCGCCCTCGGCCATCCCGCGCCCTTCAACATGAAAATGATGGGCGTGGGCAATGAGCAGTGGGGGCCGCAATACATCGAGCGCTACGCCGCCTTCGCCAAAGTGCTCAAGGCGCAGCACCCGGAAATTATGCTTGTCACTGATGCCGGCCCGTCCCCCGCCGATGACCGCTTCAATTTTCTCTGGCCCAAACTGCGCGAGTTGCGCGCCGACATTGTGGACGAGCATTGCTACGACCATCCCCTCTGGTTCTTCACCAACACCGCCCGCTACGATCATTATGACCGCAACGGCCCCAAGGTTTTCATGGGCGAGTACGCCGCCCAAAGCGTGGATGTCGTCAGCCCCAAAAACCGCAACAACCTCGAATGCGCCCTGGCCGAAGCCGCCTACCTCACCGGCCTGGAACGCAACGCCGATGTCGTCCGCATGGCCTCCTACGCCCCGCTCTTCGCCAATGCCGACGCCTGGCAATGGACCCCCGACCTCATCTGGGTGGACAGCCTCCGCGTCTATGGCACCCCAAGTTACTACGTCCAACAACTCTTCAGCCGCAACCGGGGCGACACCGTGCTCCCCGTCGAATTGCGCGGCGCCGAATCGCCCCCCTCGCAAATCCAGCGCCTTTACGCCAGCGCCGCCCGCGACGGCCAAGCCCATGAGATTATTCTCAAAGTCGTCAACCCCGGAACTGCCGCCATCGCCGCGCGAATCAACCTCGCCGGCATGGCCAAAATTGGTCCCGACGCCACCAGCACCGTCCTGGCCGGCGCCAATTTGAGCGACGTCAATTCCTTCGACGACCCCCGCAAAATCGCCCCCGTCCAATCCCAATTCCATCCGCCCGCCTCGCCTTTCCCATGGACCTTCCCCCCGCATTCCTTCACCGTCCTGCGCCTCAAGCCGGAGTGACCTCCCCAGCATGAAGCTTCCGAGGAGCGCGCGCGCACACTGGCCCCGCGCGCTCGCGATTTGCCAACTCCCTCGCCCCACGAAGTGGGGAGAGGGCAAGGGAGAGGGGTTCTTTCCATCGTTGGTGGTGGTGTCAAGATGCGCCCCGGCAGAAACCCGGCAAGAACGGGTTTGACAGATCGGGTCCGCTGCCTGAATTATAACCCGCCGGCTGGCCAGCGTAGCTCAGTTGGTTAGAGCGTGGGACTCATAAGCCCGAGGTCACTGGTTCGATTCCAGTCGCTGGCACCATCTAAATTTTAGATTCGGTTTGTCCCGGGAAAATCGCGCCACTGTCTCTGAAAGTCCGCGTAGATCCCGCGGTCCAAACGGCTGTTATTGCGGTAGGACAGATTGCCCACCAGGCTGACCAGGGGCTTGCGCCGTTGCCACACGCTGCCCCACACCCGCCACAGCAGGCGCGGCAGGTAATAGAACTTCCGATTGCAGGCGATCATCTCCTGGATGATGCCTTCCAGAGTCAAGTGCTTGTACCGGGCCACCGGGAAGGTCAGCGTGTAGTATTTCCAGTCCTCGGGAAACGCGGCGCGCGCGATGCGGCCCTCCGATTTCATCTGGTCCCACAGGCGCGTGCCGGGCAGCGGCGTCAGAAACAGCGCGTTGAGATGGTCCACCCCGTAGCGGCTCGCCGCCTCCGCGATCCGTTCCCCGATGCCCGCTTCATCTACGTCCAATCCGATGATAAACGAACCCACCACCAGGATGCCGTGCCGGTGAATCCGCCGCACCGACGCCCCAAAGTCCCGGCCCTTGAGCAAATTGATTTTCTTGCCCAGTTCCCGAAGACCTTCCGGCGACGGCGACTCAAAGCCGATGAACACCCCGTGGCATCCGGCCTTCGCCGCCAGCGCCAGAAGTTCTTCGTCGTCCGCGAAGTTGATGGTGGCCTGGGCAATCCATTGCTTGTGCAGCTTCGCGTCGGCCAGGGCGCGGAAGAGGTTCTTGGCGCGGGCAATGTGTTCCGGGCGCGTGCCGATGAGGTTGTCGTCCACAACCAAAACATGTTTCTCCCGGATGGCTTGGAATTCGCTCACGACCTCCGGGATGGAACGCTGCCGGTATTGAGCCCCGTTGAACGTCGTCACGCTGCAAAAAGTGCAGTTCAAGGGACACCCCCGGGTCGTCTGAATGGCGCCGAAGGCATATCGGGCCGGCAGCAAATCATGGCGGGCCGGGGCAAACTCGCTGATCTTCGCAAACCCTCCATCATAGCGGCGCTTCAGGCCCCCTTGCCGGGCGTCCGCCAGAACTTGCGCCCAGATCCCCTCCGCTTCCCTCGTCACCACCGAGTCCACCCGCGCCAGAACTTCCTCCACGCACATGGTGGCGTGAATCCCACCCATGACCACGGGCACCCCCAAGCCACGGAAGTAAGCCGCCACCTCATAGGCGCGGGGAGCTTGCGAGGTGAAAGCCGTGATGCCCACCAAATCCGGCCGCGGCATGGCCGGGTAGTCCGGCGCGCCCAGGTTCTCATCCACGATCACGGCTTCCCACTCCGGTGGAGTCAGGCCCGCCAGCACCATCAGGCTGAGCGGTTTCCACACCCGGTAGCGATTCCAGCGGCTTTCTTTGGCGCTGACGCTGCTGACCAGCGGGTTGCTGGGATTGATCAAATAGAGTCGCATGGCATTCCTTCGCTCGTGGATGCAACAAAGTGAAGCGCACTTGGCCCATCCGCCTGCCCGCGATTATGACCCAACTCCGCTCTGGAAGCAACCGCCGATTTCGCCATTGCATAATGCGTCAGTGAAGGAGTGCGACCGTCCTCGGTCGCAGCACCAGGCACAGACACGGCGGCTTCGGGATTTGTCGGGCGCGGCGGAAGTCCGGACGTTGCTGCGCCCGGGGACGGGCGCACTCCGACGGTGTCGCTGCCGTCACTGACGCAATACGCCATTGCATATTGCGCCCTGCCAAAAAGTGTTGATTCCAATCCTCCCCAATCGTAGCCTCCCCCATGCCCGACCCTGAACCCTCTTCGCCTCCGCCGGCGCCGTTGCCCAAAAAGCACGGCTGTTTCTTTTACGGCTGCATCATCTCCCTCATCTTGTTGCTCGTGCTCGCCGTCGGTCTGTTTTTCGGGGCGCGCTATGCTCTCAGCCGCCTCAACCGCCTGGTCGCCCAATACTCCGATACCAGCCCCATGCCGCTGCCCACCGTGGAACTGCCCTCCGATGAAATGAAGGCCCTGTTGGATCGCATCTCCGCCTTCTCCGACGCCCTCGACGCTCACACCAACCCCGCCCCCTTGATTCTGACCGGGCCGCAGGTCAACGCCCTGCTCGCCACCAGGCCGGAATTGGCCGCTTTCAAGGGCAAGTTTTTTGTCTCCTTTGATGGCGTCCTGACTAAAGCCCAGATCAGCCTGCCTTTGGAATCCCTGCCCAAGTTGCCGATGGTGGATACCAAGGGCCGTTTTCTCAACGGCAGCGGCACCTTTAATGTGTCCATCAACAACGGCGTCCTTTCCGTCATCCTCACCTCGTTGGAAGTCAAAGGCCAGACCGCGCCGCCCAGTTTCATCGCCGCCTTCCAAAACAACAATCTGGCCCAGAACGCCAACGCCTCAACCAACGCCACCGTCCTCCGGCAAATTGACAGCCTGCTGGTGACCAACAGCACCCTGCTCATCCAGGCAAAAACCAACTGAGCCTATGCCTGCCCAAAATGCGCCTGCGCCGCAGCCGGCCGCCATGCCCCGCCGCAGCTTTGTCCGCGGATTGGCCGCCCTGGGCCTGTTGCCCTTGACCTCCAGTCCCGGCCTGGCCTCCGAACAGGATCGCGCCCCGCTCCCGGCCAGCCCCCTCCATTGGCCCGCCGCGGATGATCCCCATTATTGGTCCTGGATTCGACAGCAGTTTTCCATCCCCCCCGGCGAGGCCTACTTCAACACCGGCACCCTCGGCGCCTGCCCGCGCCCCGTCCTCGACGCTGTTCTTGACAGTATGCGCCAGATGGAGGAAACCATTGCCCGCTACGACTACCGCCCCGGCCACCCCGAATACATCGCCGGCTATCGCGCCCAGGAAGACTTGCGCAAAAAGGCCGGCGCCATCCTCAACGCCTCCGCCGGTGAAATCGCCCTGCTGCAAAATGCCACCATGGGCATCAACTTCATTGCCAGCGGCCTCGATCTCAAGCCCGGCGATGAAGTCCTCATCACCGACCAGGAACATCCGGGCGCTTTGGGGCCTTGGGACCTCCGCGCCAAACGCCAGGGCATTGTCGTCAAAAAACTCGTCATCCCCGTTCCCACACCCGACCCCCCAACCGTCCTCAACCTCTTCGCCGCCGCCCTCGGACCCCGCACCAGGGTTATTGCCGTCCCCCATGTCACCAGTCGCCTTGGCATTGTCCTGCCCGTCCGCGAAATCTGCGACTTGGGCCGCCCCCGCTCCGTCTTCACTCTGATTGACGGCGCCCAGGCGGTCGGACAATTGCGCGTTGATGTCAAGCAGATCGGCTGTGACGCCTACGCCACCAGTCCCCACAAATGGCTCCTCGCCCCTCCCGGCAACGGCCTCCTCTACGTACGCGAGGACCGCCAAAAAGACATCTGGGCCACCCTGGCCAGCGCCCACTGGGATGACTACTCCCCGGCCAGCGGCCTGTTCCGTCTCATGCAATTCGGCACCGCCAATGAGGCCCTCCTCGACGGTCTCAATGCCGCCCTCGATTTCTATTTGCGCGTCGGCCCGGAAAAAATCGAGCGGCGCACCCTCGAACTCGCCGGCAGCTTGCGGGATGGATTGCAAACCATCAAAGGCGTGGCCATTTCCTCACCCCTCCATCCCGCCCTGGCCGGGGCCATTGTCACTTACGGCGTGGCCGGCCTCACCGGGGCGCAACTCCAGGACGAACTGTGGAACCGCAAGAAATTCCGGGTCCGCGCCCAATCCGGCCCATTGATCCGCCAGTCTGTCCATTTCTACAACAGTCCCGAAGAAATCCAGGAAACCTTGGAAGTCGTGCGATTGCTCGCCGCAAAATAGTCAACCCCCCCGCGGTCCTTCCCGGCCCGCCCGGTGGAGCGTTCCCGCAGGGCGCGGAAGGCCTTTCCGGCCTCAACCTTCCGCCGGCCGGGCGAACGAGTTCTTCGCGCCGTCAACAACCCACGCCGAATTTTAGACAGTGACCCACCGTTTGTCCGTTTTTTTCACATAGAGACGGACCACCGTCCCGCAATCCCGGCACAAGTCCACCACCAGTGGCTCGCTCGCCTTTACAAAATACTCGGTGCTGTATCCCAAGCCAATTGAACCCGCCTCCGTCATCTTGGCAATCCCGACGCTTTTGACGGTATCCGTGCCCCCGCATTCCGGGCAAATGGCCGTTTTCTCCAGGGTGATTTTAGAACTGCTCATAGCTTTAACAACATTTTCTCCTGCGAATAAGCCATAATCGTGCCAACTCCGCCCCCTCCCGCCTGAAAAATCACGCCTCCTCCCCGTCTGGGGCGGGCCGACATGGGTCACCTTCAGCCTTTGGCTCGACAGAATCCCCTCCCCCGCCAGACAGGGCAAGGCTCACCCGTGGGCGGGGGGGCCGGCCTTCCGCCGCCCAAAGCCTCCGAACCATTCGTCACATGCTTTCTATACGTCCAATCCATCCGATCCGTCCAATGCCCCCGCTTCCCCAATTCACTATTCACTATTCAAAATTCCCCATTCCCCCTAAGAAACCTGTTGTGCCAATTGAATTATCTGCTACAACCCCCTCTCGTGTTCGCCGCCATCCGCCATCTCAATCGCCTCCAGGGAAATCCCCCTGTGAAACCATCATTCTCCGCCAAAACCGCTTTCGCCCCCGGCCTTCTTGCCGCGCTGCTCCTCGCCGCCTGTCAAACAACCAAACAGCCGGCCCCCGTCGCCAATCCCAATGCCATCGCCTCGGCCCAGGGATCTGCCCATCCAGCCGCGCTCGCGCAAACCAACGCCGCCCAAACCAATCCAGACCCAAACGATCCCATCGTCCGCATCAAGGACCAGGGACTGACCACCAACTCCCAGGCCATGGCCACCTTGAGCTATTTGACCGACGTCATCGGCCAGCGCCTGACCGCCTCTCCCAACGCCAGGCGCGCCAACGAATGGACCAAAATGAAACTGGAAAGTTGGGGCCTGGCCAACGCCCACCTCGAACCCTGGGGGCCTTTCGGTCGCGGCTGGGAACTCAAACACTTCTCCGCCCAAATCGTCGAGCCGCAAGTCTTCCCCCTCATCGCCTGTCCCCAGGCCTGGTCGCCGGGACTCGATCAGCCCTTGACCGCCAACCTCCTCTATATGGGTGACGTCACCACCAACACCCTGGACAGCTACAAAGGCAGGTTGGCGGGCGCCATCGTCCTGGTTTCTCCCATGCGCCAGCTCCTCCCCCGTTTTGAACCGCTCGCCACGCGCCAGTCCGAGAGCAACCTCGCCCGCCTGGCCAATGCCACCGGCGCCGCCGGCCCCGGCCGCCGCGGAGCGCCGCCGTCGGCCAACCTCTCCCGGCCCGGCCCCGCGCGCCTCTTGTCCTTCTTGCAGCAGGAACATGCCGCCGTCCTCGTCAATGAAAGTTTGCTGGGCGACGGCGGAACCGTTTTTGTGGCCGGCGCGGTTGCGCCCGGCACCAACGACTCCTTCGCCCCGACCGGGCCCAGAGGCCCCGCCGCCTATGCCACCAACGCCCCCGCCATGCCCCCGCAACTCACCCTCGCCGCCGAGGATTACAACCGCCTCGTCCGCATGCTCCAGCAGGGCGTGTCCTTAAAAATGGAGGTGGATTTGAAGGTCGCCTTTCACGATGAGGACCTGATGTCCTACAACACCATCGCCGAGATTCCCGGCGCGGACTTGAAGGATCAAATCGTCATGCTCGGCGGCCACTTGGACTCCTGGCAATCCGGCACCGGCGCGACCGACAATGGCGTCGGCGCCGTCGCCGCCATGGAAGCCGTGCGCATCCTCCAAGCCGCCCATTTGCAGCCCCGCCGCACCATCCGCATCGCCCTTTGGACCGGCGAAGAAGAAGGCCTGCTCGGTTCCAAAGCCTATGTGGCCAGCCATTTTGGCTCTTACGTTACCAACGCCCCGCTGAACCCCGCAGAGGAACGCACCCTTGCTCCTCGCCCCTACGTCGCCCCGTCCACACCGTCCGCCGCGCCCGCGCGTGTTCTCGTTCCCGGCCCCGAGTACGACAAGCTCTCCGCTTATTTCAACCTCGACAACGGCGCCGGCAAAATCCGCGGCATCTACATGGAAGCCAACCCGGCCGTTCGCCCCATCTTCGCCAAATGGTTTGAACCCTTTCACAGCCTGGGCGCCCAAACCCTCACCCTCTCCCGCACCGGTTCCACCGACCATGTTTCTTTCGACACCATCGGCTTGCCCGGCTTTCAATTCATTCAGGACCCCCTCGAATACGGCACCCGCTCCCATCACTCCAATCAGGACGTCTTCGACCGCATCCAGGCGGACGACCTCAAACAAGCCGCCACCATCCTGGCCGCCTTCGTTTACGACGCCGCCATGCTCGACCAACCAATCCCGCGCAAACCGCCGCCCGGTCCAGCCGGCCGATAATTCTTGTTGACTAGATGCGAACCCAGTCTTCCCATGCCGGCGCCAAACTCCCCGGAGCCGCCCCGCCGGCCGCAGAGATCCAGTCAACAGGAAATTCCGCCTGCGTGCCATGCGTCCGTCATGGGTGGTAGGGCGGGCAGTCCCCTGCCCGCCGCACGCAGGCAGTGCGGCGGTGATTCCCCTGCCAATGTCCGGCGGCGGGCGGCGGAGTGCCCGCCCCGCCTTTCCAGCGGGAACGGCCGGCTCGGGTTGCGGGTCAATGTCCATTGCGCCAAACGGCTCCATCGCGCCGGCAGGACAGGGCGCGGCGTTATTGTCAACAAACAGCAACTCAGGACGGGTTGCCGCGGGGTGGAAATTCGAAGCCGGCCTTGCCCCCCTCCTCCAGCACCAGGAAGGCCGGGAACGGTTTGCCCGCCTTGGAAATGAAGCCGGTCAGCAGATCCGTCCGCCCTTCTGTCAACAATTTGCCGAGCTGGACGCGGTCCAGCGGCTGCCCCAAAATGGTCCGGCTGGCCTTGAACTTGCACGGCTTCTTGGGGGCCTGGGATTTTTCGCAAAGGTACTGCGTCTCCGTTTCCAACACGCGCCCCCCGCACAAGGGGCAGGTGGCCACCGCCTCCGCCTTGAGCAAGTCTGGCTTCGCGGCCGGCCCCCGGGCCGCGGCCGGGCCGCCCGGCCCGCCGGGCTTTTTCGGGCCGCGCGGCTCGAACTCAAAGCCGACCTTGCCGCCGGCGCCGACGACCAGATAAGCCTTGAAGGGCCGGCCCTTTTTGGAGATGAATTTTTCCAGCAGATCGGTGCGGCCTGTTGTCAATAATTTTTGCGCCTGGGCCGGCTCCAGGGCGCGGTGCAAAATGACCTTGCCCGTCCAGAATTCGCAGCCTTGGCGGCGCGCTTTTTTTTCGCAGATGTAACTCATCCCCTCCTCATAAACGGGCGAGCCGCAGTGCGGGCACTTGCCGAACGGCTCGCGTCCGGTAAAATCGAGCGCGTCGGCGGCGGCCTGGTCCTGGGCCTGCTGCTGGCCGAAGTCAAATTCCGCCTTCAGTTCGGGCGTGAGTTTGATCAGGGCGGAAAAGGGCCGGCCCGTTTTGCCGCGGAAACCCTGCAAGGGGCCGACCACCCGTTTGGCGATGAGTTCCTCGACTTCGGCGTTTTCCATCTGCCGGCTGGCCACGATCTTCCAGAGGAAGAAGTCGCATTCCTGGCATTGGAATTTTTTGTAGTTTTCCTTGATGACCCCGCCGCATTTGGGGCAGGGCGCTTTTAATTCCCCGAAATCGCCGGGCACGGTGTCGCTTTCATGGCCTTTGGCCTTGGCCACGATTTCGCGCGTCGCCTGGGCGATTTCCCTCATGAAATCGGCCCGCTTCAATTTGCCGCGCGACATCTGGTTGAGCTTGAATTCCCAGTCGCCCGTCAGTTCCGGGGAGACCAGTTGGGGAATATCCAGCCCGCGCAACAGGGTGATGAGGGAAAAAGCCTTGGCCGTCGCCTGCAAATCGCGCCCGTTGCGCAATACGTATCGTTCCCAGATCAATCCTTCGATGATCTGCGCCCGGGTCGCCGGCGTGCCGAGACCTTTTTCCCGCATCGCCTCCCGCAATTCCTCGTCCTCGATCAATTTGCCCGCGCCTTCCATCGCGAAAAGCAGGGTCGCTTCCGAAAACCGCGCCGGCGGCTTGGTGGCAGTGCCCTGCACCTGCACCTCACTGGCCTTGACCCTCTCCCCGGGTTCGACGGCGACGAGGATGGCGGCGTCATCCAATTGCACTTCCTTCCCATAGACCTCCCACCATCCGGCCTTGACCATCACTTTGCCTTCGCTCTTGAAAGGCTCCCCCTCGACCCGGGTCACGCGCGTGGTCATCAGAAATTCCGCCGGCGGATAGAACACGGCCAGGAATCGCTTGGTCACCAAATCATACAGCTTCTGTTCATGCTCGGACAAATGCCGGGGCGCGACTGTCGTGGGGATGATGGCAAAGTGATCCGATACCCTGGCGTTGTCGAAAATCCGTTTGCTGGGTTTGACCCAGTTGTTCCGCAGTATTTGACCCGCAAAGGACGCATATTTTGAATCCCGCATCGCCTCCAAAGTCGTTTTGACCGTCCCAACATAATCTTCCGGCAGGGCGCGCGAATCCGTTCGCGGATAGGTCAGCACCTTGTGCCTTTCATACAGCGTCTGCGCCAGCCCGAGCGTGTTCTTGGCCGAATATCCAAAACGCCCGTTGGCGTCCCGCTGCAAACTGGTCAAATCGTAAAGCAGCGGCGGGGCCGATGCCGACGGCTTTTTTTCGTCCAGTTCGACGACGCCCGGTTTTCCCTGGCATTTTTGTTGAATGGCCTCGGCGATTTCACGATGCCAAAGGCGGATGGCGAAACGATGCTCCTCCCAGAGCGAGCCGTGCGCCGCCTCCAGGCGTTCCTGAGCGCCGGGCAAATTCAGCCGCAATCCGGCGAGCAACCGCTTGGCGCGATCCAGTTCGCTTTCTTCCTTCTTGAATTTCTCGTCGAACCACCGTCCTGGATAATCCCCGGCCCGCGCCGTGAACCGGGCGTGGATTTCACAATAATCGCGCGGGACAAACTTCTTAATTTTCTCCTCGCGCTCCACCAATATGGCCAGGGTCGGGGTCTGGACGCGGCCCACCGTGGTCAGATGAAAACCGCCCGACTTGGAATTGAAGGCGGTCATGGCCCGGGTGCCGTTGATGCCGACCAGCCAATCGGACTCCGAACGGCAGATGGCGGCGTCGGCCAGCGGGCGCATCTCGGCGTCCGAGCGCAAGACGGCAAACCCCTCCCGGATGGCCGCCGGCGTCATGGACTGGAGCCAGAGACGTTGGATCGGCTGTTTGGCCTTGGCGTGCTGGACAATGTAACGGAAAATCAATTCGCCTTCGCGGCTGGCATCGCAGGCATTGATCAATCGGTCCACATCCTTGCGCTTGATGGCGCGCAGCAGAACATTCAGGCGCGCCGCGTTTTTCTCGATGGGCTGCAAGTCGAAGTGCGGCGGAATGACGGGCAAGTGGGCAAAGGTCCATTTGCCGCGTTTGACTTCCACCCCTTCGGGCAGGCAAAGCTCCAACAAATGCCCCACGGCAGACGAAAGCACATACTCGGCGCTCTCGAAGTATTCGTCCTTTTTGACGAATCCGCCAAGGGCCTTGGCGATGTCCGATGCCACCGAGGGCTTTTCTGCGATTATCAATGCTTTTCCCATGAATGTGCGCGAAAGTGGCTCAAAGAGCCTGTGAAGTCAATAGATGAACAAAAACGGCAGGATTTTATCCCGTTGGGATAATCCACTGAACCCCTGGCTGATTTCCGGCGGTTTGCCGCAATTTAGAGCGGATTAACAAATGATTTAGCCAAAACGAAGCTCCTCCCTCTCCTCGGGCGCATCTTGATACCACCACCATGCGATTTGCCAATTCCCTCGCCCCACGAAGTGGGGAGAGGGTTAGGGTGAGGGGTTCCATCCATCCAATGGTGGTTGTATCAAGATGCGCCCCCTCTCCTCCTCAGGAGGAGAGGGCCGGGGAGAGGAGGCCTTTCGGTTGGCTTCCGCGCGGCTACAGTCTTCATGAAAATGCTCCAGAGGCGCTGACCCGGAGGCGATGCGGGACGGCGGGTTTGATTGCGGTTTTCCGACGAACCTTTACATTGCAGCCATGCAGCCGCAGACGCTCAGCAAAGCCATTGCAGCCTGCGCCGACCCGCCGCGGGCACAGGCCGGCCTGGCCCGCTTGCGGGATACCCCGGCCGCCCGAATTCTCAAAAAGCCTTCCGCCGAACAGGCGCGCATCCTGGCTTCGCTCCTGGCCGGTTCGCAGGTGGCCGGCGAGTTGCTCGCGGCTCATCCCGAATGGCTGCCGCCGCTGCTGGAACCCGGCGCGCTGCAACATCCCCGCCGCGATCAAGGCTTGCGCCGCGAGGTCGGGCAATGGCTTGAACCATCCCTCGAGCGTGACGAAATTGAACCGGCTTTCGTCAGATTGCGCGAATTCAAACAGCGCGACATGTTGCGCATCGCCGCGCGCGATCTGGCCCGCCTGGGCGGGGCGCTGGACATCACCCGCGAAATCTCCGACGTCGCCGATGTCTGTCTGGACGCCGTCTTGCGCCTTTGCCTGCAACCGCTGACCCGGCGTCTGGGCCTGCCCTTTCACACCGCCCCGGACGGGCGCTGGCAGGCCACCCATTTTTGCGTGCTCGGCCTGGGCAAGCTGGGCGGGCAGGAACTCAATTACAGTTCCGACGTGGACGTTATGTTTCTTTACAGCGAGGAGGGGCATCTTTTCAAAACACGGCCGCGCCCCCGCGAACACACCGGCAAAAGCATGGCCAGCCATGTCTTCTTCACCCGGCTGGCCGAAAGCATGATTGCCGAAATCACCCGTCTGACTCCGCAGGGCACCCTCTACCGCGTGGATCTGCGCTTGCGCCCGGAAGGCCCGGCCGGCCCGCTCGTCCGCTCCCTCGGCAGTTTTGAAACCTATTACGCCCAATGGGGCCAGACTTGGGAGCGCATGATGCTGATCAAAGCCCGCCCGGTCGCCGGCGACGCGGAATTGGGCGCGGAATTCCTGGAAATGATCCAGCCTTTTCGTTATCCCCGCTCGCTGGGGGAGGGCACCTTCCGCGGTGTCACCGCCATGAAATCCCGCCTCGAAAACGAAGTCGTCAAAGCGGGCGAACTGGAGCGCAATGTCAAATTGGGCCGCGGCGGCATCCGCGAAGTGGAGTTCATCGTCCAGACCTTGCAACTCCTGCACGCCGGTCGGCAGCCCTTTCTCCAGGGCGCCGCCACCATTCCCTCCCTGCAAAAACTGGCCGCCTACCGCCTCCTCTCCGCCGAGGACGCCAAACTATTGGCGGATGCCTACCTCTTTCTCCGCGATGTCGAGCACCGCCTGCAGATGGAGGCCGGCCAGCAAACCCACACCATTCCCACCGCGCGCCAGGCCCGGGAACGTCTGGCCCGTCTCATGGGATTTGAGTCTCTGGCCGCCTTTGAGTCCGCCCGCCAGGCCCACTCCCAGCAGATCCGCCGCCTCTACGAAAAAATTCTGGGCGGCGGGGAACCGGCCAAATCTTCCGCCCTCCCCGGGGACTTCGCCGCCGCCGAAGGGCCTTGGAAGGAATTCTTGGCGCGCCATCATTTTCGCGATGTGGACCGCGCCTTGCGCATGGTGGAAATGTTCGTCAACGGGCCCGGCTATGTTCATGTCTCCGGCCGCACCGCCGAACTGGCGCGCGAGCTCCTCCCGAAATTCTTCGCTCTCTGCCCGCCCCATCCCGGCCCCGCCGCCGCCGCCAGGCCGCGCCTGTCCGATCCCGACCGGGTGATGGTGCGCCTGCAAAGCTTTATGGAGGCCTACGGCGCGCGCGCCATGCTCTACGAACTGTGGACGCAAAAACCCTCCCTCTTTGATTTGCTCCTGCGGCTGTTTGATCGTTCCGAATTCCTGGCCGAGAGAGCCATCCGCAATCCCGACCTGGTGGACGAATTGGAAGACAGCGGGCGGTTGCGCCGCCAGAAAACCGCCGGGGAAACCCTCCATGACCTGCGCTACGGCCTGGACGACAAGGATCAATTCCGCTGGTTGCGCCGCTATCACGAAGCGGAATTGATGCGGATCGGGCTGCGCGACATATTGGGCCTGGCCGATTTCGAGCAGAACCTGCTGGAGCTTTCCGCCCTGGCCGCCGCCTGCCTGCAGTATGCCCTGGAAGTGGTTTGCCGCGAGCAGCGCCTGGCCGCCGCGCCCTTCGCCATCATCGGCCTGGGCAAATTGGGCGGGGCCGAGGTCGGCTACGGCTCGGACCTGGACGTTCTTTTTGTGGCCCCCTCCGGCACGAAAAACCTTCCCGCCTGCCAGAACCTGGCGGCCGGGGTGATGGATCTCCTGGCCCGCCCCACCGAGCTTGGCCTTGTTTTTCGCATTGACACACGGTTGCGTCCGGATGGCGAGAAGGGCCTGCTCGTCAACACCCACGAGGTCTGCGAAGATTACTACCGCCGCCGGGCCGCCCTCTGGGAAATCCAGGCCCTGACCCGCGCCCGCCCCGTTGCCGGCGACATGACCCTCGGCGCGCAATTTCAGCAACTGGCCGCTGCCCTGGCCAACTTCACCCCGCAAAACGTCGCCGCCGGTTTTGTGCTTCCTTCCTCCCCCGCCTCCAGACCGCTGTCGGGCCTGGCCGCCTACACCCCCGCCTGGAAGGCAGAAATCGCCCGCATGCGCGGCCGCACGCTCCAGGAGCGCACGACGCCGGGCCGGGACCATCTGGCCATCAAAACCGGCGCGGGCGGGCTGATGGACGCGGAATTCCTGGCGCAGACATTTTGTTTGACCGCGGGCTGGCTGGAGCCGAACACCCTCGGAGCCTTGCGCCGCGCCGTGGATGAGGGCCTGCTCCCTTCCGCCGCCGGGCAATCCCTCCTCCAGAACTACGCCCGGCTTCGCCGCATGGAAGGCATCCTCCGCCTCTGGAGTTTTGAGCCGGAAACCGAATTGCCCGATGAGGACGCGCCGCTCTGCCGTGTCGCCACGCGCTGCGGTTTTAACAGCGCGGCCGAATTTATGAAAGAGCTGAAGCAAATCCGCGCCGCCATCCGCGCCGTGTTCCAGACGGTCTTTCCTCCGTAATTATGAGGAAAATCGCGCTGGTTTATGTTTTGGTCCTCGTGGTCTTCGGGACCGGAATTTTCTTTGCCCTTCGGGCGGGGAAACAATTGGAGCCGGCCCGCGGGGCCGCGCCGGCCATGATGAATCCGCAGGCGGGTCTGACCCAGGCGGCCCTGGCGCTGCGCGACAGCTTGCGCCAGCCGCTCAGCCGGCTGCTGGTGCAACTGATCCTCATTGTTCTGCTGGCCCGGGTTTTTGGGGCGCTGGCTTGGCGGGCCGGGCAACCGGCCGTCATCGGCGAAATGGTGGCCGGCCTGGTTTTGGGGCCCTCGGTGCTGGGAGGATTGTGGCCGGCTTTTTTCCAGTTTGTTTTTCCAGCCGATTCGCTGGGCGCCTTGAGTATCATGAGCCAGGTGGGGGTGATCCTGTTCATGTTCCTCGTGGGAATGGAACTGGATTTGCCACAGGCGCGCCGCCATGCCAACACCGCCCTGATGGTCAGTCATGTCAGTATTATTTTCCCCTGCTTTCTTGGAGTGGTGGTGGCCCTGTTTCTCTATCGCTCCTTCGCCCCGCCCGGGGTCTCTTTTCTTCCCTTCGGCCTCTTCCTGGGGATTGCCATGAGCATCACGGCCTTTCCCGTGCTGGCGCGCATCCTGCAGGACCGCGGCCTGACCAGCACCCCTCTGGGCAGCATGGCCCTGACTTGCGCGGCCATCGGGGATGTTACGGCATGGTGCGTTCTGGCGTTTGTGGTGGCGGTGGTGAAAGCCGGGGGCCTGGACACTTTGGTGGTCACCCTGGTTTTGGCTCTCGCCTTCCTGGCGGCGATGAGCTTTTTGGTCAAACCGTGGCTGAATCATTTCGTGAGCGCGCGGCCGCAGATGGCGGCGGCTCCGGGCCAGGGCGTGGTTGTGGCGATGCTGATGCTGGTGTTTTCCGCGGCGCTCTTCACCGAGGTCATCGGGATTCACGCGCTCTTCGGGGCCTTTCTCGCGGGCGTGGTCATGCCGGCCCGGCCGGAATTTCGCGCGCAACTGCGGGGGAAATTGGAGAATTTCAGTTCGGCCCTGCTGCTCCCGCTCTTCTTTGCCTTCACCGGATTGCGCACGCAACTGGGCCTGCTGCATGGCTGGGAAGGCTGGACCCTTTGCGCGGGCATCATCGTGGCGGCGACGCTGGGCAAAATGGGCGGCAGCATGCTGGCGGCGCGCTGGACGGGCCTCGGCTGGCATGACGCGTTTGCCTTGGGCGCGCTCATGAACACTCGCGGCCTGGTGGAATTGATCGTGCTTAATTTGGGCCTGGATTTGGGGATTCTCTCCCCGCCGGTTTTCACGATGCTGGTCGTGATGGCCCTGGTCACCACGGCCATGACGGGGCCGCTGCTCACCCTCGGACGGATCTATCTTAATCGCGGCCCGGCGCCGGCGACGGACGACCCGGCAATTTGACTTGCAAACTCCCCGGAGCGGCCACCGGGCTGCTTTCCTCCACGGCTTTCTTGTAGGCCAGAATTCCATTCACAATGCTCCGCGCCATGCGCTGGCGGATTTCGGCGTCATATATTTTTTCCGCGTCCTGCGGGTCCGTCATGAAGCCGCCCTCGATCAGGATGGCGGGCATGCGGGCCTCTTTCAGAACCTTGTAATGCTCCCGCTTTACTCCGATGTCCTCAAAAGGCAGGGCGGTGGTGATGGATTTGAGAACTTGATACGCCAGGAGAATGTTGCGGTCGTCGGCGGCGTTTCCGGGACTGACCGCCTGCCCCGACCCGCCATTGCTCGATTTCATCCCGGCCGGAGGCAGGCAGTGGACTTCCACCCCGCGGAGCGACTGGGGACCGGAGTTGTAATGCAGGCTGACAAACAGGTCGGCGCCCGCCCTGGCCGCCCGGGCGGGGCGCTCCGGGAGATCCACATAAACATCGTTGGTCCGGGTGAAAACGACCTTGAAACCCTCCGCCTGCAAAAGCTTTTGCGCGGCCAGGGCAAGCAGTAAATTATATTTTTTTTCAATGTTGCCGCTCGCGATCTCGCCCGGATCGCTGCCGCCGTGGCCCGGGTCCAGGCAAATGGTGTGAATGCGCGCGCGCGACTTCTGCGGAAACAAGACCGGTTGCAGGGTCGTCTGCACATCCACCAGCGAAATCCAGGGGACGCCTCCGCGCTGGATGACCGGCAGGGAGAGCCAGACCGTGACGCCGCAGATTTGCGATTTCCGCGCGTTGCGCGAGTCGGTTTGCATTCGGATGCTGGCGGACTGGTTTGTCAGTTCGATGGTATCTTCGTTCTTGCGCCAGATCATGGTCAGTCCGGCGTCATCCGCCCATTCCCCTAGCCGCACGTAATCCGCCCCGGAGACGGCGATGCGTTCCAGGCGGTTGACCCCGGCCCGGGCCGGGCCGGCCCAGGTGGCCAGCAGCAGGAATGCTGTAAGCGCCGCTTTCATGTGGCGTGGAATCTGCCCGGCGCAGGCGGCCGGGGGCAAGATCAAAGCGCCGCAGTTTGTCACCGGTCAGTTTTGAGTGCGCGGGAAAGGTAGGGCGGGCACTCCGCTGCCCGCCGCGGCGCGCATCGAGGGAGCGCCCTGCCTCCCAAGGCTGGGGCATTACCGCCAGCTTTTTTTGTCGCGGCTAGCAGACCGTTAAAAAAGGCCCGGTGAGGGGCACCGGGCCTACAACAGATGCATGCTTTGGGAGGGAAATGTAGGCCGCGTGCCCTCACGCGGCGGGACTGGAGCCCTCTTTTTAACGGGCTGCTAGGGCCGGTTCAAAACGGTGGCGTAGGTTTTGGAAAGGCCGGTGGCGGGGATGGTGATGGTGTAGGACTTGCCGGAAGGGTCCACGGAGCATTTGATGTAGTTGCCTTCGCATTGCTGGGGAAGGTTGGCGATGTACTGGCTGTCGGTGTTGAATTCCGCCCCGCCCAGGACGTTGCGATGGAGTTGATAGATGGTCTGGATGGAAGGAACGCCGCGCAAGGTCGCGAGTGTCTGCGGCATGCCGCCCTTGTGCGGGCCGTTGTCAATTACAGCGATGGTCGGGGCCAGGCTCCTGACGAGCAGGGGGTTGTTGCTCAGGTTCAGGCCATGATGATCGGCCTGGTAGACATCCACCGGGCCGGGCAGGTTGTACGGGCAAACCAGTTTGGCTTCCATGTTCCAAGTCAGGTCTCCGCCGTCGAAGAACCGGAACGGGCCGAATTTCAGGAGCATGACAACGCTGTTGGCGTTGTCGGTGGTGTCCGTGGCATGGGGGACCGATTCGGAGCAAACGACGTTGCTGGACATGCCGGGCGGAGCGGGAAATTGCTGGCGCGCGCCCAGACAGGAAAAGGAAACAGGCGCGGTGTCGCTGGATTGTTTGAGCGCAAGCGCCTGCCCGGGCTGGATGACCTGCCGGCTCTCCGCCTTGAAATCCCGATACGGCTGGATGCTCCTGGCAAACCGCTGGTCGTTGTTGGTCACGCCGTCCGAATCGTGGTCGGGTATGCCATTGTCCAGCACTTCTCCAATCGGCATCAGTTTGGCCAGGTCCGCCGCCCCGCCATAATGATCAATGTGGAAATGAGTCAGAATCAGGTAATTAATCTTGCTCAGGCCGGCCGCGACGGCGGCGGCGTGGATGCGCCCGGCGCTTTTGCCCTCCTGGCCGGGCGTGCTGCCGGGCCAGCCGGTATCCACGAGAATGGATTCATGGGCCGGAGTGACGATCAAGGTGCTGGCCCCGCCTTCCACATCAATCCAATAAATGTCGAGAGTGGCGGCGCCCGGCACGGAAACGGCGGCGGCGAGGGTGAAAATCAATGCAAAAAGCTTGGCGGCGAGTTTATTCATGGCGCGGGATCATTGAGGTGGCTCGGAGCGGGCGTTGAGTTGGGCCTGGGCGGGCTGCGAGACGTATTGCGAGCGCAAGGCGGCCCGTTGCGCATCCAGTTTGTCGAGTTCATGGCAGGCGGCGTGGCGCACGGCGGCCAGTTGCGATTGGTGGTTTTTGGCCAGCCAGGCCGGGCTGTCGGGGCGGGTGTCGCGCAAATAGTTTTGCACGGTGGCAAGATAGCGGTCGAGCAAGGGCAGCAAATCAGGAGTGATCTGCGGGCGCAACAGGATCAGGCTTTCGGCGGCGCGCTGTAAAGCCGCCGCCGCCTGGGCCGGTTCCCAAGTGGCAATGACTTCCTGCAAAGTGATTTCCGCCTGCGCCGGGAGGCGGTCCGGACGGAGATGCACTTCGACCGGGACATCCAGAGCTTGCTGGAGTTTGTGCCAACTGTCGAGGGGACCGAAGCGGGAAGCAAAATCACGCCCCGTGAAATTGACACAGGCCAGCCCCCACCATTTTTCCACATCGAGCAACCGGTCAAAATGGGGGGAGAAGGCCTGGAGAAAGGAGATCTGCCAGTTCAGATATTGGGGGAGTTTGTCAATCATGGCGCCCAGGCAGCGATTGCCATCCTTGAAACGCAGCAATTCTTCCAGGAAAAGTTGCGAGGACGCCGAATAGAGATCGTAGTTGCCGCCGGCCATTGTTTCCGGCTCCGGCCAGCACAGTTGCTGGAAGGTGAGCGGCGGCTGGTGGCGCAGTTGGTCCAAGAAGGGATCCAATCCGTTGGTCGTGATCTGATCGGTGTCCAGGCGTGACTGGGGCCGGAGCAGCAAGGCGGGAAGGTTGTCCGCCTGCAAATGGGCGCTCAGGCCGGCGACGAGCCAAAAGGGGACTTCGGCGGATTGGGAGCTGGCGTGGCGGTTGGCGGTTTCGATGAGGAGGGCATTGACAATGGCGCGAAAGAGCAGGTTGGGTTCGATCGGCGAGGGCAGCGTCAATTGATAATTCCAGCCTCGCGGATTATACACCCCTTCCAGGACCGGGCTTTGATCTGCCGGGAGGGCGGGATTGATGCGCAGGGTGATCACGCCCCGCCATTGGTCGCCCCGGCCCAACGTCATCAAGAGCGATTGCTTGATCTTCTCGCAAGAAATCACCAACAAGGACGGGTCCAGGGCAAGCTTGGAGCCGGGGTTCGCCGCGGGGGTGGGATTGAGGATGAACAGGCCCGGAAGGCGGGACTGCTGCGGGATGGCCACGGGCAAGCCCGGCCTGCGCGGGGCCAACGCCAGAAACTGGCCGGTGGCGCTGCGGGCTGTGACAATCTCCTCCATCGGCTGGGCGTCAGCCCGGCCAAGGCCGAGCCAGCAACAGAATGCCATGACCCAAATCCTCATAATCTGAAACCAATGGTAGCGCAGGAATGCCGGGTTGCCGAGAACATTTTGGGGCCAGGTGGCGGATAGTCGCCGAGTTTCACCCAAGTTTTGCCCAATTATGGGCGGCCTGTGGGTCGTCAATGTCGCGAGGCCACAACCTTCAGAAATGACGGCGGAGAAAGGCCCGGCCGGATCCGCTTTTTAGATAACGTTCGAATGCGATGGCACGCTCCCTGGACCTGAAGGCAGTCGCGGATCGAATAATCCAGGGCGCAAATTTAGAGGTGTGAGGAACTTTGCCGCCATTGTGTTCGGTCAGGCGTTTTTGAAGGTTTCGAGTTTGCCCTGTGTAAGGTTCATCAGGGGGGTGCGAGACCAAAAGGGACGGGCGCATCTTGACACCACGACCGCGCGCTTCTTCTCCCCCTCCTCCACACACTTGTGGAGGAGAGGGCCGGGGTGAGGAGGTTTCCATCTGTTTCATGGGCCGGCGTTCATGCCATGCATGGTGG
>Ga0187848_10001001_pt1 | contig 24747 bp, 24 predicted proteins | sample June2016WEW_4_40_FD_132424 | JGI IMG/M metagenome (GOLD analysis project Ga0187848, IMG submission 132424) | Peatland microbial communities from SPRUCE experiment site at the Marcell Experimental Forest, Minnesota, USA - June2016WEW_4_40 | ecosystem: Environmental > Terrestrial > Soil >... | reverse complement strand
GTGTGTGGTTTCTGAGCCGGTTCGCAAAAGCCGGTCTCGGCATTGTACCCTTCGGGAGAACCCATTTCCATCGCAGTCCTTATACATTCAAACAGACGATCGTTTTTCGTCGTCTGTCGAGCGTTGCGGCCCGGCGAGAGCCTGACAGACCACAAAGATCGATGGTCTGTCCCACATTCCGGGGGCTCATCCCGACACTGTGTCGCGCTGCGAACAAAAAGAGGCGGAAACGCACAAAACCAAGGTCCGAGCCGACTACCGTAATGTGGCTTAATCTACAGATATGACTGGCTTTATCGATGCCGCCATAACTCGTACCCGATGCCGCGGAGCGGCCCGTCTTTGTTCAGGATGAGAGTCGAGGGGGTTGCCACGTGGCGGCGGACGGCGGCAGGCCGGACTCCACTATAAAATGCACAAAACGCACAAAGAATCGCGTTCCAACGGGGCGAGGCCAAATAGGTCCTAACCAACAGAAACGCCTAGGTTTACCGATGCCGAAATTTTGTTTTTTCGCTCGCCTTGCCAACCGGTTATCTGGTTTTGCCGCTAACCGGCTTGCCGTCTTCGAGAACCACTTCCGGCTGCCGCCCGGCGCCGTTGAGCGCCTCGACGGTGTGCAGCGGGTCATTGCCGGCGTAGACGAGAACCATGTGCGTGGCGTCGAACGGGTTTTTCGCGGCCAGCACCAGGGAGTTCCGCTCGGAAGCGTAGGTCTGGTTGTCGATTTTGAACATTGCCCCGCTATAATCGAGCGCGATCTTGCCGGACAAGGCGGCCAACGCGGAGTTGGTTTCGGGGCGCCCGACGAAGATCGCGTCGTGGCTTCGCAGCGTTTCCTCGGAGACTTCGAAGTCCTTATAGATGGGCACTTCCATCTGCTGGCCGTCGCGATAGCCGTTGCGGAGCCGTTCCGCGGCATAGCGGTTGACGCCGGCTTCGGCCGCTGTGCCATAAACAATGACCGCGGAAGCCAGGCGCGCCCCGATGTCGCCGGGCAGGTAGGCCGGGCCGTCGGCGGGTTCGGTGAATTCGAAAGTAGCGCCGGCTTTGGCGAGGAACGATTGCGCCGTAATCGTGGTCGTGGTGTTGGCCGTGAAGTAGTCCGACATCACCTTGAGAAACGCGTCGTCGCCCATTTCTTGGCGGAGCGAATCGAGGAACAGGACACCCTTGGTTTGTTCCAGGTGGAAGCGGTTGGAAGCGTTATCGGGAGAGAGCTTCAGGCGCCGGTAAACGATTCGCTCCCGATCGAGCGCCTCGTCGAGATCGCCGGATTTGAGCAGGCGGTAATAGGCGGCCGAGCCGGCGACGAACCAGGTATCGGCGTCGGATGCGGGAAGGACCCAACCATTCCACAGGCGGTCGGTGTACGACGGGTGGGCCGGCTTATCGCCGCGTTGCCGGGCTGCAGCCGGTTTGGAGGAAAGCCGCGCCGTTTCGTTCTCCTGGACGGCGCTGCGCAGGCTCTCGGATGGCTCGCCGCTGAACAGATAATAGCCTCCCGGAAACAGGCCGTGATCCGGGCCCGCGTTCCGGCCGTGGCTTCCCCCGGCGGTCCAGACGCTCTGATTGGGCCTGCCGAACGCCGCCCACACCATGAAGTGGTTGGCCATGTCCGCCGTGACCACCTTGGCGTCCATTGTGCCCGTACTCACCAGCGGCGCGCCACGATAGGCGAGGAAGCCGAACTGCTCATCGATTTGGCCGCGGTACTTGCGATAGAGATCCTGCCAAGCGAGGTCGCGGATGGCGGGCACGTAGGGCACGTACTCGGGCGCGGAATGCGGATCGGGCCGATACTCCAGCTTGACTTCCAGGTCCTTGGCGTTGTTGTCGCCCCAATAGAAACCCGGCGTATCGCCGAACCATTCGTTTTTCGAGCTGCGCCACAGCTTGACGTGGTTGGTGCCCAGCTCGTACATCGCGATCTCGTTATTCTTGGCGTCGCCGATCAGCCATTCGTTGGTGTAAAGGCCATTGTTGCGGGCGCCGAGCTGATGGACCACTTCGTCGATGTTGCCGCCGTACTGAATGGCCATGCGCGCGCGGAAGGCTACGGGCGTGCCTTGGACGTTGAATGGAGTTTGGCGGATGGTGGTTTCGGTGAGCACGACGCCGGCATCGTTCTGATACCAGTCGGTGCCGCTTTCGATGCCGCCCGGGTAGCTCTGGATCAACATGCGATGGCCGTGTTCCGGCCGGATGTCGAGCATTACGTTGGTCTGCTCCGCCAGCGTGAGCGGCCACCAGGTGACGTGGCCGATGACCATTTTGCCGTCGCGAGTGGCGGGGCCGGTAGCCGCAAAAGCGCTGCAATGGTCGGTAACGGAATCGCGCTTCGCCTGGCCGGCATAGGAGGGCAGGTCGAAATGCATACCTTCGAGGCCGGTGGGTGTCATGGACATAGCGGAACTTAGCTCGCCAAGTTCGACGGTAGTATTGGCGAGCACGAGATCCACCAAGTCGAGCTTGCGGCCGAGCCAATTTGCGCCCGCGGCATTGGCGCCGTCGGCGATGCCTCGCATCTCTTCCAGAATTTCGCGGTCGAAGCCGCGCAGGAAAAGCGCGTCGGCGGTGGTCCGGAGCTGGTCCCAGGTCTCGGAGTCGGCCTTGCCGGCCAGCTCGAACGCGCACCGTTCCAGGTATTCGGGAATCTCGCGCGCCATCAGGTAGCCGTGCTGATAGCCGCGATCGTAAGGTTTGCCTTCGATGTGGAGGTAGATCCAGCCGGCGGCGGGATAGCGGTACGCCGGGCCGAAAGTTTGGACGGCTTCGCGCGCCGGCCACGCGTCGGCGGACGAAACCTCGTCCAGGCTGACTCCGGCGAACCATGCCTTGCCGTGGAAGGAGCCTCCATCGGCCACCGCCAGCACGATCTCATCGCGCGCGCGGCTGGCCACGAAACGAAGCGCCAAGCGGGTCCACTGCCGGGTGCCCGCCACCGAGGCCGAGTGCACATCGAAGGGCATGGAAGCCATGCTGAGGGCGGCGCCGACCGCAATGGGCGAGCGGTCCAAATCGCGAACGTCGAGGTTTTCGGTACGCACCCAACCGCTCACCTCGTAGCGCTTGCCGATGGTGAGCGAAAGGGGCGCCGAACGCACATAGGCGTCCGAGGCACTGGCGGAAGGTTCGATGCGCAGAGACTTTCCGCGGTTGTACAGCACCGCCGCATCCGGCGCGGCCGAGCCGCGGACGACGGTCCACCCGTTATTCGGCGCGTCGAACGAAGCCTGAAAAAGGGGAACCGCCGCATGAGCGGCGAACGTGGCGAGTAGAACCGAAGCGTAACGGAGCATGGAACCCTCCTGTGGATACAGGATACTGCATGGGAGGGACGAGCGTGCGGCGCCGGCTGATAACTGATAACTGATAGCTACCGCCCTACCGACAAACGATCCGCAAGCACCGGCGGCAATCCCGCTTCCATGATCCTTCGCTGCGCTCCCTCGATGTCGTATTCGGTCCGCAGGTAAGTCAGCAGTTTGCCGGTGGAATCGTAGATCGCGTAGGCCGCGCGGGGGTCGCCGTCCCGCGGCTGGCCTACCGAGCCGGGATTGATCAAGTACGCGCATTCGGAATCGAGCTCCACCGGCGCGGCGCTTTGGGAAGCGATGAAGCTGGGAATGGTCTCCACCCGCGCCCGGTTCCAGACGAATCCACCCTGTAGGTGAGTGTGGCCGAAAAATGCCAGGCGGCGTTCCAGATAGGCAAAAGCCTCGCCGGCTTCGGATGCGGCCACCAGGTACTCGTCTTCATCGAGCGGCGAGCCGTGCACGATCTCAAAATCCTCGATGATGGCGGGCCCGCGGGGCAGGGCAGCGAGGAAGGCGGCGTTTTCGGGCGTCAAAGCGTCGCGGGTCCATTCGGCGGCGGCGCGGGCCACGGGGTTGAACCACTCCAGATCTTCGGCATCGAGCGAGATCTTGTCGTGGTTGCCGCGCACGGTGTGGGCGCAGTGGCCGCGAACCCAGTCCGTCACCGGGTTGGGGTCGGCGCCATAGCCCACCAGGTCGCCGCAGCAGAGGGCTTGGTCCCACCGGCCTTCGGCGTGGTTGAGAACGGCCTGGAGCGCTTGCCAATTGGAATGGATGTCGCTGACGATGAGATAGCGCACGTGGCTTGGGCGGTTAAGCCTTTCTCAAGCGTAGCAGGGAGATCTCGGGAGGTGCGCCGATGCGTGCCGGAACTCCGATGGTTCCGATGCCGCGGGTCACGTACTCGGCGGTGCGGCCAACGCGATACAAGCCGTAAACATACGGCGTGAAAAAGTGAGCGGGGCTGAACGATCGGTCCAGGATTTCCACCGTCACCTGGCCGCCGTGAGTGTGGCCGGAGAGCACGAAGTCCCAGCCTTGGCGCGCCGCCACCGGCAGCACGTCCGGATTGTGGGAGAGCAATAGATTGCAAGTCCCCGGCTTGACCAGCGCACCGGCATTGCGCAGATAGAGGTTTTTTTGGCCCATGCGCTGATAGTCCACACCAGCCAGGTTGAGAGTCGACCCGCCGAAACGGAGCGGCCGGGCGCGGTCGCGCAAAAAGTCGATTCCCAGGCGCGCCGCTGCGCGGGTGGTGTAGTCCTCCACGCCGGCAAAACGCTCGTGGTTGCCCAGGCAGCCGAAAATGCCGGCATCGGCTCTCAGACGCTTCAACTGGCGCAGGCAGGCATCGAGAGGATCGCCGTTGGCCGAAATCAAATCGCCGGTAACCACAGCAAGCTGCGGCTTCAACTCGTTCGACTGGCCAATCACCCGCGCCAGTTCGTCTTCGCGCAGAAAAATGCTCAGGTGAATGTCGCTCAACTGCAGAACTCGCAGGCCGTCCAGATCGGCGGGCAAGTCCGCCAGCGGAACATCCACTTCGCGTACCCGAAAATCGGACCGCTCCACAAAAGTGCCGTAGCCCATTACCGCCAACGGAGCGGCCATGAGAGCGTTGCCGGTGGTTTGGATCAGCCGCCGCCGGCCCGGATCGGCCGGAGCGTTCCACGTCCGTCCGATTCCACGCGAGATCTCATAGACTGCCAGCGCGCCGGTAGCGACGATGAGATAACCCATCGCAAGGGCGCCGGCGAGCGTCGCATGGGGACCGCTTACTCTTAGAACGGTAGCCGCGTAAGGCCAGGCGAGAGCGTAACCCACAGCGACAGCCACGGTGAAGACGCCGACCGTCCACCGCGCAGCCGCCAGCGCCAAGCCCTGCCAGCGGCGTCCGGCAGCCGCCACCAGCATGCGGCCAATTCGCCATTGAACGAAAGTGAAAACTACGATAGCCAGGTGATCGAAAGTGAGATGCACGGGCAGTATTCCGAAAGTCCGTAGTCCTATTGTAATAGAATCCGACCGCCCGATTCAGAAAGGCCCGGTACCGACAGTACCGAAGCGCTCTTGAGGTCGCCCTGGTGGCCTCTCCCACTGGCTTCCCCAAACCCGTTGGCACAATGCGATACGATGCAATGAACCGCGGTTGTATCCAACCGCCGCCGCCGGTCTTTTTTTCGCGCGGCCCAGGAGGGAAATTTCTTCATCATGAAAACCAAAGCGACCGCCACCCTCGAAGTAGCCGGCGCCGGCGCAAGCGAGACGCTGGGGCGGAACGCGGCGCTGCCGCTCAGCGCCAATACCCATTTACTGAATTGGGTCGAGAAGATGGCTCGACTTACCAAGCCGGCGGCGATTCACTGGGTGGACGGGTCGGACGAAGAATATCGGATGCTATGCGGCCAGTTGGTCGCCACCGGCACCTTCATCCGCCTCAACCAGGATCTTTGGCCCGGCTGCTATTACGCCCGCTCCGACGTGAGCGACGTGGCGCGGGTGGAGGACCGCACCTTCGTCTGCTCGCTTTCGAAAGACAACTCCGGGCCGACCAACAACTGGGAAGATCCGTTCCGCATGCGGCGGCGGCTGAAGGAGCTGTTCAATGGCTCGATGCAGGGGCGGACCATGTACGTGCTGGCTTTCAGCATGGGCCCGGTGGAATCGCCGTTTTCGCGGATCGGGGTGCAGTTGACCGATTCGCCTTACGTGGTGGTCAACATGCGCATCATGGCGCGCATCGGGAAAAAGGTGTTCGAAGAGATCGACCGCGACCGCAAACGCGTGGTGCCCTGCATCCATTCGGTGGGCATGCCCTTGGCGCACGGCCAAAAGGACGTTCCGTGGCCCTGCAACCCGGAAAAGTACATCGTGCACTTCCCGGAGACACGCGAGATCTGGTCGTACGGATCGGGCTACGGCGGCAATGCGCTGCTGGGCAAGAAGTGCTTCGCGCTGCGGATCGCCTCCAACATCGCCCGCGACGAGGGGTGGATGGCCGAGCACATGCTGATTCTCGGCGTCGAAGATCCGCGCGGGCAAAAGACTTACATCGCCGCGGCCTTCCCCAGCGCTTGTGGCAAAACCAACCTGGCCATGCTGATTCCGCCGAAGGGGTTCGAAGGCTGGAAGGTCTGGACAGTGGGTGACGACATCGCCTGGATCCGTCCCGACGAAAACGGCGTGCTGCGCGCCATCAATCCGGAGACCGGTTTCTTCGGCGTGGTGCCGGGCACTTCGATGCGCACCAATCCCAACGCCATGGCCACCATCTCCCGCAACACCATCTTCACCAACACGGCCCTGACGCTCGATGGCGGCGTGTGGTGGGAAGGCATGACGGAAACGCCGCCGGCCGAGTGCCTGGATTGGCAGGGAAACGTGTGGACGCCGGAGATCGCTCGCCGAACGGGCGCCAAAGCGGCCCATCCCAATGCCCGCTTTACCGCGCCGGCGCGCCAGTGTCCCACCATCGACCCCGACTGGGAAGACCCGCGCGGGTTCCCCATCGGCGCCATCGTTTTCGGAGGCCGCAGGGCTGACACGATGCCGTTGGTTTTCCAGGCCTTCAACTGGAGTGCCGGAGTGTACATAGGCGCGACCATGGGCTCGGAAACCACCGCCGCCGCGGGCGGGGCGGTGGGCAGGGTGCGCCGCGATCCGATGGCCATGCTGCCCTTCTGCGGCTACCACATGGGCGACTATTTCCGTCACTGGATCAAGATGCAGCGCTGCCTCTCCGCCACTCCCCGCATCTTTCACGTGAATTGGTTCCGGCGAGGGGCGGACGGCCAGTTCCTCTGGCCGGGCTTCGCCGAGAACATGCGCGTGCTGAAATGGATTGTGGACCGCGCCCACGGCGGCGCGGTCGGCCGCGAAACTCCGATCGGCTGGATGCCACACTACGAGGATCTGGAGTGGAGCGGCTTCGACTTCGGCAAAGAAGCCTTCGATGCCCTACAAGCAGTGAACCGCGCCGAGTGGCGCCAGGAAGTGCTAGGCCACGCGGAGTTGTTCATGGACCTGCACGACCATCTGCCGCCGGATATGATCTACGAGCGCGAGCTGCTGATCTGCCGGCTGTAGAGGGGACCAAGGGGCGCCGCAGCCGGCTAACGCGCGGCCTCCTCCCCTCGCGCAAACATTTCCACCAAAACCGAGGAGATCGTCTGCGCAGTCTTGGCGGAGACGACGCCCAGCTTGCGAACCAGGCGCTCCCGGTCGACAGCGCGCAATTGGTCCAGGGCCGCCTGGCCGCTCTTCCCCTGAAACCGGAGGGCCACCCGCGAGGGATAAGCCCGTTCGGCGGTCGTCATGGGCGCCACGATCACGGTTCGCAAATACCGGTTCATCTCGTCGGGCGACACGACCACACAGGGGCGGGTCTTGCGGACCTCCGACCCCTCAGTCGGGTCAAGAGCGACCAGCCACACATCGTCGAGCCGCGGCTCGGCACTCACCACCGCCATTCCTCGCGGTCGAACTCATTCGGGGGGAAACCGGCCAGCAGTAACTCATCCGCCGCGGCCTCACCGGCGTCGCGAAACGCCTGATCCCAGCCTTGCCGCACCCGCGCGTGCGGGGCGAGCACGACGCGTTTGTTCTCGACCAGCAGCTCCACGGTATCGGAGAAACCGCAGTGCGCGATGACAGGCTTCGGAATCCGTACTCCACGCGAATTGCCGATTCGCACCAGGGCAACTTTCATTGGCTCACCTCAGTGATTACATTGTATCCACTAAGGCTGGCTCCTGGCAAGCTCCAGCGCCGCGCCGCGTCAACCATGGCTTAAACTGAACGACCTGCTACGATCGATTCCCGCGCGAACGATCGCAAACAGCACCCCGACGTCCGAAAAATGGTAGAATCTTGGCGCGGCGTTTGCCGCAGCATTTTTCTCGGGACTCGTGTCCTGTTGGGCGGTTTGATCCAAACCCTGATCCATCCTGGAAGGGGGCATCGTTCTTATGGACCTCGTCATTGTTCGAGCTATTTTCGTACTTGTCTTGGGTTGCTGCGCTTATGTGCTCAATGCGATTCCCGGCCAGCCGGTACTTTCCGTGGCGGGAGGCGTAGTGCTGGCGGCGGCCATCATATTCTTCGAAGTTCGGCTGGAACACGTCAGTCTGAAGCGTTTGATCGGCGCTGCCATCGGGTCGGTGCTTGGGATTCTGGGCGCATTTCTCATGTCTTTGGTAGTGGGTAAGGCGCTCCCCGGACAGCCGTTTCTGCCGGTTTGCCTGGTGTTGCTGATGGCGTATATCGGCTTGGTGGTGGGCGCCAAAAAGGGAGAGTTGCTCAATCTCTCCGCCCTGGGCGGAGTGTTCGGCGTGGAAAAAACCTCCAAGAAGAGCTTCAAGATTTTGGATACCAGCGTGATTATCGACGGGCGCATCGCCGATATCGCCGAAACCGGATTCCTGGACGGCGTGCTGGTGATTCCGCAGTTCGTGCTTCGGGAGCTGCAATTGGTGGCCGACTCGGGCGATTCGATGAAGCGCAACCGCGGCCGCCGAGGGCTGGATATTCTGCAGCGCATTCAAAAAATGGCGCATTTGACGGTGCAGATCGTGGAAGAAGACTTCCCCCAGGTTCGCGACGTGGACATGAAGTTGATTGAACTGGCCAAGATCTACGATTGCAAAGTGGTCACCAACGATTTCAATCTCAACAAGGTCGCCCAGTTACACGGTGTCGAGGTGCTGAACATCAACGAGCTGGCCAATTCGCTCAAGCCCATCGTGCTCCCCGGCGAGACCATGCGGGTCTTCATCCTGAAAGAAGGCAAGGAATACAACCAGGGAGTTGCCTACCTGGACGACGGCACCATGGTGGTGGTGGATAACGCCAAGAAGATGATCTCGAAGACCATCGACATCTCCGTCACCAGCGTGTTGCAAACCACGGCCGGCAAGATGATTTTCGGCAAGTACGACGATCGTCTCCACGCCGCGGCGCCTACCGAACGATTCGAGCGCGCGCCCCGCAAGAGCGACGTGCCGGCAGGCGGCACGGTTGGCAACGAGAAAACCACGATAGAATCGTAGAACCAATGAGAATCGCTGTGATCGTGCCCGCCGCGGGTCTGGGCACACGCATGGGAAAGCCCTCGGCGGAGAAGACCGGCACCAGCCGTAAGCAATTCATGCTGCTGGACGGTTCTCCCATCCTATTGCACGCGGTCCGGAAATTCGCCTCCCTCGACCGGGTGGCGGAGATTGTCGTTTCGGTGCGCGGCGAGGACGTGGAATGGGTGAGCGGGCTGCTGGAGCGGGAGTTTCCGGCGCGCCACCTCCGCGTGGTGGAAGGCGGGAACAGCCGCCAGCAGTCGGTCGCGAACGCGCTGGCCGTTCTCGGTCCCGAGACCGATCTGGTGGCGGTGCACGACGCGGTGCGGCCGTTCATCGACGCGGAAACGATTCACCGCGTGCTGGATGAAGGGGCCGAGAGCGGAGCGGCGATCGTGGGCGTGCCCGCGGTGGATACGGTCAAACAGGTCAGCCGCTCGACCGGCAAGGCCCGGATTCGCGCTACCTTGCTGCGGGAAAAGCTGGTGATGGCGCAAACGCCGCAGGTTTTCCGCTACGACCTGTTGCGGCGCGCCTTCGAATCCGCCCGCCAGGATGGCTTCAGCGGCACCGACGAATCGAGCCTGGTGGAGCGGCTGGATGTGGAAGTGACCGTGGTGATGGGCAACGACCACAACATCAAAATCACCAAGCCCGGCGACATGGAGCTGGCCCGCCTGTTTCTGCAGGATGAGCTGGCCGCCAAGGATGCCTCCCGTTGAGCCGGGAACGGGAAGCGCCGGGCGAGATGCGAACCGGGCAGGGCTGGGATGTGCATCGTCTGGCGCCGGGCCGTCCGCTGATATTGGGCGGAGTCGCGGTGCCCAGCGAGGTGGGTCTCGAGGGTCACTCGGATGCCGATGTTCTAGCCCACGCCATCACGGATGCGATCCTCGGCGCGGTTGCGTTAGGCGATATCGGGATGCACTTCCCCGATACGGACCCGCGTTGGAAAGGCGCCGATAGTCTGGTCTTCCTGCGTCACGCCGTTCAATTGGCTGGAGAGCGCGGCTATAAATTGGTGAATGTGGATTCTACCGTGATCCTGGAGCGCCCCAAACTGAAAGATTTCCGCCAGGGCATTCGCGAGCGGTTGGCGGAAGCGCTGGGTCTCGACCTCGATCGCGTGTCGGTAAAGTTCAAGACCGCGGAAAAGGTTGGCCCTGTCGGGGAAGGCCGTTCCGCGGAGGCCCAGGCAGTGGTTACGCTGAAGGCACAGATGTAGTCTCGATCCACAGACTCAAGTATGTGCCACCACGCGGCCTTTAGTATGTCCGGGGTCCGGGCGTCAGTTCGCGTTCACCAGGCACATGCGGCGCGCTGCCCGGCGGGCCTTCAATCGCTCGTTCGCCTTCTTCTGCTTTTCCGCGGAGACAACGGTTTGGCAGGCGTCACAGCGTTTCCGGATTCTGGATCGCGTGATGAACTCAGCCCCGCAACGTCGGCACTGCTTCTTCATGGTCTCCTCAAGCGGGAGAATCCCCGGCTTCTTCGGCAGAAGATGGGAATAATGGAAATCGCAATGGTTCATGTCCGGACCTCGCTTGTAGTGGGTTGCGGCATCGGATTCGGAGTGCAAGATCCGCGATGGGTGTAATGCCCCATCGGGCAGCGCTCACGTCGAAACAACCCACACCCCCGGATCAAACAGACACCCCAGGGGCAGTTAAAATTGATGCTACCAAGACTCTGGTTACAAGGGACTTGCCAAATCGCGACGAAAGCTGAGCCTGCCCTCGATCCGCTCGAATGCGTTGTTCGGCAATCATCTGCATGTAAGCTCTAGCACGCCGCCTTCCGAAGCTATGCAAGGGAAGCCGCCGGACGAAACACTTCCTCCGCACCCAGCAATTCCCAACGCAAGTGATTCATATAAAAGACCAATATCGGTTCCGGATAAAGCGAGCGGAACTTCTCATATACGCGCTCCTCCCAGCCTTCCGAGAAAAAGGGTTTCACATCCAAATCTTTGGCGAAGAAGCCATTTTCATGCGGAACGCCCGAAAAGTCCAGCACCGCGGTGATCATATCGAGGTGCGAAACCAAAATCGCCTGCGCCAGATCCTTCGCAAAATCGAGGTCGCCTTCCACGATCCGCGTCCAAAAACGCGGAGTGGCCTTGCGCAGGGTCTCGGTATTGACCTTGTTCAGGTGTGCCCGGACTTTGAAGCCCTCGTAAATCTGGTAGGTCTTAAGCCTGCCGATCGAGATCCCGCGGACGAGCTGCGGGAAGGCTTCCTGGCCAAGCCCGAGGTAAACATCCGAAATCTGCATTAACCTTCAGCGTATCACGCCCGGCAGCGGGAAAGGTCCCCCCATCCGGAGCGCTCGCTGCCGCGGGCTAGCCCTTCAAGACGATGCCGGCACGATTTTTCGTTGTGCAAATTTGTTTAGGATCTGAAAACCTGAAGCCCAGGGCAAGGCGGCGCCGCGACAACCTGGCGGAAGAAAGTTGCGGCGGCTTGCTAACATAGAAGTTTCGGGCAAAATGAAAAACATCATCATCCTGGGATCCCAGTGGGGAGACGAGGGCAAAGGGAAAATTGTGGACCTGTTCTCCCAGCCCTTCGATATCGTGGCGCGCTACCAGGGCGGCCACAATGCCGGCCACACGGTGTTCATCGGCGAAAGCAAGTACGTGCTGAAGCTGATCCCCAGCGGCGTGCTGCGCGGAAAGACCGCGGTCATCGGCAACGGGCTGGTCATCGATCCGGCGGCGCTGGTGAAGGAAATCGACGCGCTGGCGGCCGCTGGCGTGGCGGTCGAAGGGAACCTGTTCATCAGCAACCGCGCTCACGTTTTGTTCCCCGCTCATCGCATGATGGAGCGCATGTCGGAAGGGCGCGAGGGCAGAATTTCGATTGGAACGACTTCGAGGGGCATCGGCCCGTGCTATGAGGACAAGGTGGCCCGCCGCGGAATCCGAATCGCGGATTTGCTCGATCGCGAGGTATTCCGGGCCCAATATGGCGCGCTGATGGAGGAGAAGGTTGAAATCGCCCGCACCTTCGGCATCGACGAAGGGCTGGACATGGCGCGAATTCGCGACGAGTATGAAGCCTTTGCGGAGCGGATCCGGCCCATGGTGTGCGATACGGCGGAGCTTCTCAACCAGGCGATTAGCGGCGGGAAGCGGGTGATGTTCGAAGGCGCCCAGGGCACCATGCTCGATATCGACCATGGCACCTATCCATTTGTGACCTCGTCGAGCGCTTCGGCCGGCGGCGCCTGCACCGGCACCGGAGTGCCGCCTACCCGTATTCAGGGAATCATCGGGGTTTCCAAAGCTTACATTACCCGCGTGGGCGGCGGCCCCTTCCCTACCGAAGCGCTGGATGCGGCGGGCGAACGCATACGCCAGCGCGGCAATGAATTCGGCGCCGTCACGGGGCGGCCGCGGCGATGCGGTTGGTTCGACCTTCCCCTGCTGCGTTATACCGCCGGCATCAATGGATTCGACAGCCTGGTAGTGACCAAGCTTGACGTGCTCGACGATTTCGAGACCATCCCGGTGTGCACCGGCTACCGATCCGCAGGCAAGCCCGTGAGCGGCATGCCCGCGCTGGTTTCCCAAATTGCGAAGATCGAGCCCGTATACGAGGTCCTCCCCGGATGGCGTTCCAACACCTTCGGGCTCTCGTCATGGGACGATCTGCCGGGCCGCGCCAAGGATTACCTGGCCTTTCTGGAAGGCCATATCGGGGTCGAGGTGGGGTGCGTGTCGACCGGACCGGAGCGCAACCAGACCATCGTCCGCCGCGGTTCCCGTCTCGAAAATCTGCTCTGCCGCTGAGGTCGTTCTACAGCCCCAGTATTTCCACGATGGCGGCAATTTCGGCTAATCCGACTTCAAGCACCGAATCGACCGCATCGGGCGCGGCGCGCTCGTCGAAAGCCTGAAATAACGCCAGCTTGGCAATGGCGTAGCGCTCCGCGGCCGTCAGCGTGCGCTGGTTGGCGCTCTCCCAGGCGGCGATGCTGGAATGAGGCTGCCGTACCGAGGTGTCGTGCCAGTTCTTGCGGTCGGCTGAGATTTGGAAGACGAATTCGGTTGCGGGCTCGCCCGTTCGGTGGACGTGGAATCCGCGATAAAAATAGTGATAAACATATCCGCTTTGCGCGCTATAGATCTTTTCGCGCGGCTGGCGGGGAGCACCGCTTAGTGGGGAGGCTGCGGATTTTTTGGAGAAAAAATTGCGAAACATCTGGCCTGATTCTCAGTATAGGAAACTAGCCGTCCCGGCCTATTGACAAGTCGCCGAAGCGGGAGCAAACTGAAGGTGGAATCGGGTTTGTCCGGTTCCATTATCGTCAGACGCAAAAGCCGGCCCACCCGGGCGCGGCGGGAGGTGACTGATAGAGCCGGACCAGAATGAGGGCGGTATCGTTCCGTGCAAGTAAGCACGTTGTACGGAGAATCTCCCGTGATCGGAAGCTAAATAGGCCCAGTGGTATTAGGCCCCGCGCACACAGTGCGCACAGATGATGATCGATGGCAGGTTTCCCGAGCTGACGAGTACTGGAACAGCCGCCCTTCTCTTCCCTCCTCGTTTGTCTCGGGTTTGAAACCTGCCTTAGTGTACACTGAAACAAGTCTTTTCCTATTTTATGAATTCCGTTTCTCAGCGGGAAATTGTGAGCGCGCACAGTCCCGATTCAGACGACGCGTTCATGTTCTATGGCCTGGCGACCAAGAAAGTGCGATCGCCGAAAGTCTCGTTCCGGCACGTGCTCGAAGATATCGAGACGCTCAACCGGAAGGCCATGGAGGGGCAATACGATCTCACCGCCATTTCGTACCACGCTTATCCTTACGTTTCCGACAAGTACGTGCTGATGGCCAGCGGGTCCAGCATTGGCGACGGCTACGGTCCCATGATTGTGGCCTCCCGGCCCATGGAGCCGGAAGAGCTAAAAGGGAAGCGCATTGCAGTCCCCGGCAAGTTGACCACCGCCTACCTGGCTGCCAGACTTTTCGAGCCGGATTTCGAACCGGTGGTCACCCGCTTCGATAGGATTCTGGACGCCGTGCGCGAGCGCACCGCCGATTGCGGGCTGATCATCCACGAAGCCCAGTTGACATACGACCGGCAAGGCTTTCACCGCGTGGTGGACCTGGGACGTTGGTTCAAGACGGCCTATGGCCTGCCCCTTCCCTTAGGGGGTAATGTTCTGTTGCGCAGTCTCGGACCGGAGATTCAGAGTGAATGCTGCCGCTTGATGAGGGAGAGCATTCAGTACGCGCTCGATAACCATGACGAAGCGCTCTCTTACGCGCTGCAGTTTGCCCGCGAATTGGAGACTCGTCAAGCCGAGAAATTCGTAGGCATGTACGTCAACCACTACACCTTGGATGCGGGAGAGGTGGTGCCGCGCGCGGTCCAGAAACTGCTCGACCTCGGCTATGAAGCCGGTCTGGTGCCGAATAAAATCGAGGTCGAGTTCGTTCGTTAGGCCGGGGCTGAACCGGGTTTCATGATTTGTGGGGCAGGCCCTCGGCCTGCGGCGGCCTCTCAGGCCGCCCGTCGCGCCACACTACCGGAATGCCATCCTGATAGGAGCACCCTTCCGTAGCCGATTCGCCACCTTCCGCCGGCTTGATCGGTTCGCCGGCAACTGGGAGGCCGCCGCAGGCTGTCGAGCCGGCTTGACAGCCCGCGCCACGTACTTTCCGCAAGCCGGCACGGCATCATTAGTAGGGCGGACCCCCTGGTCCGCGCGGGACGCCCTCGTCCCGCTCCTTTCCCCAAGCACCAAGTCTCCGCTACCGGCGAGGAGCCGGCCGGGGGGCCGGCTGCGGACCAGGGGCGGACCAGGGGTCCGCCCTACAAGTTATGCGGGTGTGTCACGGACACAAAAGTATGCGGCATTAGGCTGGGAGCCTGCCCTGGAGCCTGCCCCACCACACAGCGCGCTGCCTGGGCCGAAATGGGTCAGCCTATTTTCCTCAACAACTGGAAAATGCCCGGCGGCTTCAGGAGTCTGGAATCGGTTATTGGATCGCCGCGCGGAGAGCCGTTTCGAGAATCGCCTGTTTTTCCGCGGTCAGCTTCTTTCCTTCGGCGGTAACGTAGAAGACGTCGATGGCTTTGTGCGCCTGGGTGTCGATGAGCACGACCTCGATATTGGCGCCGAAGCGGGAAAATGTGGAAGCAAGGTCGTAGAGCAGGCCGGGGCGGTCGTGCGCCACGATCTCCACCAAGGTAGCGGTGGCGCTGGCTTCGGAGTTGAAGGCCACGCGGCCGGCCACGCTGGCCTTGCGGCTGGGCGGTTTGGGCTTGGGACGGTTGCGCAGCAGAACTTTGACGTCGGTCCGGCCGGAAATTACCTTTTCGGCGGAGGAAAGCAGGCGGTCGACCTCGGTCGGATTCAGATCGAGAGTGCGCATCGGGTCCTCGAAGTTGAAGGTATCGAGGATGAGGCCGCGGCGGTTCGCGAAGGCTTCGGCCTGCACGATGTTCATGCCGAAGCTGGAAAGAGTCCCGGCGACGGCGGCAAACAGGCCGGGGCGGTCGCGCGCGACCAGGGTCAATTGCCAGACCGGCTCGCGGCGGCGTATATCGACGGCGAAGCCGGTGGGGCGGGCGCGCATCTCGAGCTGGACGTGCTCGCCGATTTCGGCGTCGCTGTGGGTCCGCAAGTAGCGCGTGGGGAAGCCTTCGAGGAAAGCGGCGCGCTCCGGGGAAATGGCGGGCACGGCCTCGATGCGGTCGGTTTCGAGCTCGCGCGTCAACTCGCCATACACGCGCAGGTACACCTGCCAGAGCTGCTCGGAACGCCACGGTGTCATGGCGGTCGGGTTGACGGCGCTGATGTCGGCGTAGGTGACGAGGGTCAGCGCCTTCAGGCGCTCGACGGTTTCCATCCGATGGGCAATTTCGGCGATGGTTTGCGGATCGGAGGTGTCGCGGGACTGCATCACCTGAGAAAGCTCCAGATGGTTGGCGATGAGGAAGCGGACCATGTCGCGGTCCGGAGCCGGCATGCCAATACGCGAGGCGGCTTGCTCGGCCAGTTGAACGGAGATGGCGACGTGGCCGGCTTCGGGTGCGCCCTTGCCGGCATCGTGAAACAGCAGGGCGAACATCAAAACGCCGGGGCGGGTGGTTTCGGCCAGCAATTCGCGATACGGGCCTTCCACCAAGCGCAGATTGTGCATGGCCACGAGGGTGTGTTCGTCCACCGTGTAGCGATGGTAGAAGTCGCGAATCACCTGGCATTCGATCGGCTTCAGCTCGGGGAAGATCGCGGTGAGAAGGCCGGTCTCATGCATGCCGCGCACGGCCAGGGGAGCGTAGGGAAGGCTGAGGATTTCTTCGCAGGACCGCCAGAGCGGATGGTCGCCGGTGAAATGCCAGCGCAGGCGGTCGAGGCGGGCGGCGATGCGTTCCTCGGCTTCGAAGGACAGGGCAAAACCGTGGCGGGCCACGAATTCGAAAAGGCGCAGCACGAGCTCCGGTTGGGAATCGAGCTCGTGCGGCTCGCGGAAATGGGCCCGCTCCCGGTGCACGCTGAAATCGGCGTTGGCAAGGCGCGAACGCCAGGTGCGGAACTGGGCCAGCAGAGAGCTGAGCGAGGATTCGCTCGAATCCAACTGGCGCGCGGCGGCATGGTACACGGCCCGCGAATGGCGATAATAGTCGCGCATCCAGGCGGTCACCTCGCGGTGCTCCCACTGCTCGGCGATGGCATCCTGGGCGTCGAACGATAGGATATTGCTGTCGCGCCCCGCTTGAAAATGCAGGAAGCAGCGCAAGCGCGCCAAGTGCACGAAACTGTAACGCAAATCGGAGGAAAGCTCGGGGGCGGTTACGCGGTTGGGATCGGTATTGTGCAATTGCGCCAGCCAGCAGAGCAACTGGAAATCGCGCAATCCGCCCGGGGTCTCCTTGATATTGGGCTCGAGGTGATAGTAGGTATTCGCGTATTTGGCGTGGCGCTCGTGGGTCAGGCGCGCCAGATTGCGGATCAAGGCTTCGCGGTTGGCCTGGATGAAACGGGGCAGCTTGGCGGCCATGGAAGCGTAGAGCGCGCGGTCTCCGGCCAGGTAGCGTTGATCGATCAGGCTGATGTTGAGCTCGGTGTTGCGGTCGTGGACCGCGATGCATTCCTGCGGCGTCCGCACGGAATGGCTGATGCGCAGGCCGGCGTCCCAGAGGCGCTGAAGAAACGCGGCGATTTCCGGTTTATGTTGCTGGGCGAGAGCTTCGGTTTCCACCAACACCAGGAGGTCGATATCGGAATAAGGGAAGAGATGGCGCCGGCCGTACCCCCCGACGGCCAAAATGGAAAAGCCGGAGGGAACGGCGCCAAGCAAACATTCGCGGGCCGTATCCTGCACCAGGCGGTCCACGGCGGCGCTACGCTCGGCAAGGGCCGAGAGGCCGTCGCCGGTGGCAAGAAATTTCGCGGCGGGATCGGGTGCGCCGTTAGAGGGCAGTATCGCCTCGGTCATCGTTTCGAATGCGAATGGCCTCGGCGACATCGTAGACGAAGACTTTGCCATCGCCAATCTTGCCGCTGCGGGCCGCTTGGGTTACGGTTTTGATTACTTCCTCGTAGCGGGAATTCGGTATGACAAGCTCGACCTTGACTTTGGGCAGCAGGTCGACATTATACTCCTGGCCGCGGTAGACCTCTTTATGGCCCTTCTGGCGCCCATGTCCTCGCACCTCGCTGATGGTCATGCCGTCGATACCGATGCCCTTGAGGGCCTCTTTGACTTCGTCGAGCTTGAACGGCTGAATGATGGCCTCGATTTTCTTCATTGCCCAGCCCCCACGATTTGAAAATCCGACTACGGAGCGGATCCTCAGGCCGGGACCGTTTGGTCTCCGCCCGCCGGTGACTCCCCAACATAAAGTACCAAAACGCGGCGGGATCTGCGTTTCAGGACTTTCTATGCGGCGGATTCGAATTTTTTATGGATGGGGTGGAGGCACTATTTCGGATGAGGGATGAGGTCGGTGATGCGGTAGGTGTCACGGTCAATCAGAAAGTAAAACCGCCAACTCTCGTTGACGCGGGCCTGCCAGCGGTTAGCCGTTTCGTCGTATTTCTTGGCGCGAAGGGATGGGTGATGCAAATTGCGAACCAGGTAATTGATTTGCTTGATGAAGGCTTTTTGGACCGGCAACGGAGCGGCGGCCAATTGTTCGATGACACCGAGGGAAAGGTGAACGTTCACCGTGATTTACTGGCCGGCTTGGCGCTGCGTTGCCATCTCTTCAGGAAGGCGGCAACCTCGGCGCCATTCTTGAAAGGGCCGTAGTACGGGCCTTTTTCGGCCTTCGCCAACTGGGCATCGATCACACGGCGCTGTTCCGGAGTGTACTCGTCTCGAGCGGTGGGGAAATGCGAGCGGTCAATCACTAACTGTGGCGTTATGATAATCTTGCGGCCAACAGCCTTCACTTCCACCAAGTCCCCGTCCGAGAGGCCAACGGCCGACCGAACCCTGCGCGGGATCGTCATCTGGCCTTTATTTTGGACCTTCACAAGGGCGTTCGAAAAAGGCACGGTTGATTTCCGGGAGCCGGAAAATCCAGCTTCCTAATCATCATAACAGAGGCGAGTTCGCCCAGCGGAGTAGCCGTTTTCGCCTGCATTCGGCTACAATTCGGGAAATCCGCTCATGCCAACCGCTCTGGTCAAATCCCCGGCGATCGACCCGCGATATACCCCGTACCGGCTCGAAATCCGCACCTCTCGCATCCACCAACGCGGCGTCTTCACCTTGGAACGGATTCCCGCGCGGCATAAAGTCATCGAATACACGGGCGAGCGGATCGGCCGCAAGGAAACCAAGCGGCGGGGGACCGGCTCGATCACCTACCTTTTTACGCTGGACGATTATTGGACGCTGGATGGGGCGGTGGGCGGCAGCGGCGCGGAAATCATCAACCATAGTTGCAACCCCAACCTCTATGCATGGATCTTCAAAGGGCATATTCTTTACATGAGCAAAAGGGCGATCGAGGCGGGGGAAGAGCTGACGGTGGATTACCGGTTCTCGGAAAAGATAGAGAAAGTCCGCTGCCGTTGCGGATCGCTACAATGCCGCGGCACGATCAATCTGAAATGATGCGAGTCCCGTATGAAACCGTGGCCGGGACGCTGGCCGCGCTGTTGGAGAAGCTGGGCTTTGTCCCGGCCCAGGCGGCGCTGTGCGCGCGATTGTTCGCCGATACTACGCGAGACGGCGTGTATTCGCATGGCTTGAACCGCTTTCCGCGTTTTGTGGCAACCATACGGAATGGCGAAGTGGATCCCGGCGGGCGTCCGGTGCGGGTGGCGGCGCACGGCGTGCTGGAGCGCTGGGACGGGCGGCGGGGGCCGGGCAACTGCAACGCCGTGGAGTCGATGGACCGGGCGATGACGATGGCGCGGCAATCCGGTGTGGGGTGCGTGGCGCTTGCCAATACCACTCACTGGATGCGCGGCGGCGCTTATGGCTGGCAGGCAGCGGAGGCGGGTATGATGGCCATCTGCTGGACCAACACGATGCCAAACCTTCCGCCCTGGGGCTCGGCCGAAAATCGGATCGGCAATAACCCGCTGGTGCTGGCGGTGCCGCGGGCGGCCGGCCAGGTGGTGCTCGATATCGCCATGTCGCAGTTCTCCTATGGGGCGGTCGAAGGCTATCGCGATCGAGGTGAGGAATTGCCGGTGTATGGGGGGTTCGACAGCGAAGGCCGCCTGACGCGCGATGCGGCGGCCATTGTGGCTTCCCAGCGGCACGTGCCCATCGGCTACTGGAAGGGCTCGGGGCTGTCGGTGCTGCTCGACATGTTCGCCGCCTTGCTCTCCGGCGGCAGAGCCACCTACCAGGTGCCGCCGGATCCACTGAGAGAGGGCGGCGTCTCGCAAGTGTTTCTGGCTTTCGATCCGAGCCAGTTTCGAGCCGCCGCGGAGTTGGAGCGAATGGCGGATGCCATCGTCGCGTCGCTGGGTGAGGTGCGTTACCCCGGCGAGCAGGTGCTGCGGACCAGGGCGGAGAACCTGGCGGAGGGGTTGCCGATCGAAGAGGCGCTGTGGCGGCGGATCGAATCGGGCTCGGTACTGGAGGAGGCATGATGGGACTCGGAAATCGAGTTTTTGCCGCATGGTTCGCGCTCGCCGGCCTAAGCGCCCAAACGCCTCCGAGTACGGAATCGATCGCCGGCCGGATAACCGCCAACGCGCTCAGAGCCGACGTCTCGTTCCTGGCTTCCGACGCTTTGGAGGGGCGCGGTACGCCATCGCGCGGATTGGATATCGCGGCAGAATTCATCGCGTCCCAATTCCGCCGCGCCGGGCTCGAGGCTGCCGGTGACGATGGGTATTTCCAGACGGCCGGTTACGCGCAAGTCATGCCGCCTACCGAAGGATTATCGCTGGCCGCGGAAGAGAACGGAAAGACTGTGCGGGCCGCGGCCGGCACGATCCGGTTTCTGGACGCGGCGGGCGCGGATTTGGACGGCATTCCGGTGTTGCACGTGACGCTCGATCGGCCTTCGGCGTTGGAATCGCTGGCCGCGGGAGCGGCGCGCGGCAAGGCCCTGGTAATTGAAGTTCCCGATAGCGGCCGTGCTCCGATCCGCCGGGTTGCGGAGATGGCGAGGCGTTTGGAGCCGGCCATTGTGGTGGTTTTGGGAACGGCCGCGCGCGGTCCGGCGCAGGCGGAACTGTTGCGGCCGGAATCGGCCACGGCGCCGGCAACGCCCTGTCTCACCGTTTCCGATGCGGCTTTCCGGAAGGCGGCGACGGCTCCGGGAGCGCGCCTATCGGCCCATATTCCGGCGCCCAAGGTGACCGGCGTGAAACTGCGCAACGTGGTCGGCGTTTTGCGTGGCGCCGATCCGGCGCTGCGCGACTCCTATGTTCTGGTGACGGCCCATTACGATCACCTGGGTATTCGCGGCAGCGGCCCCCGCGATCATATTTACAATGGCGCCGATGACGATGCCAGCGGCACGGCGTCGGTGATCGAGATCGCCGAAGCGCTGGCCGGCCTGGCGGAACGCCCCAAGCGCAGCGTCGTCTTCATGACCTTCTTCGGCGAAGAACTGGGCGAGGTCGGGTCGCGCTACTACGTTGCTCATCCGGTGTTCCCGCTCGCCAAGACCGCCGTGGATCTCAACCTGGAACAATTGGGACGGACCGATGAAGTCGGTGAGGGCGTGCATACGGGCCAGTACAATTTAACCGGCTTCGACTTCACCGATCTCGCGCCCGTGCTTCGCCAGGCTGCCCAGCCCTTCGGCATCCGCGTGGTGAACGACGAAAAGCACACCGATCAATATTTCCGCGCGAGCGACAACTACCCTTTTGCCGACGCGGGCGTGCCGTCGACCACGATTTCGGTAGCCTATCAGTTCGGCGATTATCACCAGCCCGGCGACGAATGGCCCAAGCTCGATTACGACAACATGGCCATAGTGGACCGGGCTGTCGCGCTGGGGGTTTGGGAGGTCGCGTCGAATTCGGCGGCGCCGCAGTGGAACGCGGCGAGCCCCAAGACGGAGGGTTTTCGGGTGAAGCGGCGTTAGTGGGGCCGGGCTCCTGCCCGCCCAAGAGCCGATGCCATGGATCCGCCCGGATGGATGCTCTACTGGCCATATTTCTTCAGGGGTTCTAACGGGAGAACGAAAATCCCATCCACAAAACATGATTGTCGATTCCTGGATTGACGCCAGTGGTATTGGCGTTGGAGATGTGCATCAGGCGATAGCCGATGCTGACGGCTCTGGTGCGGCTGAGCTTCCAGCGAAGGCCTGCGCCCAGGTCGGCCAGGAAGTTCAGGCCGGTGCCGCCGGGGACGTTGAACGGGATGGGTTCGGTGGAGGCGACGATGCCGCCGCCGAGCTCGACAAACGGCGCCAGGCGGTGTCGGCGGGCGAATTCGAAGGTGAAGCCGAGCGGTTCGACGCCCACTCCGTATACCGAATGGGCTGGACTGTAAGTTGTCTCGAGTGCCCCGGAAGGCGACAACGCATAGTAGGTTTGAGCCGGCTGGAAGAGGATGGCCGCCGGGAGGACGGTCGCAGTGTAGTCGATGGCAACCGAATCCCACAACCAGCAGCGGTAGCTGTAGGCGAAGCCGGCGATGGCAAACTGGCGATCGGGCGCGCGGCCGATGAGGAAAGTGGACGATCCGGGCGAATAGCCGGCCAAGAATTCGAAATCGTGGCGCGGCTCGCCGTTCGATTCCGAGCACAGGCCCGCGTTAGCCGCAGCCGGCGCGAGACACAAAGCCAGGCAGAGCAGATCAATCGGCCGCAGCATCATTCGGTGCGGAGAGCCTCCAGTGGGCCAACCCGCCCGGCACGGCGGTGCGGCGAACGGATTGCGTAGGCGATGTCCCGCATAGCCACATCGTACGCGATACGCGGGTATCGCGCGGCTTTGGGCGAGAATGTCGATGGACACCGCAGCCCGGCAGGCCGCGCCATGGTTAGAATGGGGCGTGAACTTTCGCAGAGAGCATCTTCTCCGTACTTATCTCTTGGTTTTGTTGTTTGTCGCTTTACGGAGTTTCGGCAACCTGGCGCTGGCCTGGGGCACCAAGCGCCTGCCGGAAACTCTATCGGTCCACGCGGCGGCCTATCTGTGGTCGATGCTCGATCCGTTTGTGGCGGCGGGCATCGTGCTGTTGATTCTTTCCCTGTTCACGCGCATGGCGCTGCTGAGCGTGGCGGATCTGAGCTTCGTTCTGCCCACCACGGCGGTAGGCTATCCGCTTTCGGCCGTGCTGGGCTGGTACTTTCTGAAAGAACAGGTATCGGCGGAACATTGGATCGCCACGCTGCTGATCTTCGCCGGCACTGCGCTGGTCGGGACCACGCCGCGCAACACGACGCCAACTGAAGCCGTCGAAACCGAGGGAGCGGAGCGAGCGAAATGAAGTGGGTGCTGGTGGGGATCAACATCGTGGCGACGGTAGCGAGCGACCTGCTGCAGAGCCATGAGCTGAAACAGGCGGGCGAGCAATCGGTGGGCGCCCGCGGGTTGGTGCGCCTGATGCGGATTATCGCGGCGCGCCGCTACCTGATTCTTTCCATCGTATTTCTGGCGGTGTCGTTCTTCGCTTTCATGGCGCTGGTGCAGAGCGCGCCGCTCAGTTTCGCCGTGCCCGCGTCGGCGGGGAGCTTCATTCTGGAGACCGTTCTGGCGCGCCTGGTGCTGAAGGAACGCATCGGAGGCCGCCGCGCCGCCGGCAACCTGCTGGTGCTGGCCGGCATTCTGCTGCTGGCGCGGTAAGATAGACACAGAGCGGAACGGTGGCCGAGCGGTTGAAGGCAGCGGTCTTGAAAACCGTCATACCTCTAAAGGGTATCGTGAGTTCGAATCTCACCCGTTCCGCCAGATCTTTAAGCCGCGGGCGGTATTTTGTGCATGAGTTGTTAGGAAGGCGGCTTCCTGCTCTCGGCCGGCGGTTTCAACGCGAGCGGCATGCATCGGCGGCTCTAAGTTGCCCCCAAAGCAAGACCCGCGCCAGCAGGGATCGGTTGGGTGGGCTATTTGTGCGGCCGGCGGTTTGGGGTCGCGGTTGAAAAAACAAAATTGCGATATGGGTAAGCATCTTGGTTTCTGTCGGTTAGGAGTAGTTTTGGCCGATTGGCGGAGGGTTTGCTCTTGTGCAATTCTGTGCATTTTGCGGTGAAATCCGGGTCTGTCGCGATCCGCCGCCATGTGTAAACCCGCTCGACACCGATCCGGGGCTCGGGATGCACAAGGACGAGCCGCTCCCCGGCATGTGGCACGACTACGGCGGCACCGATAAAACCAGTCATATCTGTCGATTCAGCCAGACTAGGGCGAACCCGCCCCGATTTGGTTTGTGCGATTTTACGCCTTTTTTGGTTCGTAGAGCGGCAAAGTTGCCGGGATGAGTCCAAGAGCGACCGGCACGAGTGCCGGAGCCGCCTTGTTCAGTCCGGCTGGCGGGTACCTCCCTCCACCATGATAGAACGGCGGGAGGAGGCTGTTTTTGGCTTGTGTTTTGTTTTCAGTGGGTTACGGGGATAAATGGGGCGTGACTGGGTTTTTGAGGGCGGTGAGCAGAGAGGGCAATTCCCGCTAACCGATTGACAGCAAGGCGCCTGGTTCAGGCTGGGCCACGTTTGTATACGCCAGCGGGTACCCGGAGACGGAATTTGGCCTTTCCATCTCTGATCGACTAGCCGGTCGGAAAGGTGGAAACACGTAGTGTGTCACTGGTTTCCGGTCACTGGTTTCCGACCGAGAAGTCCATCGCCGGCCGCTTGGCGCAAAAATGTCGGTGGCGGCGAAAAAGGGTACCAATTTGGCGGGCGAAAAGGAGCCAGTGGTGGGGTTACGCTCTGGCCTGCGCCGGGCGCAGAAATGGGGAAGCGGCG
>Ga0187848_10001000_pt1 | contig 24772 bp, 22 predicted proteins | sample June2016WEW_4_40_FD_132424 | JGI IMG/M metagenome (GOLD analysis project Ga0187848, IMG submission 132424) | Peatland microbial communities from SPRUCE experiment site at the Marcell Experimental Forest, Minnesota, USA - June2016WEW_4_40 | ecosystem: Environmental > Terrestrial > Soil >... | reverse complement strand
GCGTATGCGACCATCTTCGATTCCAACTACAACGCACTGCAGGCCTCGCTCATCCATCGGCTCAAGAATGGAGTGTCCTTCCAGGCGTCCTACACCTACTCGAAGACGCTCACGAATAATCCTGGCCCCAATGGTACCGCCTACACGTCCACATGGCCGCAAGACAGCTACAACATCCGCGGGGAATACGGTCCCGCGGACTTCGACCGGACGCAAATGCTTAGCTTCAACTACTCCTGGGAACTGCCATTCTTTAAGCACGCGAATGCTGCGACCAAAGCGTTCCTGGGGGGCTGGCAGGTTTCGGGCATAACCGTGTTTCAATCGGGCGCCCCCCTCACGGTGACTTTGCCGAACGATCAGGCTGGGGTGGGAAGCTATAACCAGCGCCCCGACCAGGTTGGGAACCCTTTCCAGGCTGGACCTATCGCCGCCAATCCAGGCTGCCCTGCGCCCTCACAGGTCCATACCATGGCGAGCTGGTTCAACCCGTGTGCTTTCGCGTTGAATGCTGCTGGAACATTCGGCGACGAAGGTACTGGGGTGCTCCGCGGACCATATTTCCAGGACTGGGATATGGGGCTGGCCAAGAATTTTGCTCTGCGCGAGTCCGTGGGTCTTCAATTTCAATTGGAGGCTTTCAACGTATTCAACCATCCCAGCTGGGGTCAGCCGAACCTGACTTGGACCAACGGTTCCCCTCTCGCGGCGATTACCAGTGCAACGTCGCAGAGGCTTTTGCAGCTGAGCTTGGCTTTGAAGTTTTGAGAATGAGACCGGTTCTAGTCCAGATGGTGACTCCAGAAGCCCCTCGGAATCTAATCGGCGACAACGCTTACGACGCTGACAAACTGGACGAGGAACTCAGTCGCTATGGGATCGAACTAATTGCCTCGCACCGCAGCATATAGAAAAAATAGAACTCAAGATCTGCGTCGTTTGCGATGGCACCGTCGACGTTGGAGAGTTGAGATGCTGTTTTCCAAGAATCTGAGGAAGTGATCAATTTTGAACAGACACACCATTGTGGGAGCGCTACCCTGCCTTCTGTTTTAACGCCGCTGTCCCGTGAGAACGCGGACAGTGACAGTCCTGGGGCAGGCATGGGTTCGTGTCGGCCAGGTTGGCGACTTTCCGACCCTCACGCCCGCCCTTTTACAACGTGTGCGGTTCCTCTTTTGCGGAAGCTGACGAGGGACTCTGAATTCCCTCACCCGTGGCCCCATGCGGATAACGGGTGTGGCGATCCCGTTAGGCGAGTGCAGTCTCTTCGTTGCGTCCGCGACCTCAGAGAAAAACAATTGATGGGCTGGAGCTGAAAATCCGTGTCTGTGCTGGCAGTGCATTGTGCTATCCTTAGCACCAGAAATTCTCTGGATGCATTCCGGTATCACAACATGAGCCACCTCGTCATTTGTCCTTCGTACGAGGCTGAGAAGTCTTCTGGCCGAAGGAGACGAAACATGAAAAGACATGGTCTTCCTTTTCTTGACAACCATAGCCTGTCTGTCCCAAAAGCCAGTAACTACACAACAATGAGCAGCTTTCCTTCTCCCGTCTCGCTCGGCAGTAATCTAGGATGTCGAGGCTGACACACTCGATTTAGGCAAATTGATCGCCATACCACAAGAATGACAGGCCCGGTCGCGGATGGGCTATTCGCAAATGAGTGGGGGTAGTGAGGGTAGTCGTTTCAGAACTTGGGTTCCTGATACGGAATTTTCGCATTGGTAGTCATTATGGCCCAGACCAAGTGTTTGATGAAAGGAAATGGAAGTGTCCGCGTGCTGGTGGCCGACAGCACGTCGTTGACGGGACGGCTGATCGCTGATGTGTTGAGGCGAGACCGCAGACTCGCGGTCACCGATGCTAGCGGAAGCTCCGTCCTCCCAACGGCGGCATCCCTGATGCCTGATATCGCTATCATCAGCGAAAGCCTGGGAGGTATGCAGGGCAGCGGTTTTGAACTACTAAAGGAGCTGCGGGCAGCAGTTCCCAAAACCCGCACCGTCATGCTACTGGATTCCGGCGAGCGCAAGCTGGTTGTAGAAGCTTTTCGAAGCGGAGCTCGGGGAGTCTTCTGCCGCAACGATCCGCTTAAAATGCTCGTCCGCTGTGTTCATAGAGTGCACGAGGGCCAGCTTTGGGTGAGCGGCCCTCAGCTTGAGTTCCTCCTGGAAACGTTGGCGACAGCCCCAGCGATCCGGTTAATGAATAGTGAAAGTGTCGCGTTACTCTCCCATCGGGAGCAGGAAGTGGTTCGCTGGCTAGTCGAAGGCCACACCAACAACGAGATCGCTCGCGAACTGAAGCTGAGCGAGAACACGATCAAGAATTATATATTCCGAATTTTCAATAAGCTGGGCATGTCCAGTCGAGTGGAAGTCGTGAAATATGCGATCAGCCAGCGGCCGTCGGCTCGACGGTCGGCTTAAGATTGATCTCGCCCACTTTTTCACATTGTTGGAGTTTGCGAAACCCAACAGTCCTATAGGACGCAGTAAACCCCATCCACTGTTTCAATTTAGCAAGATCTATTTTGCTCCCACGGATTAATCATCCCTTGACCGAAGTGGCCTACAACTTGCCTAGAGTAAATCTGCGAATCCTGCGAACTCACGTTCATTTGGAGGGTCTGTGGAGCAGAGAAGGACTATCCGCTTCCGGTCGCCGCTCCCTGTCATTTTTCGCTGGGAAAACCGGACAAGTGTCGGCCTAACCCGTGATATTAGCACTGCAGGTGCGTTTGTGATCTGCGACGCCCTACCACCAGTCGGCGCTAGCGTGACTCTTGAAGTCACACTTCCACCATTTGAGAGAAACAGCTTGCAGCCCCTGTATTTGAAGGCCACCGGCACGGTGAGGCGCGTGGAAAGTGGAGTAGGAGGTAGCGGCTTTGCTGTGAACGCTCCATTCGCCTTGCATGAACTATTAATTCCCTGCTCGCACACGTTAGCGTCGCGTCTCGTTGAACGAAACTGACTCGTCGTCATAGCAAAAAAGTTGCATATTGAGCAAAGTCTTGCAGATGGGACAAAAGTTTGCGGAGCCTTGCGTTGAAGCTACGCGGTTGCTTTGTACGCCGTCGAAATCTGATTGTTCTCGGCCTGGGGTGGTTTGGTCTGGCTCAAAACGTAAAGCACCAACTCTGTACGATTAGAGATGCCCAGCTGTTTGAAAACGTGCGAGAGATAATTTTTTACGGTGTGAGGACTGAGCCCCAGCTCTTCGGATACTTCACGATTCGACAGGCCAGCGGCAACCAGGCGCGTGACCTCTTCTTCTCGCTTCGTCAAAAGCACGGTCTTGCTGAACTTGGACGCTGGGACCTGCATCACTGCTCCGACGATGTGCTCCAACTGGCTGTTGTTTGCCCAGATCTGACCATCACGGACTGCGTGTACACACTTGCGCAGCTCGGCAGGTGCTCCCGTGCGGCAGAAAATGCCCCGGGCGCCGTGGCGAAATGCTTCAACAACCAATTCAGCTTTATCTTCGTCGAGCAGCATAATCACGTGGGATTGGGGCTCCGACGCACGCAACTCCTGCAATGCCAGGAAGCCGGCAAAATCACCGTCCTGAAGTCTTGTGCTGACAACAGATACATGAGGCTGATTCTCGCGAACTGCTGAAATGACCTCGGCGCAACTGGTGGCAGACCCGATCACCCGCATCTGGCTATTGCGTTGAATCGAGTTCGCTAACAACTGGCAATCCATTCGACGCGCATCCGCGATAAGAACCGTTGCGTATGCGCCGCTGGCTTGGGACATACTCACACCAATAAAAAACTCGATCTGAATTTGCCGGAGTCTACGCGTGAGACGTTCTGAAATCAAGGAAAATCGAAACTAGTCCTTGGCCTTACCAATGGAGGTTAGACGTGTTGAATGCGAAAGGCCACGCGATAGTTAACGAGACACGACCAATCACGGGCTGGGCAACATTTCACTTTGGTAAATCATCCAGCCCGCCCTGTCCCGTCTTCTACCAGCCACCTGCTTGTGCAGCGCACTGTGCTAAAGCAAACCGTTACCGCGGCTATTCGGAGCGCAGTACAGTGCTACCAGAGAAATTCGGACTACATGGATTAAGATAGTTTACGCCGCTCGATACCAGCGATTAGTATGCCATTCCCGGAGAATTCCCGAATCTTGCAAGGAATTGCGATTGTGTCTAGTCTTTGCGTTCTGGCACGATCTTGCAACACGTTAACAATTAGAAGTTGAAGGCTCAGCCAATCTCCCGCTCGGAAGGTTTCTGGGCGACCGCAGATTTGTGCTCTGCCGAAGTACACGTCCGCCTTGTGATTTCATCCTGTGCAAAAGGCGTATGTGACTCTGAGGGAAGAGTTGTGGGCGTAATAAACTCGATTTGTCTGCCATCGTCCGAACCGCAGCCGTCTGTTATGCCAGCCGGGGCGCAGTGGTACGCTATTCACACCCGCTCGCAGCATGAAAAGTTCGTGGTCAATCAGCTTGAGCAGCGGGGCATCAAGACTTTTCTGCCGTTGATTAGCGAAGTCCACCGCTGGAGCGATCGGCAGAAGGTAGTTCAACTGCCACTGTTCTCTTGCTATGCGTTCGTACACATGCACCTTTTGCCTGAACTCTGGTACCAGGTGATGCAGACTAATGGCGTGCTCAGATTTGTAGGGTGCCGCGGCGAAGGCATTCCAATCCCCGAGAGCCAGATCGAGAATCTGCGGGCATTTTTGTCGAGTGATATTCCATACGTCCTTTGTCCGTTTCTGCAAGTCGGTCAACGCGTGCGAATTCGTGGTGGCGCTCTGGAGGGCGTTGAAGGTCTCCTGATCGCACGCAACGGGGAGCGCACGCTCGTGATTTCCGTCGAACCCATTCAGCGCTCAATTGCAGTCCGAATTGACCAGTACCAGGTGGAAGCGATCTAGCCTGCGAATTCTCGTTGTTCGGATGGATGCAATACTCTCGTGATTTCGGCTGAGCTGATTAGCAATCCGAATCGATGGCTATTTCATCGACCCGTTTAATTCGCGTTTCGCTCGCTCCTAGGGTCGAGACTTCAATCTCCCAGAACACACACTAAGCCACTCCTAAAGGTCCGCTATATGGCTGCTCCACACATACTCGTCGTAGGCAGCGAGCCCACTACTGTGCATTCGCTTAATTCTCTTCTGGAAGGGAATTCGTATCACGCCGAAGCCGTTGCGTTCGGCGCGCCGGCCGTAGCAAGAATTTACCGCAATCCCATGCCCGACCTAGTCCTGATGGAGCTGGGTAACGGCCACAGCGAAGGTCTCCAGACGCTACAGCGATTTCTCCAACTGCGGCCTGATCTGAAGGTGATTATGTTGTCGAAGGTCGGTGACAGCCGCCAAGTCGTGGAGGCGATTCGCATTGGGGCTCATGACTACATCACCTTTCCGCTTCGCGAGTTCGATCTGCTCCAGTTGCTTAAACGGCATGTGAACGCCGAGTGGGAAGCTGACAGCCATACGAAGGAAAGCGTTGAGGAAGTGGGAGGCGACCACTTTTTCCTATCCGCAAGTCCGCTCATGCAGAAGGTTCGCCTACAGGCCGAGCTTCTAGCCAACATCGACGTACCTGTCCTGATCCTGGGCGAAAGTGGTACGGGAAAGGAAGTAGCGGCTCACCTCATCCATAAGCTGTCGGCGCGGTCGGGGCGGCGGCTCCTGAAAGTCAACTGTGCCGCCTTGCCGGGCGAGCTTCTCGAAAGCGAACTATTCGGCTATGAGCGCGGTGCGTTCACGGGGGCCACGCGGACGAAGGCCGGCAAATTCGAGCTGTGCGACAAGGGCACTATCTTGCTGGACGAAGTGGCAGAGATGCCCGGCAATCTTCAGGCCAAGCTGCTTCACGTCCTGCAGGACAAGCAATTTTTCCACCTAGGCGGCGAAGCCACCATCGAAGTCGATGTTCGCATTCTCGCAGCTACGAATGTTGACATTCAGCAAGCTATGGCCGAGCGCCGATTCCGCGAGGACCTCTACTACCGCCTGAGCGCCTTCACTATCTTCCTGCCGCCCTTGCGCGAGCGCCAAGAAGAAATTCCAGTGCTGCTCCGCCACTTCATGCAACGAATCGCAGTCCAATATTCCCGCGCGGCGCTGCCCTTCTCCGCGCGATTGATGGATGCGTGCCTGCACTATGCCTGGCCAGGCAATCTCCGGGAACTGCAAAACTTCGTGAAGAGATATTTGGTGATGGGTGACGAAAGTATGGCAATCGGTGAGTTGCAGGCTGACCATCGTCGCAAGCTGGTTATGGTCGATACCGTTTCCGACCCGGCCCTACAGCCTGCCCCGCCTGCCAGGGATTCAGTTTTGAGCCCAGAGGAACGCGCCCGCGACCTGAAGTTCCTGGTTCGCAACCTCAAGGATGAAACTGAGATCCAGGCAATCACCAAGGCTCTAGCGGAGACTAACTGGAATCGAAAGAGAGCGGCACGATTACTTCATATCAGCTACCGCGGCCTGCTCTATAAAATTCACCAGCACAGGATTACCCGCGTGTCGGCCAGCCAGATTACACCATTCCTGCATCACGGCGAATCGGCAACATAAGGTTTGAACAGGAATGACCTGTTCTCGGGTGGATTGACGCTGTCCAGTACGTAGGACGATAACGCGTTGGAATTGCGAGCCATCGAGTTCCTCGGCAAATTACAACCACCTTGGCTTACCATCTTTCACATTCTTTGGGAAGGTAAACGTGTTTGACGAAATCGAAGACAAGCCGTATCGCCTGCGGGAGCTGGGATACTATTGGGTGCTCCTGCAGCGTCGCCGCTGGTGGCTGATGCTGCCTGTATTCGTGGTGGGCACGGCGGCATGGGGAATCAGCTGGTTCTTGCCTGCCTACTACCGGTCGGAAACCCTCATCCTAGTCGAACAGCAGAAGGTTCCGGAACAATACGTCGTGTCCAATGTGGCCACGGACATTCAGGACCGGCTGCAGAGCATGACCCAGCAGATTCTCAGTCGCACTCGCCTCTTGCGCATCATTGACGAGTTTCACCTGTATGCCGACCAGCGAACACGCCTGAGTCCGGACGAGATCGTGGACAAGATGCGCCAGGACATCTTGATTGACCTAGTTCAGGCGCCCGGCCGCCGGGAGGACTTGACGGCCTTCAAAATAAGCTACAGTTCCACAGACGCGCGGCTTTCGCAGCAGGTCACGAACCAGCTGACATCTCTGTTCATCGACGAAAACCTCAAAGCACGTCAACAGCAATCGGAGAGCACCACGAGTTTTCTGGAAAACCAGATGGAGGATGCGCGCAAGGCTCTGGCTGCGCAGGAACAGCGTGTACGAGAATTCAAGAGCCGCTACCTGGGCGAGCTTCCCGGGCAGATGCAGAGCAGCGTTCAGATTCTCTCCGGCCTGCAGGCACGCTTGCAAAGCGAACTCGAAGCCCTCAATCAGTCGAAACAGCAAAACCTCTACCTTGAGTCGCAGGTTAGCCAGTACCGGTCGATGCGAGAAGGCATGCAAAAGGGAATAACTAAAGACTTGCTTCCGACGCTGGATCAGGAACTCGGGAGATTAAAAACTCAGCTGGCCGATGTGCAGGCGCACTACACAGAGCGCCATCCGGACTATCGCAAGCTCAAGCAACAAATTGCGAAAGTCGAAAAGATGAAGGAACAGCTGACGGCTTCGAACAATCCTGTTCCAGGGGACGGCGAAAATAGGGACTCGGACCTCCATCCCACCGACCTTGCCGAAATGAGAGAGATGTCGCCGATGCTAGAACTGGAAAGCCAGCTCAAGGCAAACAAGCTGGAAATCAACAATCGGCAGAAGCAGATTGTCGAACTGGAATCCGACATCAAGCAGTATCAAGATCGGATCAATGAAACTCCTGTGCGGGAGCAACAACTCGCCGATCTGACCCGCGACTACGAACAAACGCGCGCCAACTATGACTCGCTCCTCGCCAAGCGAAATCAGTCGGAGTTGGCTACCAATCTCGAAAAGCGCCAGCAGGGTGAGCAGTTCCGGATTATCGATCCGCCCAGTCTGCCCACCAAGCCCTATCAGCCGAACCGCCTGCTGTTTAGCATCTTTGGACTGCTCGGTGGAGCCTTCATCGCCTCCGCTGGAGCCGCAACCAGCGAGTTGCTCGACGACCGCATACGGGATGAGAAAGAACTAGAGGAGTTTGTTTCGGCCCAGGTCTTGACCGAAATCCCTCCGGTTCTCACTCCCTTGGAGACAATCCGGGGCAAGCGCCGCCTGAGGCTGGAATGGCTGGGGGGAGTCCTGATGGTTGTCCTGGTTACCGCCGAGTTCCTGGTTACCTACTATCGCGGATAGCCCATGTACAAGAAATTCTTCGGTCTAAAGCGGAGTCCGTTCGAAATCGCCCCGGATCCTTATTTTCTGTTCCTCACGGACCGGCACAAGGAAGCATTAGCTTCCATTTATTACGGAATCTGCCGTCGCAAAGGTTTTGTATTGATGACCGGGGAAGTGGGAACCGGCAAGACTCTGTTGGTGCGCTGTCTGCTGGATTTGCTCACCCGCCAACAGGTGGTGTTCGCGAATGTGTTTAATCCGCTATTTTCCGCCACTGACTTCTTGCGCTACGTCGCAAGCGATCTAGGAGTCACGCTCACCGACCCATCCAAGAGCACGCTGCTGATCGAGTTGAATAATTTCTTGATCACAAGACATCGTAAGGGGCTCACAACGGTCCTCATCGTGGATGAGGCGCAGAATCTTCATCCAGATGTTCTAGAGGAGATCAGGTTGCTGACCAACCTGGAGACAGCGAAGCAGAAGTTGCTGCAGATTTTGCTGGTAGGTCAGCCAGAGCTAGATCGAAAGTTGGACTGTTCCAGCCTCAGACAATTAAAGCAACGGATCGTCCTGCGGTGTCTCCTAGAGGCTTTGCAGAAAGATGAGATCCACGACTATATTGTCCGGCGGTTAACTCTGGCAGGCCTGACTGCGAATCCCGAAGCGGTGTTCTCGCCAGCAGCACTGGAGGTCATTTACCACTATTCAAAAGGCATTCCCCGACTGGTGAACACACTTTGTGAGAACTCGCTGATTGTGGCCTGTGCCCAACGGAGTCGGACGGTATCTGCTGAAATGGTGGAGGAGATCTCCGAGGAATTTCGCCTGGGCCGCTGGGCGCAGCCGTCCGACACGGCGATGGTAAGCGAACCGATTGGGGCAGCAAGGTTTTCACTGCCGGCAGTCGAGTCTCTGAAAGCTGCCAGCCACGGCAATGGGGGGCAAGTGTCGAAGACTTACCAAACAGCGCCTGCCGACATTTCCAAGGTTGTAACCCCTCAAGCATAAGCCAGTTATCTCACTAGGAAATTCCAATTTATGAGCCGTGTTTACAGTGCATTGCAACAGGCAGAACTAGAAAACGAGGCACGAACCACAAAGCAGCAAACTGCAGAACTGCATGGGGAACTCTTCGAGATGGTGAGTACGGAGGCGTCCTGGCTGGATGACGCTACTCTGCTCCGCCCCGTTCCACGTCCCGAGAGTCGGCTCGTTACCATCGCGGAGCACAACAGCCTGGCGGCTGAAAAATTCCGGGTTTTGAAGACCCGCCTTCGCCATCTACAACAGAAGGAAGAACTGAAAACCGTGCTAATCACGAGTGCCTCTGCTGGCGAGGGCAAAACAATGGTTGCTTCGAACCTGGCTGTAAGTCTGGCGCGGAATACGAGCCAGCGAGTTCTGTTGTTGGAAGGAGATCTCCGCCACCCGGCCCTAGCTAGCCAATTCGGGCTGCGCGATCCACGCGGCATCACCGAATGGTGCGAGAACAAGGATTCGCTGAGCCGCTTCGTTTACCGCGTTGAGGGACTCAGGTTGTGGTTCCTGCCGGCCGGCGCGTCCGTCGTCGATCCGTTGAAGATACTGCAATCGGCAAGGTTCACTGAAGGGGTAAATGACCTGGCCCCCGCGTTTGACTGGATCGTCATCGATGCCCCTCCGTTGATGCCTCTGGCAGACGTGCACGTTTTGGCTGCGCTTGCGGACGGCCTGGTGCTGGTGGTACGCCAGGGAAAAGCTCCCAAAAAAGCCCTGGCTAAGGGTCTGAGTGGACTGGATGAGGCAAAGGTGCTGGGAGTGGTCTTTAACGACGCCCAGGCGATAGAACCTGGGGATTGCGACCAGTATTATGCCCAGCAAGGCAGTGTCGATAAAACTGAGAACGGATCCGGGAGAGAGGTCGCGCGGTGATTCGTCTGTTGAACGTTTATTTTCCCGCGCGGACTGTGCTGTTGGGAGTCTCCGAAGTAGCACTCGTCTGCGTGGCCTTCACCATGGCTGTGGTTGCTCGCTTTGGGCGAGATGCCGATTTGGTGCTGGAGGATGAGCATGGACTTTACAAAATTGCACTGGTCGCGTGCATCTACCTGCTGTCGATGTATTACCTGGACCTGTACGACAGTAAGGTGCTCCGCAACCGCCACGAGATTCTCACCCGTCTGATCCAGGTGGTCGGCTTGGGTGGAGTGATCCTGGCCATCATTTATTACTTCTATCCTGATGCGCAACTGGGGAGAAGCATACTGATCCTAGGACTGGGGCTCGCCTTACCCTTCCTCGTGCTGTGGAGAGAGATATTCCTGTGGGTGCTGAACTCGTTCCAGCTGTGCGAAAAGACCGCGATTATCGGCCACGGTCCTCTGGCGCTCAAGCTGAATCGCGAGATACAAACTCGTCGCGAACTGGGACTGGAAACGGTTGGCTACGTCGATTCGTCCGATGAGGGATCCACAGTCAGCGGCCTGCGTTTCATAGGTACGCTCGATGAACTGCCGGATCTGATCCGTCGCTACGGCATCGGTCTAGTCATTGTGGCTATGGAGGAGCGCAGGGGCAGGCTTCCGCTTGAACAATTACTTTCGCTGAAGACCAGAGGTCTGGTTGTGCAGGACGCCGCCGATCTCTACGAGAGCATTACGGGCAAGATTCAATTGGATGCATTGCGTCCCGCGTGGCTGTTATTCTCCCCAGGCTTTCGCGTCTCCCCCAGCCTGCTGGTCTGCAAACGCTGCTTGTCCCTATTGGTCTCCCTGATTTGCCTCACGACTTTCTTGCCGCTGCTGGCGGTCGTCGCCATCGCCATCAAGCTGGATTCCAAGGGTCCGGCCATTTACCGGCAAAGTCGGGTCGGCAAGGATGGGAAGCTATTCCACTTGTACAAATTCCGCACCATGGTCGATGGAGCGGACGCTAATGGAAATCACCGTCCGGCCGCAGAAATGGACGAACGGTTCACCAGAATTGGGCGGTGGCTGCGGCGTGCGCGCATCGACGAACTGCCCCAGCTCTACAACATTCTTCGCGGGGACATGGATTTTGTCGGACCCAGACCCTTTGTTCCCGACCAGGAAGATGAATATGCGCGCACCATCCCATTCTACAGTCAGCGCTGGACGGTGAAGCCTGGCGCGACCGGCTGGGCACAAATCAACTACGGTTATTGTGCAACCCTCGCCGACAACCTTGAGAAGACTGCCTACGACCTCTTCTATATCAAGCACATCTCCGTCGGCTTGGATCTCTTTATCCTGTTCAAGACAATCAAGATTTTGTTGCTGGGCCGCGGAGGTAGGTAGGTTTGCCGATATTCGCCGGTGCGTCATAAAAGTGTTTGTCTATGAAACAGCCACACATTCACATCTTTGTTCTGATCGACGCCTTGGGTTGGGAAGTTGTCCAAAACCGGGAGTTTTTGAACGACATCCTTCCTTATAGACGGCCGCTCCGAACCGTACTTGGCTTCAGCTCCGGCGCGATTCCAACAATTTTGACTGGGGTTCCACCTTCGCAAAATGGACACTGGAACCTGTTTTACTATGATCCGAAGAACTCGCCGTTTCGATGGCTGAGGCGGTTTCGCTTTCTCCCCGATCGGGCTCTGAACAATCGCTACACCTGCAAACTTTTGAAAGAGGCGGGGCGACGCTTCCTAGGGTTAGGACCTTTGTTTGAGTGCTGTGTTGATCCCTCTCTGCTGCCCTGGTTTAACTGGGTTGAGAAGAAGAATATTTACGAACGGGGTGGTATCTGCGGAGCACCTTCCGTTTTCGATTACGTGGCAGACAACAACATTCCATGCCGCACTTATTCGTACCATCACGCCAGCGATGCGGAAATCTTGCAGGAAGCAGAGCGGGACATTGCGGCGCAAGATTCAGGATTGTTCTTTCTGTACCTCTGCGAACTGGATATGGTGTTGCACAATTGCCTCGCGGATCCAGTGAAGCTCAGGGAGCGCCTGAAGTGGTACGATTCGGGATTACGAAAAATATTCCGAACTGCTCAGAAGGTGGATCCAAATGCCACCCTCACCGTTTTTTCGGATCACGGAATGACACCAGTCCGAAATCATTTTGATCTCGTGAGCAAGGTTGAGGCGATGCCCTTCACAATGCCCGACGATTACCTCGCAGTATACGATTCCACGATGGCCCGTTTCTGGTTTTTCGACTCGAACGCCCGGGAGCAAGTGACGCTCTTGCTACAGGACCTGAACTGCGGGCGCATATTGTCAAAGCTCGAGCTGCAGGAATTGGGGATCTTCTTCCCGGATCAGCGTTACGGCGAGCTGATTTTCCTCTTGCATCCGGGTTGGCTGTTTTCCCGCAGCAATTTCAATGGCCAGGGATGGAAGCCGGTTGGTATGCACGGCTACCATCCTGATGATAAGTACTCGGATGGTATTTTCCTGGCCAGAGAGAGCCCGCTTCTGCAAGTTAACGGAGTGGCCGATGTGTACGGCTGTATGAAGGCTAAGTGCGAGACATTCCTACCCGAACTCGCCGCAGTTCAAGACTGACTTTCAGGCACGAATGTTGCGCCTTTCCGCCAAACTCCCTCAAGAATGTCTGTCCGGCAGGCAGCCTGTAACAGACGGGCTATGAATCCTCAACCCATCTCGGTGCTGATGTTTTCCAATACTCCGGTGCGTGGAGGGGCAGAGGAACACATCCTGCAGCTATTGACAGGTCTCGACCGCAAGCAGTTTCGGCCATCTCTAGCATGCACACCGGAATTGGCCCGGTTGCTGGGATCAGACTTGCCGAAAGATGTCCAAGTGTGCAAGTTGCTTCTGGACGGACCGGCCGATCTCCGTGGCGCTTTGAGGTTGAGCGCCTTCCTGCGCAAACATCGGATCCACATCCTGCACTCTCATATGTTTCGCGCGAGTTTGTTCGCCTCGCCCATTGGGCGGATCAACCGAGTTCCCGTGATCGTGGAAACCGCACACGTTCGCGAAGTGTGGCGAAAGGGTTGGAAGGCTAGCTTCCTGGTAGATCGAGTTGCCTCGAAATGCGTAGACCGTACGATTGCGGTTTCGAATGCGATCGCTCGTTATTTGATTGAGTGTAAGCGCATCGCTAAGAATAAAATCACTGTCATTCCCACCGCGCCCGCCATTGCCACACCCGCGGTAAAGGGCGGTTCGGCGGCAGAGAGAAAATGTTCCTTGGGCGTTTCCGGAATCGATCCGCTCATTGTGCTCGCGGGGAGGCTCGAACCACAGAAAGGTCATTGGGTAGCCATCGAATCGATGGTAGCCGTCTTGAAAGAATTCCCGCGGGCTCAGCTGGTCTTCCTGGGAGAGGGCAGCCTAAGCTGCCAGTTGGAACAACTGGTACAGAGCAAGCAATTGAGCGCTAATATCCGATTCGCTGGCTATCAGCGAAACGTTCGCGATTGGTTCGCGGCCGCAGATCTCAGTATTCTGCCTTCGTTCTACGAAGGCTTGCCGATGACCGCCTTGGAATCACTTGCAGAAGGTTGCCCGATCGTTGCGACCGCGGTGGATGGAACCCCCGAGGTCATCCGCAATGGCGAAACTGGAATCTTGGTTCCATCGGGGGATTCAGTCCAACTCGGGCGCGCCATTTGCCTGATGCTTAGAGACCGAGAATTCGCCCAGCGCACCGCTCTAGCGGGGCAGCGCAACGTATTGGAAAACTTTAGTATCGACAAACTGATCGCGCGAACCCAAGAGTTTTACTCAAGAATCTGGGAACACCATCTGCGAAAAGCCAACAGCCGTTCCGCTTTACAGGTATCGCTAGCGACGAATCGCTCCAACTCGCCATCGTAAACCGGCGCCTTGCATCTATATAGGTCTATGAGTAGTCCTCGACAATCTGCACTCTACTCATCAGCCGAGTAGCTTCACAAAAGACCATGACATACGTGTTCTGGATAGCCGTTGCATGGCTCACATATGTGTACGCTGGCTATGCAATGGTTGTGTGGATTCTAGGATTATTCCAACAAGTGCAGCCTAGAGTAAACGAGACTTACATACCCACAGTCAGCGTCTTGATCTCTGCCAGAAATGAAGAGAAGGATATCGCCTGGAAACTGAAGCAGACATTGGCGTGGGATTACCCAAAGGACAAGCTTCAAGTTCTGGTTGCGTCGGACGCTTCCGTTGACACGACCGATGAAGTCATCAAGTCATTTCATGATCAGCGCGTCACCTTTGTTCGTATGGAAACGCAAGTCGGCAAGAACTCGGCACTGAACGAATTATCTAAGTTAGCGACCAACGATATCTTGTTCTTTACAGATGCAAATTCCGACGTGCCGGCGGGATGCATAAAACGCCTGGGAACATATTTTGCGGATCCTCGAGTGGGATGTGTTACAGGCGTAGAAAGCGTACTGGCCGACGATAACGAGCCAGCTCTTTCGGTGGGAACGGCCACCTATTTGGGTTACGAATCGCTCATCAATCAACTGGAAAGCAAGATCGGCTCTGTGTTGGTATGCGACGGGTCCATATTCTGCGTGAGACGGACGCTATTTCAGGAGTTGAGTCCAGAACTGGCGAACGACCTGGAGCTGCCGATTCGGATTGGGTATGCCGGTCATTGGATCTTGTACGATTCGAATACCCGCTCCGTTGAGCGGTGTACTTCTTCAGCTCGGGAAGAGTTTCGCCGAAGGCGAAGGATCTGTGCTCAAGGATTGCTCGGACTTTGGCGGCTTCGCCCAGCCTTACACGGTTTGCGCATGTGGCAATTTGCATCACGCAAAGTGCTGCGGTGGTTCACTCTTTTACCGTTTGTTGCCCTGTGTGTATCGTCAACATTAATGATGAAACGGGGTGGGCCCTTCGAACTAGTCGCGGTAGTGGAGGCGGTCTTCTGCACTTCAGCTTTGCTCGGCTGCAGTTCGCGCCTCCGACGCTCACAGGTCGGCCGTGTGGTTGGTCCGCCTTTCCACTTTTTCTTGGCCCTGATTGCTGCGCTCATGGGTGTGCTTGATACCTGCGTCGGGACACAATATAGCGTGTGGACAATTGCCAAGGTCTCGCGAGGTCAAGAGGGTTCAGGCGAGCTACGGCCTGTGTAGCACGACAGACTGAAGTTATGAAAATAGAGGTGTGTTCTACCAAAGAGCAGGAGCGGTCCTGGCGCAACTTTGTCAACAATCACGTCCAGGCCACAGGGTACCACCGCTGGGAGTGGAAGGAGGTTGTTGAGAATAGCTTTGGTTGGGCGACATTTTACCTCATGGCTTCAGAGCTCGGAACCGTGCAGGGAATCTTGCCTATCGTCCTGCAAGATAGCTGGTTGCTGGGTAAATCTGCTTCATCAATGCCACTGTTGCAAGGCGGTGGGGTCCTAGCAAATGATCCGGAGGCCGCGGAGGCGTTACTCCAGTACGCCATCGACATCTCGCAACGTTCCGGCGCGAAATACCTCGAATTGCGTTACCAGTCTGATCCGAAACTGGGTCTGCCGATGCGAAAAGACAAAATCCGAGACGTGCTGGCAATTGACGAAGATACGGAACGAATGTTTAGGTCGCTCGATTCCAGGTTGCGTACCAGCATACGAAAAGGCAGCAACGCTGGCCTTGTGGCCGAGTTTGGAGGTCGAAACCTTCTCGACGAGTTCTACTTCGTGTTTGCCCGCAACATGCGGGATCTCGGAACTCCCGTTTACGCAAAAAGCTTTTTCGAAAATGTTATTGCGAGCCTGGCGCCGAATGTCCACATCTGCGTGGTTCGCGACGGAATCAAGCCAGTCGCTTCTGCATTCCTGATCGGTTACCGTGATGCAATCGAGTCCGCCTGGGCATCTTCAATTCGCGAATCTTTGAAATTAAAGCCAAACCAGTTCTTGCACTGGAACGTGGTATGCTTTGCAGCTCGCAAGGGTTATCGTGTTCTCGATTTTGGCCGTTCATCGGTAGGGTCCGGAACACATAACTACAAAGCCCAGTGGGGATCTGAGACCTTTCCTCTCTACTGGTGCTACTGGGCCCCGACAATCGGCCGCTCTGTTGCCGTTGACCGGAACGATGCTAAGTTCCGATTCGCAATCCGGGCCTGGCAAAAGCTACCTCTCACGATTGCAAACTGGCTAGGACCAACTGTTGTGAGACATCTTCCATCGTAAATGGTCTTTCGCTGCATCCAACTTATCTTTGGTGTTTACAGGAAACTAAGATGAACTCAGCAATTTCTACACTCCCCAAGTCGGCAGTGCAGGTTCACCTTGCTACTAGTGGCGCCGACGCCGAAAGATGGGGGGAGTTTGTGTCCACACATCCGGGCTGTTCCGGCTATCACAGGTGGAACTGGAAGCGGGTGTTCGAAAACACTTTTGGGTGGAATACGTTCTACCTTGTTGCCGAGGACGCAAGTCGCATCCGCGGTATTCTCCCGCTTGTCAGGCAAGAAGACTACTTATTTCGAAAGTCCCTCTGCTCTTTGCCTCATGTTCGCGAGGCCGGCATTGTGGCGGACGATTCGGAGATGGAGAAATTGTTGTTGGAAGGCGCTAAACAGCTGGCGCACCAGACTGATGTGGATCATATCGAGCTCAGACAGCGTGCTGACCACGACTTTAATATGCCTGCCCGAACCGACAAGGTGGTCTTTGTTCTTCCAGTCCAGCAAGATCAGGAACGAATGTGGAACTCGCTTGACGGTAAGACACGCAACATTGTGCGAAAGTCGATGACTTATGGGTTAACCGCGGAGTTCAACGGCTCGGATTCTCTGGATGGGTTCTATCGGGTCTTCTGTCATAACATGCGCGATCTCGGTGCACCAGTTTATTCGAAAGTATTCTTCCACGAGATCATCCTCGCTTTCCCAGAGAACACCCATATTTGTACAGTACGGCAAGGGGGCAATGTTGTTGCTGCAGCATTCTTGATCGGATTTCGAGATAGCATCGAGGTCTTGTGGTCTTGCTCTCTCCATAAGTACTTGCCGTTCAAGCCGAACATGTTCTTGTATTGGAACTTGTTATGTTTCGCGGCCGAGCGCGAGTTTCGTTTGTTCGATTTTGGCAGATGCTCTGTTGGCACAGGGACCTACCGCTTCAAGGCGCAATGGACTTCACAACAAATTCCTCTCCGGTGGTTCTCCTGGAGTCGGAATGGGATTAAGGCCCCGGAGAATAGTCGTGGTAGTGCCAAGTTCCGGGCCGCCGTGTGGATGTGGCAGCGGCTTCCAGTGCCGTTCACCACATCTGTAGGCCCCACCCTTATTAAGTACATCACCGGAGTTTAGGTCGTTTTACAGCCAAGCCTTCCCCAGGAAAAGCTCGCAAAGATTCGAGGTGAGTCTCATGAGTTCCCACGATATATTGTCTTTCCGTGAATCTGTTGCATCCGCAAGTCCCGTTGCTGCTCTGCCAGTAGCTGCGCAAGCGAGTATTTGCGTGTTTTCTGTTGACGTCGAGGACTGGTTTCACATTCTCGACGTGCCATCAACTCCTCCTTTATCCGATTGGCATAACCTTCCTTCTCGGGTAGAAAAGAACTTCTACCGGCTGTTGGATATATTCAGTTTGAGGGGAGTGCACGTAACCTGCTTTTTCCTGGGTTGGGTTGGAGAACGATTCCCCCAATTAGTCCGTGAAGCGGTCCGTCGAAAGCACGAGATTGGATCACACGGATACAGCCACCAACTGGTGTACCGGATGACACGAGAGGACTTTCATCACGACGCACTGTTCTCTCGCTTGCTCCTGGAGGACATCTCCGGAACCGCTGTCGTCGGCTACCGTTCGCCCGGCTTTTCGGCGACTGGGGCGACGCCCTGGTTCTTTGATGAATTGGCATCCGCTGGTTACGAGTACGACTCGTCTGTGTTCCCAGCCAGCCATGGGCACGGAGGTATGCCCACCGCGGAGCGGATGCCGTACGTGGTCGGCAATGGAACCCGCAGAATCATCGAATTCCCGATCAGTGTAGCCGAGCTCGGGGGAAGGCGTTGCTGTTTTTTCGGCGGGGGCTACTTACGCGTCTACCCCTATTGGTTGATCCGCCGCAAAGCACAAGAGCTACTGAGGTCAGGTCTTCCGGTGGTGTTTTACATTCATCCTCGCGAAATTGATCCTGCCCACCCTCGGCTCCAGATGAATCTGTCACGGCGCTTCAAGTCGTATGTGAACCTGCAGCACACAGAAAGCAAGATTCTGCGGATTCTGAACGAGTTTCCAGTCACCACTTTTCACACCTTTTTGGGTTTATGTGGTCATCGCTGGAGTCTTGGACAAGCTGCATAGTGCACTAGAAGAGATTTAGTCAATTCGTTCGCGTAATGCACAATTCAAGACAATGGCAAGCGGAGCAAAGAGCGTGCCTCCACCTTATCTGGTAGAACGCCCCTCCGTACGCCACGCAAAGAGTGTGATCTGCTCAACCGTGGCAGCACTGTGCCGTGAAAAGTGTGGCGCTAATTTGCGGGCCCTGATTCTGACCGGCAGCCTTGCTCGAAATGAAGCCAGCGTTCAGATAACGGAAGGAGAGGTTCGAGTCCAGGGAGATGCCGACTTTCTTCTGGTTGTAAATCGACCGAAGCATCAGCTTGCTAGCGCTGATGGCGACCTCATCGCAAAGCGGGCAAAGAGGATTCTGTCAGAACAGCGGATTGCCTGCCAGGTGGGGCTTGGCACAGTGACGAGCCGCTATCTCTCCCGACTTACTCCACACATATTCGGCTTCGAGCTCAAACACTTTGGCCATGTTGTCGCAGGCGATCCGCGGATCCTTTCCTCAATTCCGAACTTCGATGCGAGAGACATACCCCTTCACGATGCCTGGTGCCTATTGTGCAATCGTGTTACCGAGCAACTGGAAATGGCGCGAGAGCTGCGCTGCGATCGTGACGTTGCTTCGGAAGCGACAATGTACGGTATGGTCAAGCTTTACTTGGACATGGCCACATCCCTTTTGGTGTTCTTGCGAGCCTACAAGCCGAGCTATTCCGAACGTTGTCAAGAGCTGTTGCGACTGGCCCGCGGGACTTCCACGACTGTGCCGTTTGCACTGGACGAGTTCGCGACTTATGTAGGTATCTGCACGGATATTAAGCTCAACCGGCCTGCTGGGAATTCCTGCATAACTCGTGACATGTGGTGGAAGGCAGTCGAGTACGCGGCGGCGCTTTGGAGTTGGGAACGAGATCGCCTCAATGGCTCAGCGAACAGTTATCAAAAGCTGCATGGATTAGCGCCTGAACCACTTTATAACATTGTGCGGGGATGGGCTTCCGTAATCCACCGCCAAAGTTGGCGTGAAACTCGAGCAAATGCGGGTCGTTGGTTTCGCCTTGGGCTGCGCGGTTCTCCTCGTAACCACATCTACTCGGTCTCCACGCGGCTTTTTTTTCAGCTTCGCCACCTGGTCTCGAGCAACGCGACTACCGAACAGAATAAGAATGTGATTGTTCTCCGACGACAATTGCCCCTTTTAATGAAACAAAAGCCGCTTTCGTGGCAAGAAATAGCCGGGGAAGTATCGAGAAATTATCGCGAACTTCTGGTCTCTACGCGATCGTGAGCACAGGCGCACCACACTGAATGTTATTTCAGGAATAGATACCACCTTGCGGATCCTCGCACTCACGACGAGTTTGCCCTTTCCGGTTACCAACGGGCTGGCGATGCGAAGCGCGTCGATTCTGGATGCGCTGTACTCTCTGGGACACGAAATTCATCTGCTTGCACTGGACCAGGAAGCAGCTTCCCTTACTCGTCCCCTCGGGTACTGCAAATCGGTTAAGGTGATTCCGCACCGCCTTCCAAGCGTGTCAGATCGAACGGATTACCTGCGCCGCTTGCGAGGGCTTCCGCGCTCGTTGCCGTATGGAACTCAGGTATGTCGTTCTAAGCAAGCTGAAGTCGCCATTCGCGACCTCTGCCAGCAGAAACAAATCGATGCCGTGTTATGCGAGACAATGCGAGACCATCGATTCCAGTGTGAACCTTCCTAAACATCTGGGCGTGCCGATTATTGTTGACAATCACAATGTTGAACACCTTGTCGTGGCTCGCTATTTATCACGTGAAGCAAATCCTTTGAAACGTTTGTACGGGTGGTTGGAGTACAAGAAATTACGAAGGTGGGAAAAGAAAGTCTGTTGCAGTGCGGATGTTGTGCTGGCCTGTTCAGCGGAGGACAAGAGCAGCCTCGAAGAGTTATGCTCGCGCGTTTCAATTTGGGTGACACCCAACGTCATCGACACTGCCGTTTATTTCGATGAAAACGAGCATGAAGTTGAGAACACGGTCCTTTATATGGGCGGAATGGACTGGTACCCGAACCGCGATGCGGTTGAATTCTTTGCTTTCCGCATCTTGCCACAATTGCGACAGCTGGTTCCGGAGGTGAAATTCGTGGTCGCCGGAAGAAATGTGCACCCTGATTTCCGCGAAAGGTTGGAGTCTGAAGCTGGTGTCCACTTTACGGGCACTGTTCCGGACATGCGCCCCGAGATCGCAAAGGCTGCCGTCTGTGTGGTACCGCTGCGTATCGGCAGCGGAACACGATTGAAGATCTTGGAAGCCGCGGCTATGTCCCGGGCCATCGTATCCACAAGCGTGGGGGCGGAAGGGCTAGCCTTTGACGAGGGCCAGGAGATTATCCGGGCCGACACTCCGAATTTCTTCGCTCGCGCAGTTGCGGATTTACTCAAGGATGATTCATGCCGCAGAGTCATGGGCCAGAACGCAAGGAGGCGAGTGCAGCAAGACTACAGTGTGCCGGTCTTGCGACGAAGCCTCAATAACGCTCTGGAAAGTATGCAATTGCAGACGGACCCTCGTGCTGCGCGATTTCAAATGGCGGGTCCAGTCCTCGAACGATGAGGTACATCATAATTGCTTTCAGGACTCGGCGCGATAGCCCATCCTCTCGTTTCGATCCTGCGCTGCAGCGGCACCGGCTGTCATCAGTTTGTGCCGATACAAACCGATGTTGAACAGACCACTACTATCAGCCTTGAAGTGGTTGGACCGTTACCTTGGACGAGGGTCATATCCACAAATTCGCCGCTGGCTGGCTCCCTATCAGGAGTACTCCTATTACGTTCATGCCGAATGGGTACAGCGTCTGGTCAGTTCCGAAACGCGATGGCTTGACGCGGGATGCGGCCATCAAAGCCTTGAATCACGCCTTCAACGAGAGGAGCGAAAGATTGTTGACAGCGCACAGCTAGCTGTCGGTTGTGATGGGATGTGGTCATCAGTGTCTCGCCATCGCTGTTTGACAAATCGTGTAACATGTGACATTTCAGCCCTTCCATTTGCTGACCGAAGTTTTAGCTTTGTCACGTTGAACATGGTCGCCGAGCATCTCCAGAAACCAGAGGCTGTGATAGCAGAGATCGCACGGGTGCTGGACGAGGGTGGCGCGCTTCTGGTCCACACACCCAACGCTGCGGGGTACGGCGTAAGGTTGGCTCAACTAACATGGCAACTTCTGCCCCAGACAGTAGTGTATGCACCGGTTCGTTTCCTCGAATACAGGGAACCGGAAGATGTGTTTCCAACCTTTTATCGAGCCAATACGAGGAAGAGGATTTATGACCTAATATCAACTGTTGGTATGGAAGAAGAGGAATTTAGGTTCATTGAGGGGCGTCCTTGTTTCTATTTCTTAGCGCCCTTTTCCATTATCGAAATCTTGCTCTGCCGGTTCTTACGATCACTAGGCAGAAGGGATTTAACTGCGGGAGAGATCTTAGCAGTTTATCGTAAGAAACCTGTACCCAATTCCTCGGACAAACACTACGACTCAGGACTTGCCGCCCTCAAACAAAGCGTAACGAGCTAGACAACTGCCTCTATGATTATTTTCTACCTGCTGTTGTGGATCTTGCCTTTGGTTCAACACCCGATATGGAGTCGGAGGGTCGGGCCGTTGACTGTGTTCGAAACTCTTGGCCTGCTTTTGGTGGTGTGCGTATTGTTTCGGGTGGCTTCACGGCGAAGGCTACCGCGTATATTTGCTAGCTGGGTGGCGCGCTTTTTCTTATTGTTGTACATAATTGCTTTTTTATCCGCATTGGCGCAGCCGCAATGGCTCACGCTTGCCAATAAACCCTTTATTAACTACACGTCCACAATGTTTCTGTTTGTGCTTACGATCAGCTTGATTGACACACTTACACGCCTCCGCAGAAGCATTCTTTTCCTGGTTGGCTCCTATGCGTGGGCGTCGTTGTACCTGATTCGCGAATTTCAAAAGGGCATCGCAACCTGGGCTGGCTACCGGGCCGGCTGGATCGTCGGTGATTCGAATTACTTTAGCACTGGTGCGATCTTTGCCATTGCATTGGCATGGTGCTTTATGCAACAAGGCCACTCACGGTTCGAACGCTGGTACTGTTTAGGTTGCTTGATCATTACGGTTATTGGGGTCACCGTCTGTGCCTCGCGTGGAGGCTTCTTAGGACTAGTGGCTGCGTCGATTCTGTTTGCCTGGCGGACGAACAACCGGGTTCGCAATCTCACGGGGTTTATTATTCTTCTGCTCGCGTTAAGCATAATCTTCCCCGTGTCTCCCATTCACCGGTGGCTACATCCTTCAGGAGCCGAACAGATTTCCGAGAAAAGCCACTGGCAATCGTGGGATGCCGGTTCGAGAATGATTCGGGCCCATCCTCTGGTCGGAATCGGTTTAGGTAGGTTCAAAGCCGAGATGCCATATTTCTCCGACTCGGATGTGTCCGAGTACCACGTGGCCCATAACATGTTTCTGGAGACTGCGGCAGAGCTGGGGATACCCGCATTCTTGTTTCTAGTCGTCATTTTCGTTAGTGGTTTCCACGAGCTCGGTTGCCTGCGGAGGTCTGCTCAGATACCCCCCATTATTCGAAATGCAGCGGCGGCTTTGCAGGCAGCGCTTGTGGGGGTTGCTGTGTCGGGCTTGTTCGTCTCCGTAGAGTACGAGAAAACCACTTGGGTCGGCTTCGCGCTAATCAGTTGCCTATTTCCACTCGCTCAATCCAGTAGGAGACGGACCATGCAACAGCGGGAATTCCCGTTCAGGTCTCTCGCTGCAGCACCTGAACTGCAGTGGCATCACCCAACCGGTGCCTGAAATACAAGAACCGTTGGTACCAGGCAGGTTTGCAAACAGTTGAAACGTTGTGCTGACGTACAACCGGTGGAGTCGTTATTACGATGGTGCCACCGATACGCCTGTATCAGATTGTAGGATGATTTGCGTACCCGGTCGTGAATCCTGTCACAAAGTGCTGATTGCCACCGAAGGTAAATCCCACTTTGCAAAGCTTGCGACTCACATAAACAAGAGTTTACTTAGTTGCCGCCTGCGGCCATGAATGCAACGAACACGCTACCGGAATCGCCGCTGATAAGCGTCGTCATTCTGAACTACAAGCGCCGCGATGCTCTTCGCCGTGTTTTAGATTCAGTACGCTCTCAAGACTACATTAATCGTGAAACAATAATTGTGGATAATGATTCTCGGGATGAGATTCGTGAGTTTATCGAGCAGTATGCATCAGAGGTAATATTGATTGAGCTTGAGAAGAATCGTGGTGCGTGCGGCGGCCGGAACGCGGGAATCGAACGTGCCCGCGGCGAGATTGTAATCACGCTGGATAACGATATTGTGTTGGAATCTCCATTCGAACTGACTAGAGTGGCGAATAAATTTCGGTCTCGCTCTGATATACACGTCCTGGCTTTCTTTGTGGGAGATGCCGAGACTGGCATCGTACGCCGCAGGGAGTGGTGTCATCCACGAAATGTCGCGGACTTCAGCTCTACCGAATTCGAGACGAATTATTTTGTCGAGGGTGCGGCTGCATACCGCCGGAAAGTGTTCGAGACGGCCGGGAAATATTACGAACCGATCTTTCTTGGGAACGAGGGACTGGATTTAGCCTTGCGAATCATGGATCGTGGCTTCAGGATTTTATATACACCGCAAATCCGCACTCGCCATGAAATGTCATTGGATACGCGATCCTCCGAGAGAACCTACTTCATCTACACGCGCAACTACCTTTGGATTGCATATAAGGACTACTATTTTCTGCAAGGGGTGCGGTTTCTCATTCCTAAGCTCGCAATGATGGCGTTTTTCAGCCTTCGAGTCGGCCATGTGCGAGCTTTTTTGAGGGGACTCAAGGACGGGTTAAAAGGCCTCGCTCGGATTCGAGCTGATCGCTCTCCTGTGAGCCGCGAGACTGCCAGGTATATCGCGCAGTTAGATCGAGCACGGCCTAGTCTTTGGACGAGGCTAGAACGCCATCGGCCGGGCCCGCAAATTTAGATGTGGCTGCGGACCCGAGACTCGTTGTTTCCTGCATAAACTGAAAGGATCGAAGACCGCCAATGCTGCTGTTCTATTTCCGGCTCTGCACAAGAATCTGTAAAAGTGTGCATTCTACGCGGCTTTCTGGAAACAAGGATTTTGGTCTTGCGCAGCACCCACCGACGACATTTGCACCAAAATGGGCAGAATTGCTGGTTCGC
>Ga0187848_10000997_pt1 | contig 24807 bp, 17 predicted proteins | sample June2016WEW_4_40_FD_132424 | JGI IMG/M metagenome (GOLD analysis project Ga0187848, IMG submission 132424) | Peatland microbial communities from SPRUCE experiment site at the Marcell Experimental Forest, Minnesota, USA - June2016WEW_4_40 | ecosystem: Environmental > Terrestrial > Soil >... | reverse complement strand
CGTAGGTCTTCGTCCCGCGGCGGCGCCACGAAGCGACGACCGATCCTTGCCGCGCGAACAGCTCCGGCCGCGCTGCGAGCAGTGCCAGGGCGGGATGCGGGTGTTGGTCAGCGCTTTGGCGATTTTCCAATTGCTTCCTCCCCTCCTCCCCCTTCATCCGGGGGAGGCGGCCAGGGGATCGGGCCACATCAGGTGGACCAGGGTGATGCCCACGGAGTGCTCGACTTCCCCCTGCGCCTCCAGGACGAGCTGTCTGTGAGCGGGGGCCAGGATTTGGATTACGGCCTGCCGGGGCATCCGGGAGAGAGCCGCCCGGCCGGAGTCTCTTGGGATCCAGTACGGCACGGGGGCCGGGCGGCGGGACCGGCGCGGAGCGGGGGCATTTCTGCCGCTTGGCGGCGGGCCGTTTCGGCCCGCGGGCCTTGCCGGCCGCCGGCGCGTTCCTGGTTGCCCGCCGGGTCTTGGGCTTGGTTTCCATGCCCTCCATGATAGCGGATAGTGTACGCGTGTTCAATAGCGGAAATCGGGCCGGTTTGCGGGAGGAGGGGGAGGGATTGGGGATTGGGGGTTTGTGATTTGTGGTTTGCAATTTGTGATTTGTGGCCGGTGGTTGCCGCCTTTTCTTTCCCCGCACTGGCCGCCGTCGCGTAGCGACATTATGATGGTAGCCGTGGGTTTCAACCCACGGACGGAGGAGCCCCGCGCAGGAATTGCGTCCGGGCACCGTGCGTAGCATGGTCGGCGTGGTCGGCGGCGCCCGATGTTTCAACCGTCGCTACGCGACGAACGCGCGATGGTGCAACCGCAACGGCGGACGGGAAGACGGACGAAAAGCTGGGACAGGGCCGATTTTGCCAAGATGGACAAGGAATGCGATTTCCTGTTCTGGGGATTCAATACTCCCGACCCCTTGCAGGCTCGACATGCGTGGTTCTTACCCACTTTTCCTATCCTTGCCCAATTTGGTGGCTGTTGCCTTTTCATGCTCTTCCTGTTGTCGCTCGCCTTGAGCCTCGCGGCCCTCGCCGCCCCACCGGCCGCGCGCGGCCAGGCGATCGAGTTCCACAGACACCACATTCCCATGGGCAATGGTGAGTATAAGACCTATTTAGAGCAGGCGGAGACGGGCGCCGACGGGGTGCTCGAGGCCTGCGGCGCCATGGCCGGCGTCGAGCCGCTCGGCGGCGTGGGCTCGGTCATCACCCGTTATCCCGGCCTGAGGGTCGGCGACATCGCCCCGGTCTTTGGCCGCCTGTGCCGCGTCGACCACATCGAGGTCGTCGACGTCCCCCGCCCCGAGGAGGAAAAAGGCAAGCCGCCGGGCGAGGGCCAGCTCATCCACCCGGATTGGATGAGGGTGTGTCCGGTTGACAGGAAGGGCCTGCCGCCGGGCCTGGACTTCCGGGAGGGCGACCTGGCGGTTCCCTTGGAACGCCCTGGGAAAGCGTGGTTCCACGGCGGCGGGGGCGGTGTGGCGTTCCACCTGGGCTTGGTGACGGTGGCGCTCGCGAAGGCCGAGTCGGCGGCCGTCGGCGACCCGCGTGGGCCGGCTGCGGAAGTCAAGGTAAGGACCATGGGCCCCGTGTTCAGGACGCGCGACGGGTCGCACGTCCCCCCGAAAGTCACCAACGCCAGGGTCCGGCGGGGCGATGTGCTCACGATCGACGGCCGCGCGTACCAAGTCCGCAACATCGTGCCGCGCGACACGAAGCAACACGTCATCGGCTGGATCGAGCTCGACCCGGGGGGGAGTTCCGGGGAGGCAGGCAACTCCGGGTAGAGGCGAGAGGTGGCGCCATTCGTCGGGGGACACGAACCGATTATGGGCTTGTGGGAAGGATTCGGCACAACCTCCGGCCGGCATTGGGGCGCCAGAGTTGCCTAAACACCCAAATGCGGTTTGTGTCCCGCGATTCGCCGGCCGGAACCCCATGCCTTGGAGGTACGCCAAACCCGGGCGGTCGGAATCCCCAACTCACCCCAGTACGCCCCGGCAAGCTGTCCGCAGGCGGCCCCGGCCGTGTCGGCGTCGTCGCCGAGTCCACAATTCGCCGTACTACAGGATCTTGTACAGCCCGACGTTGTCATACCAAACGGCATCCTGAGGCGTGCTCTGGCCGCCGGCGCCCAGCAGGATCACCAGCCGGCCGGCGCCCGCGGGCACCTCGACCACGGCGAACAGTTCGCGCCATTGGTCCGGAGGAAGCTCGCCGTGCACGATCTCGTCCTGCGATTCGGCGGTCCACCGGCCCTCGCGGGTTTGCCAGCGAATCCGCAGCCAGGCGCCGCCCCGGCCGTGGATCTTGCAAAGCGCGCTGAGTGCGTAGCGCTCGCCGGGCGCAACCGGGTGGGACTGGATGAAGCAGCCATCGGCGACCCGGGCGGCCTTTGCCGACCCCTTGCCGGACGCGCCGGTCTCCCGGTCCCAGGTGAACGTCCCCTTCGAGGCTTCCGTCTGCCAGTTGCCCCAGCCGGCCGGCGGGCCGCCCTCACGCCAACGCTGCTGGACGCCTTCAGGCGACTTGACCATCTCGGTGCTGAAGTCCCCGTTTTGGACCAGATTGACCAGCTTTCCCGACCGCTTGTCACGTTCGATCTCGCTCCGCGAGCAATCGACAGGATCTCTCGCCCAGTGCAAGGCACGTTCCGAGCCGGGCAGGGCCTCCGGCCAACTCTCCGGGCGGACGCTGCGATTAGGCGTGGGCCACCAACGGAACTTCTCGCCGTAGACCCACACGTACTCGTCGGCCACGCACAGGGCCGCGGCCGTATTGGCCCGCAGCCGCTCGACCCGCGGCCCGCCCAGACCGTCGATGTACCACGTCTTCCACTCCGAATCCTTGGGGTTCCAGTAGGCATCCAGATAGAGGCCGAAGCCCACCTGGACCTGAGAGCGGTACTTGGCCCGGTTCTCGGGTGACACCAGTTCCTGGCAGGCGCCCTTGATGCGCACCGCGGCCTCCAGATACTCCTGCCGGCTGTTGTAGAGGTAGGCCGATTCGCAACCGTCGACGAACGTCATCGCGGGCGGCGCCGCATCGAGCCAGCCGTCGATCAGTGCCGGGTAGAGGCCGTAGCCCGTCGTCGCCAGGGCCGGCCGCGGGTTGGCCCGCCCGGTGGCCGTGGCGTTGATGCTGTTGATGAAGTAGCAGAAGATCGTCGCCTGAGGGTATTCCCCGGCGACCGCCTGCACGATCTCCCGCCCGCGCTGCCGGGCCTTGGCATAATACTCCGCGAAGCCGTGTTTGTCGCGCTGCGGCTGGCTCGCATAGCTGAACTGGGAGTGGGGCGGCGTGTACGGCTCGGGGTCGAAGAGGATGCCCTTCAGGCGGGACTGCTGCGCAACCCGGGCCGCGATCCGCCAGTGCCCGACGACGTTCTTCCAGCCAGCGTCGTCGAACCAATCCACGTCGCCGGGATTGGCCCCCAAGGTGATGAAGTTGTCGGTGAAGCGGGTGAACTCGCACGCCCGAAGGTCGTCCACGCACGTCTGGAACCACTGGTCCTGCCAGGGCTCCCTGCTGAAAGCCGGGGCCAACGGGCAGGGCTTGCCCTGAGCCGTGCGACCCACCAGCTCGAGCACGACCCCGTCGAACGGCCGTTTTTCCATCTCGGCCAGGTTCTCCCGCAGCCGTTGGCTGTCGCAATGGTCCCAGCCCGTGGCGATGAGCTTCTTGTGCAATCGCACGTCGGGTGCCTGGCCGGCGGCACTTGCCCCGAGCACGAGCAGCAGCGCGAGAGCCATCCCGGCCCTCCTCCAAGCCGATCTCGCGGTCATGGTGCAGACCTTTCCGAAGCAGCCATCGTTGAGCGGATACTCGTCATCCCACACTAAGCGATCCGCATGGTCAAGCCCCCGTCGATAGTGAACGTCTCCCCGGTCACGTAGTCGTTGGCCGCGACCTCGGCAATCAGCGTAGCAACCTGTTCGGGCGTGCCCTCCCGATGCAGCGGAACACGGTGCTCGAGGTTGTATTGTTTTTGTTCCGGCGTCATGTTCTCGTGAAAACGAGTGCGGATGATGCCCGGTGCCACGCAGTTGACGCGGATGTTGTCGTCGGCGACCTCGCGGGCCAATGCCCGGGCGAACTGCGGCAACGCGCCCTTGACGACCTGATACGCCAAATTGAAGTGCAGACCGCGCAATCCGGCCACTGAGGAGATCATCACAACAGCCCCTTCGTGCCGCTTCTTCATCCAGGGGATTGCCGCCCGACAGAGATAATAAAGGGCGTGGACGTGGACGTCGAAGGCGGCATGCCAAGTCTCCGGACTGACATCGAAAAGACCTCCGACCACCACTCCACCGGCGCAGTGAACCAGCACATCGAGCGCGCCGAAATGGCCGGCAACCTGCTCGACCGAGCCGGTCGCCTCTTCCGGCTTCGCCATGTCGCCGACCACCACCAGGCATTGCCGGCCGAGCGATTCGATGCGGGATTGCACGTGTCGGGCCGCATCGTCACGGCCGCGACCGATGACGGCGATCTCGGCTCCCCGCCGAGCCAATTCAATCGCCGTGGCCTGCCCAATGCCCTTCGTACCTCCGGTAACCAGCGCAACCTTGCCGTGCAAATCCACGATCAGACTCCTTCACGATTCGGACTGCGAGGAGAACCTGGGCACTGGGTATCATTGTCCAGGAAGGGCGGAACGCTTGCAAGCATTGGTCGGGGCAAGGAAGGGATTCCCACGGTTCCCTCATCTGCGGGGTGCTGAAGGAGGCGGCGAAGGTCTGCGCCAGCCTGGCCACAGAAGATCGCCCTTGACGTGGGCCGCCTCAAGAAAGGCCGAAGGGACGAGGGGGATTGGAGCCGGGGCCATCATCCCTTCCCCTTCAGCCACCGCGGGGCGCCGCAGGCCGGCCCGGCGTCAACGTGATATAATGCTCCCGATTGTGCCCCCCGTTCAGATCCGTCTTGTGGCGACCGTTCAGGCCCCATCCAGCCCACAGCGAGTCCTGCCATGAACCCGAGTCTTTCCTTGTTGCTCGCGGCGGTATCCGCTTGTTTGCTCGTGTCGCAGTCTCGCGGCAGTGAGGAGCCGGCCGTGCGGTTTTGCGTAGTCGGCGAGGATGGCCGCCCGCTGCCCTGCCGCATCCATCTCAAAGACGGGCAAAAGAAGCCCTGCTACGCCAAAGACCTTCCCCGGTTCGCCGACCATTTCGTTTGCCCGGGAACCGTGGAGATTCAACTCCCGCCGGGCGAGTACAGTTTCGAGGTCGAGCGCGGCCCGGAGTACCGGCGGGAATCGGGCACGCTGCGAGTGGGCAAAGGAGACGCCAAGCGCGTCGAGCGCCGGGTGCAGCTTCGCCGCCTTGCCAATCTGGCCGCAGACGGCTGGTTTTCCGGCGATCTGCACGTACATCGGCCGGTCGAACACATCAAGCTCCTGATGCAGGCCGAGGACCTGCACGTGGCGCCCGTCATCACATGGTGGGGCAACAGGAATCCGTGGAAAGACGCCCAACCCCCGGCCGAGCACCTGACGCGGTTCGACGGCGACCGCTTCTTCGACGTGATGGCCGGCGAAGACGAGCGCCAAGGGGGTGCCCTGCTGTACTTCGGCCTGTCCGAGCCCCTGGCGATCACGGGGTCAACCGGCGAGTATCCCTCGCCGATGAAGTTCCTGCTGGAGGCCCGTCGCCACCCGGGGGCGTGGATCGACATCGAAAAGCCGTTTTGGTGGGACGTGCCCGTCTGGCTGGCCAGCGGCCAGGTGGATTCGATCGGTCTGGCCAACAACCACATGTGCCGCAGTTCCATGTTGGAGAATGAGGCGTGGGGCAAGCCTCGCGACGCCGTCCGCCTGCCGCCGCCGCGGGGCGACGGCTTCTGGTCCCAGGAGATCTACTATCACATCCTGAACTGCGGGCTGCGCGTGCCGCCGTCGGCCGGCAGCGCCTCCGGGGTGCTCCCCAATCCCGTCGGCTATGATCGCGTCTACGTACACGTCAGCGGCGAAATGTGCTACGAAAAGTGGTGGCAGGGACTCAAGGCCGGTCGCTCGTTCGTCACGAACGGGCCGCTGCTGTTGGTCCGCGCCGACGAGCAACTCCCCGGACACGTATTCACCGCCCCCGAGGGCGGAAAGATCGCTGTTCGCCTGGACGCACGGCTGATGAGCCTCGACCGCGTGCCCGCCCTGGAAATCGTCAAGAACGGCCGCGTCGAGCAGCGAGTTTCTCCCGACCAGTTCTGTTCCGGCAAGCCGGCGACCATCACGCTGGATCGCAGCGGTTGGTTTCTCGTCCGCGCGGTGGCAGATGTCCCGCGCACGTTTCGTTTCGCATCGACGGCGCCGTTCTACGTGGAAATCGGCGATACGAAGCGGCTGGTCAGTCGCAGTTCGGTGAAGTTCTTTCTGGACTGGCTGGACGAGCGGGCCGCGCGCCTGCCCCGGAAACTCCACGATCCGGCGCAACTGGAGGAGGTTTTGCAGTTCCACCGCCGGGCCAAGGAGTTCTGGCAAGGGCTTTTGGCCAGGGCCAACGCGGAGTGAGAGGTCCCGAATCGCCATGTACTCGCCCTTCGGAATGGACACGATCAGCGGGCAGGCGAAGGTGGCGGTGCCGCTCTTCTTCTCCGTGGTCGCGTACTGCAATTCCACGACGCCCTTGGCCTCGGTCACGTCCGCCACCTTGTACTCCACGAGTGCATTTCCCCGCTTGATGGCTGCCATCACCATCGGCGACTTGAACGCATCCTTGGGCAAGCGGTGGTGCTTGTCCCGCATCACCATCGCCACGCCGAACACCTTGTTGAACTGCTCCGGCTCATGGAGGACCACGAACGATACAGCAGCTTTCGGCTCGAACTGGTTGGAAACGAAGTAGCCCGAGCAGGTGTCGAAAGTCAGCGTGGCCGGTTCCGCAGCCGAGGTCTGTTGCCCCAGGCAGTAAACGGCAAACAACAGGCCGGTGATTGTGGTTCGTTTCAACGTTTCACCCCTCGCTTTCACGTAATCGTCTCTTCGAGCGGCTCTCCGGCTTTCCTCCCAAGAGCGGTGGCCGTCCGTGTGGTCCTCATACGGATTGTCGCTCACCTGGAACTCAAGGCCACTTCCAAAATAACCGTCGAGAGTAACAGGACGCAAGAGGCGTATGCCGCACGATGATCGACTTTGCCCGCGGATGTGCCAAGCCCGAAGTGCGGGCCAAGCCCAGTCCAAAGATACAGCCCGAGGGGAAAGGCAACCGCACCAAACAGCCAAAGGGACGCCAGCGGGCTTCCGTGCCGCAGCATGTCCCCCGCATCGCCAATCCTGCCGAACGATCCAACACCGATGTAGGCACCGTTGGCAACGAGGCAGAATCCCGCAAGGAATTGAACCAAGTACGCCAGCGGGACTCTGCGCGCCTTGAAGACCACAAGCACGGCCAGGGGCAAGAGCACACCAACCATTGGCCCAGCCCAGACGACCAGCATGGGGTTGGGATTGGGCGACACGTCCGTTCGGGAGATCGTCAGTGGATGAAGGACGACTCTTTCAACCGTGCCGCCGGTGGCAACGGCGGCAGCGACATGCCCAAGTTCGTGAACGGCCGTCATTGCCAGCCAGCACAGCGGCAAGAAGGTACCGATCAGCAGAACTTGGTGAAGGCGTTTCACGTGGGTTTGCCCATGGCCGCGCTTCGATCCCAAGGTGGGCTTGGCCCTTGCGCCATCTCCGTTTGCGCGGCGATCATTCCTTTCCGACCTTCTTTCCTTTCGCCCCGCTTTCCGGACGTTGAGGGAGTGTCGGCAGTATCGCCCTTCCATCTCCCCCAATGACCTTCAAATGCGAGGCATTCACTTCCTCGATCCTGCCGAACGCTTTGCCTGCCTCCCATCGGTTGAATTCGTTGAACGTGCCCGAAAAGACTCGGATCGAATTCCCGTCAACCTTGTCCACAAACAGATCGACCACGTCGTTGGCCTCGAAACCGCCCGAGTCCCAACGCTTGAGTTGGCCGTCTACGATCTGGGTTTTGCCGATGCGGCGACGATACAGATTGCCAGGGTCAGTAGCGTTTTCATGGTTCGGTCCTCCGGGAAAACGCGGTTCTGCCGCCACTTTATCCGATTGCCCCCGCCGCTGCAAGGAGCCTTGCCCACTTGCAAGCGGGCCTTGCGAGTGCTCAAATCTTGGCATGGCCGAGAACAAATGCCCATTCTGCGATTTGGACAAAGGGCGCATCTGCGCCGAAAACGACGGGGCGCTGTGGTATTGCACCCCGACGATCCCGGTCTCGATTTCGCCAAGGAAGGGGGCTCGGCTCTCTTCTTGGATGTCTTGTTCGGGCATTCTCATGCTCCTTGGGTCAGGTGTTCGGACTGGCATTCGAAGATACAGAGGTGCCTGGTCGGATCACGACCAACCCGTACAGAGATTCAGGTAGTTGGGGACCTTGTGGGGGAAAGGCCGCTCAAAGGAACACGGAACCGTAAGCTGTCGCCTGTGGCAGCGCGTTCCCTGCTGCACCCGGCGCATGCAGCCCGTGGGGAAAAGCGACCCCAGCGCAGCCTCCCACGTCAACCACGTGCTCAGGAACCGAACCTATGAGCTTTGACCGAGCCCGTTGTCGGGAAATCCACGACATCCTCGACCAGGCCCTCCGCCCTGTCGGCGAGCGTCTCGGGATGATTGTCCGATTGGGGAGTGCCCGCTTCACCGCCGACAACATCTGCTTCAAGCTGGATGTCTTCGAGAATGCCCGGACCGGCAGCCCCGAGGCCGCGGACTTCCCCTTCTACTGCATTCGCTACGGCCTGGAGCCGGAGGACCTGGGCAAGACCTTTACGTGGGGCGGGAAGCAGTACGAGCTGATCGGCTGCAAGCCCCGTTCCACGCGGTTCCCGCTGCTGGGGCGGAATCTCGAGGGGAAGGTGTTCAAATTCCCCCTGGACATCGTCGGCATGATTCGCCCCGGGGCCAAGGCGTTGGTGCCTGGCTACTGACGTTTCCGGGCACAGGAGCCTGCGTGACGCACGCCGCCACCGCAACTTGGGCAAGCGGTCCAGTTTCCGGACGACGACGCAATTCACTTCGCCGTCGAAGCCCCCGCCGCGGAAACCGAAGGGAATAAGATCAGCCGGATCAATACGCCACTCGCTTGGGCTTTCGCAGCCACGCGGCAAACGCCTCACATGCCTCCTGGCGAAGGTCTTGCACCATTTGGATCGAGCGGCTGCCGGGCGGGAGGGCAAGTTGCCGATAGAACGGGGCGTCGTCAAAACCGGCAGCGGTAGCGTCTTCACAGGTGGCAGCGTAGTAGATTCGCTCCAGGCGTGCCCAGTAGATCGCCGCAAAGCACATCGGGCAGGGTTCGCAACTGCTGTAAATCTCGCAGCCCGCAAGCCAGAACATTCCCAGGCTACCGCAGGCATCCCGGATAGCGACGATCTCGGCATGGGCGGTCGGGTCGTTGGTCGACGTAACCCGGTTCCAGCCACGCCCGACAATCTCGCCGTTCCGCACGATGACTGCTCCGAATGGCCCGCCCTCGCCGGCTTCCATCTTCTCCAGAGAAAGCCGGATCGCTTCACGGAGGAAATCCCGGTTCATCGCCTTCGCCTTCGCGGTGATAATGGGACTCAGTGTAGAAGGGCGTGGCTTGGCTGTCCAGTAGTGGGGAAACGCCGGCTGGGGAAACGCCGGCCCTTTGCGGCACGCCTGGGTTCCTGGTACAATCAGCGGGCTGTTCCAAGGGCTGCCGGGGTTGCGACGATGCCCATGCTACGCTTGACATCGAGGCTGCTTTCCGAGAATGACGGCGTGCCGGCGCCGCCGCGCCATCGCCCATCGGCGATGGTTGTCATCTTCCATTTCACTCCGGCTGAAGAACATCACAGAGGGTTGCGACGATGAACGTAAACGACATCCAGCGGGCAATCCAGGACAACGAAGGCGACGGGTGGCTGTTCTTCGACATCCATCATCGGGACACCATCGCCTACCAGATATTGGGGCTGGACCTGGAGAGGTTCACGACAAGGAGATGGTACTACTTCATCCCGAAAAAAGGAATGCCGATGAAGTTGGTGCACCGGGTCGAACAGGGACGACTCGACACCTTGCCCGGCAACACCGTAGTATATGTCGGCTGGAAGGAACTGCACGAGCAACTCAAGAGCTTGCTCGACGGCAGCCGGCGGATTTTCATGCAATACTCGCCCATGAACAACATCCCGATGGTCTCCTGTGTCGATGCGGGCACGGTGGAGCTGATCCGGTCTTTCGGCAAGGATGTCCTCTCTTCCGCCGAGTTGGTGCAGTTCTTCGAGGCCAGGCTGGATGACGCAGGCGCCGCATCCCATCGGGCCGCCGGGATGAAGGTCCAGAGGATCAAGGACGATGCTTTCCAACTCATCATCCGTTCCATCAAGGCGAACCGGCGCATCACCGAATACGACGTGCAGCAATTCATTCTGGCCGAGTTCGACCGGGAGAACCTGACCTGCGACGGATCGCCTCCGATGGTCGGGGTCAACCAACACGCCGCCGACCCGCATTTCGAGGTTTCGCCCACCGGCAGCTCGGTCATCAAGGAAGACGACCGGGTGCTTATCGACCTGTGGGCGAGGGAGAACTTGCCGCAAGGCATCTACTACGACATTACGTGGTGCGGGTTCATGGGCAGGAAGCCCGACGAGGAGTACCGGCACTTATTCGAGATCGTAGCAACGGCCAGAAGCCGCACCAAGCAATTCATCGCCCAGCGCATCGCCGGCAGACAGCCTGTCTACGGATGGGAGGCTGATGACGCATGTCGCAACTACATTGCCGAGCGCGGGTATGGAGATTTCTTCCTGCATCGCACGGGCCATTCGATCCACCGGAGCGTGCATGGCAACGGGGCGAATCTCGATAACCTGGAGACCAAAGACGAGCGGCAAATCATTTGGGGCAGTTGCTTCTCGATTGAACCGGGAATCTACAAAGACGGAGTTGGCGTGAGATCGGAGATCGACGTGCTGGTGGATGGGCAAGGAAACGTCTCCGTGGTCGGCCCCGAGCAAGACAAACTGATCCTGCCGGGATAGTCGGACAGGACGAGGCAACGTATGACAAAGCCGCTTGCTGTGGCTCTCCTGTCATGCGACAGCCGCCAGGTCAGCCCCAAGAAAACGAAGAAGCCCGCACAGTGGAGGCGGGCTTCTCCTTCCGGAGTTTTTCGAGGGAGGGGCGGTACGCCGACCTCGGTCACCTGTTGCCCATGCTAACGTCGGGCCAGCGGTGGAACCCGGTGTATCGGCCCTTCCTTCTTGGCAGGCCAGCCACATGTAGTCTATCACAACGTCGCAAAGTCTGCAACGATTTGAAATGCCGTCCCGCTGGAATTTCGGGGGGGAGTGCCGGTCTGGCCCAGAGGATCAGCGAAGAGACGGAGCCCCAGTTTCCCTGCCGTGGGAAAACTGCGCCGATCAAGACGATCTTCGAGCCCTGGCAACTCCGGGAGTGCCTGGATAATGCTCGGCAGACCGAGCCGTTCGATCCCGCTGACTATGACGACGAGGAGACGGAACCACTACCCGGTCAGTCATGGTGCGGCACTACGTCGATGACAACGATGCAGCGTTGCGGGGCAGAAGTAACCGGACCTTCTAGCGCCTCATTGCCGGGCTGAATCCCGAGGTAGCGGAACGGTACGGCTACGAGGCCGCTTCGGACGATCTGGGCATGGTGGTTCGCTTGCGGGCCGCCATCAGGACTCGGGACTGGCAGGCGGTCAAGGATATGGCCCAGCAGCTACTCGACAAGCGGCAGTCCTAGCGGCTCCGCACTTCTGACCGATCCCCCCGGCTTTGGTCCCGGTTTTGTGAAATTTTGTGAAATCCAAAACGGGTGGCGAAAGTCGCACTTTCTTGTCGTCGTAACTCCTTATCCCATACGGAAAAATCAGTACGCCCGGAGGGACTTGAACCCCCAACCCTCGGTTCCGAAGACCGATGCTCTATCCAATTGAGCTACGGGCGCAAATCGTCGATTTTCACGAGAACTATTGACGTTTCTGTGGGCTGTGGTAGGATCAGTTCTAAAACGCCTGACACCCGTTTTGACACCTGACACCTACAAGCCCCGCGAAACGCCGTATGTCCAAGCCTACCCAAAGACTCGCCGCTGACAAGCCCAGGCGACCGAAGAAGCCCCGCCCAGACTTCCCCCTCTTTCCACACGCGACCGGCCGATGGGCCAAGAAGGTCCGCGGCAAACTCCATTACTTCGGCAAGGTGGCCACCGACTCCGAGGGCAAATCCGCCCTGGACCTGTGGCTGGACCAGAAGGACGATCTGCTGGCTGGAAGGACGCCCAGGGTAGGGCGGGAGGGATTGACCGTCCGGGAACTCGTCGATCGCTTCATGGTGAGCAAAAGACACCTGCTTGACAACCAGGAGCTGAGCCCCCGTACCTTTGTGGAGCTGTTCGGTACCTGTGAACGGATCGGCAAGACGTTCGGCTTGACCCGGCTGGTCGATGATCTGGCCGCGGAAGACTTTGAGAATCTCCGCCGCCACATCGCCAAGCGATGGGGCCCAGTTCGGCTGGGAAACGAGGTCCAGAGGGTTCGTTCAGTGTTCAAGTATGGTTTCGAGGCGGGGCTCATGGACCGACCCGCCCGCTTCGGCCCTGGCTTCAAGAAGCCTTCCCGGAAGGTCCTGCGATTGGCCCGAGCATCCAAGGGGTCCAAGATGTTCGATGCCGGCCAGTTGCGGACAATCCTTGATGCTGCGGACCTGACCATGCGCGCCATGGTCTTCTTGGGCGTCAACTGTGGGTTCGGCCCTGCGGATGTCGCAAACCTGCCCTTGACCGCCGTTGACTTGAAGGCCGGGTGGGTGGAGTTCCCCAGGCCGAAGACGGGTGTTCCCAGACGTTGTCCATTGTGGAATGAGACTATCGAGGCAGTCCGAACCGCCCTCGATCGTCGGCCGGACGCGCGAGACGCGGCCGACGCCGGGCTGGTGTTCATCACGAAGTACGGCAAGAGGTGGGCTAAGGCAGATGTCGAGACCGATCCTGAAACCGGAAAGGTCACAATGTCGTTGAATCAACCTGTCACTGAGCAGTTCTCAAAGCTGCTTCGGAAGCTGAAACTGAATCGTCCGGGCTTGGGCTTCTACGCTCTTCGCCACACCTTTGAGACCATCGGGGGCGACTCCCGAGACCAAGTGGCCGTCGATGCCCTCATGGGTCACATCCGCGACGACATGGCGTCTCTGTACCGGGAGAAGATCGAGGATGCCCGGCTGGAGTCCGTCACCCGGCACGTTCACGGTTGGCTCTTCCCGGTTGTCCGGAAGCGCAAAGCGAAGTAGAAGGACCACGGCCAGGGAAGGTGCCGATGGCAGTCGTTGCCCATCGCAGGCCGACCAGCCTACCGCCCCGCTCCCGCTGCCTCACAAGCGGCATTCTGGTCGGCTACGGCGCAGTATTCGGCCAGGGGCGTTGTCGCGAGACCTGGATGACCTTCTCGATGAGTGGGTAAGAATTTGAGTAACTGGAGATGGATGGCCATGCAACCTGTCGTGCTGGGGGGTTGACCCAGTTCAGCGAGGTGGTAAGCTGGCCTCTGCGGCCGACTTGCGGCGATTGCCGGACGGGTAGATCATGGCTTGGCCCTTGCCCTCTCATTTTCAGGCGAGTCTCCAGAACCCGAGGATCGCGTTTCGCGATCCCGAGCTGCGGTCCTGTTCGTTCGAGGAGAATGCCCTGGGCCAACCACGGCCGTGGGCGGGCAACTTCGCGGTGGTCTACAAGGGAACTGGCGCAGATGGCACTTCACGCGCCGTTCGCGTGTTCTCCACCGAGTCTCCCCAGCGGCGGGAAAGATATGACTGCGTTGCGGAGTACCTCACTGCCCGGAAGCTCCCCTGCCTGGTCAACTTCGAGTACCGGGACGACGCGATTCGTTGCCTCGCGGACGGGCGGTGGTATCCCTTGATCTTGATGGACTGGGTAGCAGGGCAGACCCTATTCGATTGGGTCCACGCCCAATACAAGGCAAACGCGCAAACGCTCCTGACGAAGGGAGCCATGCGATGGGTGGACCTCGTCGGAGAACTGAGCGAGGCACAAATTGCGCATGGCGACCTGCAACACGCCAACGTGCTCGTGACCCCGGATAGCTACCTGAAGCTGGTGGACTACGATGGGATATGCGTGCCTGCCCTGGCCGGACAGCGGAACCTCGAAAAGGGAACGCCGCCTTATCAGCATCCTGCACGCAATGGCGACACGCCGCTCTCACCACGATTGGACAATTTCTCCGCGCTCCTGATCTACGTGGCCCTGCGGGCACTGGCAGCCGACCCGCGCCTGTGGAACCGCCACGTCGGCTCTGAGTACGATAAACTCCTCTTCCGTGAAGATGATTTTCGCCAGCCCGATCGGTCCGCGTTACGGCGAGATCTGCAAGATTCTCCCGATCCGCACGTCCGCGAAATGGCGGAACTCCTGTTTGCGTCGGCCGCCGGGGATATCGACCAGGTGCCCTCGTTGATTGACCTAGCTGCTGAGCGGCACGAGGTGCTGGCATGCCCGGCGCCACCTGCGACGGCGCTGACATCAGAAGCAGCGGCCCAGCCGCCGCCGATCGGGGATGTGGCGGGTGAAACGGACGGGACAAGGTGGCAAGAAACCGAGGAGAGACCACCCGACCGTCCCGCTCCGGCGATCAAAGGTTATAAGATCGGCAATCGACTTGGCAGCGGAATCCTGGGGTCGGTGTACAAGGCCATGTTTGTGGACAGCGGAAAGCCGGTCGCCGTGAAGATCGTAACGCCCAAGGTGGGCGCCACCGAATATCATCGGCGTCGATTCTTGCGCGAGATGGACCACATCGTGCGGCTCCAGCACCCGAACATCGCCGCCGTGTTGAAGTGCGGAGCAATCGGCAAGGATTTGTACTTCGTCACCGAGTACTGTGGTGGCGGAAGCCTTTCCCAGTGGATGAGGAGCCGTGGTCGACTGTCGCTGGCCTATGCTCGCCCGCTAATGCGGGAGTGTCTCGATGCCCTGCAGTATGCCCACCTACACCAGGTGATCCATGACGACTTGAAACCCCAGAACATCCTCTGGGATCTTTCCTCTGGGCCGCCCGTTGTCAAGATCAGCGACTTCGGGCTCGCAAGGAATCTTGCCGCGGCGGGGCTTTCTGGCACGGCCACGGCAGGCGCCCGCCGGGCAGAGAATTGCTACACACCTCGGGAGCGGCTGACTAGCGACCACCAATCTCGGCCCGTGAGCGACTTGTGGAGCCTGGCTGCGGTGTTCTACCACGCACTGAGCGGCCAACTTCCCTATGATTTCGGCAGTCGAGACCCCGTCGAGGTAATCCTGACGGAAGATCCCGTGCCCCTGGGCGACCGCGACGGTTCGATCCCCGTGGGCCTTGCCGGCGTGATCGACCGGGCCTTGAAGACCAACCCCGCTCACCGCTACCAGACTGCCGTGAAGATGAAAGCGGGGCTGGAACAGGCGTTTTGGTGAAAAAACTCTTTCCACCATACAGCGTGGGGTATTGTGGACAGATAATGGGGCCACTATAATCAGGGCTATTCGCCTCCCGTGGATTGCCGCATGGGCGTGCTCCTGAAAAGGAGTGTTTGGGGCGGGAGGAGGGTGTTTCCGTCCGAGCATCGAACTAAAGTCACCTTTCTGGGGGGGCGATCGATGTCGAGGATCACGACGAGCCGTGCGGCAAGGGCGACGCTCGCCCTTGGGGTTGTTCTGCTGGGGACCGGGCTCGGCGAGATTTCGCTCCTTGCCCGAACGTGGACCAGTAAGGACGGGTCTCACCGGATCGAAGCGGAGTTCGTGGAGTGCAAGGACGGGTTGGTCGTCCTGCGCAAGCCCGACGGTATGATCGTCCGTGTGCACCTGTCGAAGCTGAACGATGAGGCTCGGGCTTTCATCAAGCAACAGCAGGTCGAGCCTGGCCCGGCCCAACCCGCCGTCCATCCCAAGCCGGCGCCTGGCACTCGGTCCGAGTTGGCCCCGGCGGGTCCTGATTCCGAGTTGGCCCCGCCCGAGCCTGATTCGGAACCGGCCGAGGCCGAACCTGTTTCCGAAGACGGAACGCGTAGGATTCGGAACTTCGTCGAGTTGGCGGAGGCGGCCAACCGGTGCGCCTCGGCAAAGGAAGCGATCGTTCTGTACCAGCGTTTTCTGGCCGACGAGTCGATGGCCGCAAGCGACCTCCAGGCGGCGAAGAACAACCTCCCCCTTTGGCAGTCGCGTGTGGAGAAGAATCTGGTCCGGCTGGGCACGCGGTGGCTCGATCCAAACGAGGCTGCCGCGCACAGGGCGCGTGCGCGGGAGCTCGTCTTGAAGGGTCGCCAGTTGCTCGAGGTCGACCAGGGTCCGGCGGCCCGCGACAAGCTGATGGAAGCCAACAGGGAAGACCCTGACGGAATCGAGGGGCACTTCCTACTGGGGATTGGCTACGCGCTTCTCGCACGGGACGCCACCACTGCCCGGCAACACTTTTCCGAGTGTGTGAAGCGGCAGCCGAGCCATGTTGCGTCGCTGAACAATCTTGCGTTGGCCGACGTGCGTCTGAATCACTACGACGACGCCCTGCGCTGTTGGCGCAAGGCGATCGAGGTGTCCCCGGCGACGCCCGAGATCATTCAGAATCTGGGTCGCTTCCTGCACCTTGGTGACCGGCTGCACGGGGCGCGTGGAGCCCAAAAGAAGGCCGCCGATCTGCAAACGGAGTTGGTGGGTTCCAGCCAGACGGGCTTCGATGCCAGGACCGGTTGGTTCTACATGCCGTGCTCCCGCGAGATCGGGCTTCCCAGGCTGCCGAATACGGGGTCGCGGCCGGGGAAGCCCGGCGAGGATCGGGCCTGCATGCTGTGCAACGGACTGGGGACCGTCAAGTGCCCGAATCGTCAGTGCAAGAACGGAAGCGTTCCGGGCGGGAAGGTAGTGACCATGGCGGGTAGGCTGCCCGACGGCACGACTGCGGGTTTTGAAAAGCCCGTCCGGGTTCGCTGCCCGGTATGTGGAGGCAAGGGCCGCGTTTGCTGCCCGGACTGCGTTGGTGGCATCGATAAGGAACTGTCAAGCTATGGGCCGGTGGCCCCCCGCCGTGCCGTGTCCGTCGGCCCCAAGTTTTGAAGCGAGCTCCGCATGAGCACTGCCGCAACCGCGTCACGAATGACGTTGCCTCTGCAGGCCCGGGTGACTTGCCCGCACTGCTGGTACAAGTTCCCGCCGGAGCGTGCCTTGTGGATTGCGCAGCACCCGGACCTAGTGGGTGATCCGCGTCTTGGGGCCGATCAGCCGCAGCGGTTTCTGCCGACGCGGTTCACGGTCGACGGTGCGGCGCTGGACTCGCGCGAGTTCCCCTGCCGCGGCCTGGCCTGCCCCCACTGTCATTTGGCGATACCCCGAGCAATGTTCGAGATGGCCCCCGAGTTCATGTCGATCATCGGCGCGCCGGCCAGCGGCAAGTCGTACTTCTTGGCGGCCATGACCTGGCGGCTTCGCGACATCCTGCCCCGCTGTTTCAACGTCCGCTTCGACGACGCCGACGCGATGCTGAACCATCGGCTGCGCGAGTATGAATCGCTGCAATTCCAGAACCCCAATCGGAGTGCGCTGGTGGCGATTGAGAAGACCGAGGCGCAGGGTGACCTCTACGACACGGTGCTCTACGCCGACCAGGCCGTAAGCTGCCCGCGGCCGTTCGTCTTCTCGCTAGTCCCGCTGGAAGGGCATCCGAATTACCGCTCGGCAGCCACCTCGGCCCGTGCGCTGTGCGTGTACGACAACGCGGGCGAGCATTTCCTGCCTGGCGAGGATTCGGCCACGAGCCCGGTCACCCGGCACCTGGCCCTCTCGCGGGTGCTCATGTTCCTGTTCGATCCGACGCAGGACATGCGATTCCGCAGGCTGTGCAGCGGGAAGACCTCCGATCCGCAAATGAAGGAGCGGGCCGAGCGGCTCCAGCGCGAGAGACCCGTCTCCCAGGACACCATCTTCGTTGAAGCGGCCCAGCGCGTGCGGCGTTATGCCGGGCTGGCCCAGAGCAAAAAACACAACCGGCCGCTGATCGTCGTCGTCACGAAGTTCGACAGTTGGCATTCGCTCTTGGCCACTCCTACACTACCGCCCACGCGAATTACCAACGCCCGGGGCACCCGCAGCGCAGTGAACCTCGAAGCAGCCGAGGAGACCTCGCGGCGGGTGCGGTCGCTCCTGCGAAAGATCTCGCCGGAGATCGTCGCCGCGGCGGAGGGCTTCGCCTCCCAAGTGCTCTACGTTCCCGTCAGCGCCACCGGCTGCAGCCCCGATACCGACCCCCAGACTGGCGCCCTCGGCTTCCGCCCCGGTGACATGAAGCCGATTTGGGTGGAAGCGCCCATGCTCTATGCCTTAAGCCGCTGGCTGGGAGGGCTCGTGCCTTTCGTCAAGCCGTCCTCAGATAGCAGCAGGGGGGCCGCCCTGTGAGCCAGGAACTCATCTACACCTCCGCGCCGCGCGGCCTGAAGCCCGGCAGCCGTGGTTTCTGCACCGTGGTCAGCACCCAGGGGATGTCCGCCGCCCTGGTGCAGCGATTAGAATCGCTCAGCGGCTATCGGCACGTCTATACGCCGCCGGATCCCAACGCCCGGCTGAACCCCGTGGTCTTTTCGCACTTGTTCGTCAGTGTGGGCGGCAGGCGGTACCACGTGCTCTCGCGGATCTGCGACGCGGGGCTGGACTACACCCAGCGGACCAACAAGTTCGCCCACCACGTGGTGTTGGACGCGGCGGAACGGGTGCCGGCCGGCCCGGGGTGGCTGTTGGGCCTCGACGGGCTCCTCCAGGCTACCTGGGACGGCGAGCCGAAGGTCTTGCCCGCCGGCCGGCGGCCGCCGCCGGGAACCTGCCCCCCGGCGGTCTGCCATGCCTGGCAGCGACTCACCGGCGACGCCGGCTGGGGCGGCGTCCTGGCCGAAACGGCCGCCAACGGCGGCGGCACGCCGGCCGTGCTGATCTTTCGGCCGGGCATCGACCCGCTGCCGCTTCTGGCCGAATCCCTGGCCCTCTTGCCTCCGGAGGTCCGGTGGAACGTCTCGTTCACCAGCTATTTCACCGCGTTGCCGGCCGGCATGGACTGCCAATGGCGGTGTGTTCTGGCGGGCAGCCCCGAGGCGATTGCCGCGCGGCGGATTCCTCGGGCCGTGGTCATCGACCTGTGCATCCGCCTGCCGCCGGCGGCCGGCGGGCTCTATGTGGAAGCGGCCAGGACGGGTATCGCGCCGGCGGCCGCGCGGCCGCCAGCCTTGCCTCCGGGGTCGCTTCCAAGCGGCGTCGAGTTGGCCCGCCCGCTCGGCGGGATTGCGGCGCCGCCGGTGTCCCGACAAGCGGGCTCGGCGGAAACGTACGGCCTGACCCCTCTGCCGCAACCGTCGGCCCTCGCCGACGTGGCAGCACCGCCAGTGCTCCGCCGGTTCAAACGCAAGCGCAAGCCGAAATGGCCCCTAGCGGTAGGCGTCACCGCGGCTGTCGTGGTTGCGCTGGCCATGTCGCTGCTCCTGTTAGTCCCCCACTACCGCGGGCCGGACCGTCAACTCGCGGGCTCCGACGATTCCACGAACACCGGGAGGAAGGACCAGCAGCCGGAGAAAACGGCCAAGAAACAGCCGGTCAGTGTGGGGCCGGCTTCAAAGAAGGAGTCGGAGAAGGAGCCAAAGAAGCAACAGGCTCCGGCAGAGAAAGGCGAGAAGCCGGCCCAGGAAAACCCGGCGACCCCCTCGCCCATGTCACCTAAGGTTGAGCTGAAGACTCCAGCGAAAGAAGTGGCAGTGGCCTCCAGGCCCGCTGCCAACGGTTCGCCGGACCCGTCGGAGGCCAAGCCCCAAGAGTTGACTCCCCCACCTCCGCAACCAGAGCCCCCGCCGGTTGATCGTTCGGCAGAGGCGGCCAAGAATCTGATCGGACGGTTGCCGCCGTCGATTGATCTGCCCGAGGTCAATTCGGCGGGTTTTAACTCGTCTATGTCTGACACTAAACCCCTGCGAATCGCGGACGGCGACTGGGCGTCTCAGGCGAGGCTCATCAGCCTCGCCTTGGCGGTAAAACGCCAAGACTCTGGATGGACCGCACCGTTCAAGGTCGAGGAGGATAAATCGGATCGGGGTGACCCTTCCTGGGGCTGCTATCCCGCGCAATCGGGATCGTTGGCGAGGAGCTCCGGCGGAGGAGGGAAGTTCGCCCATTTCTATCTTAAGAACGATGGGCTGTGGTTCTGTTGGTTGCCACAGGGGAAGCCTGAGGACATGGACGTCGAGCAGCTACGTAACTATCCACTCCGAATTACAATAGGCAAAGAAGAAGAGAGAACCGTGGTGCTCAGAAAAGCCACACTCGTGAAGGGCGTCACCTTCGGATTCTTGGCGAATACGAACCGTCCCGAAACCTATGTTAACTGTCCCCAACTTACTGGCTTTCCGAAAAGTGCGGGTTATGAGGTGGAGGCAGCCATCGAGCCCGAGTCGATTCAAGGGGAATCGAACCTTGCGCCCAGCGCGGGCGACAGGCAGGGGAAGAACTGGGTGTTGAGGATTGGGGGGTCTCAGCCCTTGTGCTTCAGGGTTCTGCTCACCGAAAGTACACAACGGACATCATTGTCAGTTACGCTGAAGTACGAAGGAGTAAAGCTTGACGAGCAGGTGTGGAATAAAACGAATGACGGAAACAAGTTGCTGAAGAGGGCGGGGCAAAAGGAAGGCCGCACGGACATCCGCCAGTCAGAAATCGGGGCATACTTGAGGGAAGTACAGTCGAAGCTTAGCCAGGCGGAGGGGGCCCAAAGCAAGATCGAGAAAATGCATGACAACACGGAACGTGAGGCGCACGCTGGGGAGCTCAATGAAGCAAAGGCCAGCATCCGGGAATACAGGCCGGTGGTGAAGGCTCTCACGGACCTGCACCGCGTGTTTGAGGACATCCAGAGCAAGGGCACGATTTGCTTCCGAATCTACGCTAGCATGGGTGGTCAACGTGTCGAACTCTACACGAACAAGATTGAGTAGGGGAACAGCCCGAGGCGGAATGCGATACCGGGCCCACCATCACCAACAGCCCAGCGACTACGACAGCCATGCTTGACTACCAGCGAATAACCGACGACGTTCGCAGCGCGCTCGTGAACAACGGGCTGGATGGGGAAGACTTTCTCCAGGCCGCGGCGGCGGACTACTCGCTGGCCGCCGATGAGGTCAACGACCGGCTCCGGCACTGCGCGGCCATGCTCCGCAAAGGACTCCGCGGCGAGGCCATCCGCCTGTGCGAGATCGAGCCCAACCTGCTGGATGCCGTGGCCGTGCTCGACTTCCCCGAGCGCAATTCCTGGGCTGACCTGCTTCAGATGCGAGGGTTGATCCCGCCGGCGGGGCTGTTGGTCGACCTGGCGGCCGAGCTGAACGAGGCCTACGCCATCGAGGAGCCCCTGGCGGCCCTCATGGGGCGGCACCGGCTGTTGGCCATGAGCCGCGCTCCCCTGTCGCTCCGCCTGCAAACATTGCGGCAACTGGCCGAGGCCGACCGCGACAATCCCGTCTGGGAGAAGGACATCCCGGCCTTTGAGGAGGAACGGCTCAAGGAAATCCACCACGAGGTGGCTCAGGCGATTGCCTCGGGCGATGCGGCGGCGCTGGCGGCCCTGGCCGGGGAAGTGGCAATCGACATTTGGCGCCATCGGCCGCCGGAGTCGCTCTTCGTCAAGATCACGGCCGCCCGCACCGACTTGGCACGCAAGGAAGGTCTGGCCGAAATGCGACGGGTCGAGGGGCGTTTGGGGGAGGCCCACATGGCGATGGACATGCAGGCCGGCCGGGAACTCCGCGGGCGTTGGAACCAACTGCTCGACGCCTGGCGGACGGCCGTCAGTCCGGAGACGCTCGACCGCGTCGCACCCGCGCTGGAGTGGCTCCGGGAGCAGGATGAGTTGGCCGCGCAGGAGGCACGCCACGCGGCGGCATTGGCCGCGCTGGACGCGGCAATCGGCGGGCGGCGGCCGGTCGAGGATGTGACTCGCTTGCACTGCGAGGCGGCCCGCGAAGGCGACGTGCCCGAGGACCTCCACAGCCGGTACCGCGAGTATCTCGCGGCCCAGGAAATGGCGCAGCGGCGGCGGGCCCGCTGGGCGATTGCCGGACTGGCCGCCATGGTTCTCCTGATTGCCGGGCTGGCCACGGTCGCCACGCTCAAGAAGCGGTTCGATCGCCTGGTCGAGGCGGCAGTGCAGAAGATCGACGGCCTGCTGAAGGTGGGCAAGATAGCCCAACTCAACGAGGCGCAGAACTTTGTCGATCAGCTTGCCGCCGAGTCGCCCCGGGTGGCCGACGCCCCGGAGGTCCGCGAGCTGAGGGAGCAGATCGGCAAGGCACTGGAAGCCGAGCGCGTGCGGAAGGAGTCGTTCTTGCGGGAGGTCCAGCGCGCGAAAGAGTCGCTCAAGGATGAGACCCGTGATTATGGGGCGCTGAAGAAAGCCAGCAGCTTGGCAAGTCCCGAGTTCAAAGAAGAAACCGCGGCCCTGGGCAGCCTCGAAAAGGCGTTTGGCGATCTGGGCACGGAAATTCAGCAGCGAGTCGACGACGAGTTCTCGAAAAAGTTGGGATCGTTCGATGGCGAGATTGCGAAAGTCGAGAAGAAGATCGAATCCGAGCCCAAGTGGTGCCTCGACGAATTGAAAAGGATTGACAAAGCGTTGAAGGACCTGAAGGAGGCCGCCCGCGCTGGCAGTCCGGGCGTCAGCCCGGAAGTGCTCACGAAGGCCGACCCCCTCCAGAAGCGCATCGGGGATGGCCTTGACCAGGTTGACAAGCGGGAGGGGCAACGGCATTTCGAGGAGCAGATTACCACGGTCTGCGGCGACCCAGCCCAGTTCAGCCGAAAGCTGTTGGAGTACGCCGAGAAGTATCCCGAGGACAAGCGTTCGACCAGTTTCCGGCAGGTGGCCGAAGAGACGGCGCTGTGGAAGTGGCTGGCCGACTGGAACGACGTCGTCCAGGGTGTTGGCCGCTGCAGCGTGGCTCAGATCGACCGCAGGGCGGCTGCCGGGCACCTCGCCAGGCTGGGGAAGCTTCTGAAGGACCGGGCCGGCCATCCCGACGCCGTGGCCTTTCGCCGCCGCTGGGAGTACCTGAAGGCCGTTGCCGGGCGCGTCGACGGCGATGGAAATCCGATCGAGTCACCGCTGAAGCGGCTCTTCGCCGATCCCCTGGTGGCCGGCGCCTGGCTGGTGGAAGACAAGGCCGGGCACCGCTACTACGTCTTGCAAGACCTGGGGCCGAAGCTGGAGGACGTCAGGGCCGTCAGCCCGAGTGCGAACTACGCCGTCGAGTACGTCAAGGGATTCGACTTCTCGACAAAGAAAGCGAGGTCAATCTCCGTCAGTGAGCTCACGTGCCGCGAGGCCCCCCAGCGGAAAATTGCCGTAAAGGCGGCCCTCATCCTTAAAGACCTGAAGGACGCGGACTGGGAGTCTCCTTTCTGCAAGATCGTTGACGCAATTTCCAGCGACGAGAAGACCGATCCGCTCCTGAGGCTCGCGTTGCTCAAGCAGACGTTGGAGCTCGGCTCGAAAGGCAGCCCGTGTTTCGAGGATGCCGCCAAGCCGTATCTGACGGCCTTGCAAGACGCGGGGATCCCGAATGTCAATTGGCTCGATCCCAACGGGTCCGACGAAGTAGACAAGTATCGCTCCTCTGCCAAAACCGCGCTTGCCGGCTGTGCCAGCTTCGGGGAGGGTTACAAGGCTGCGTACGAGCAGTGGCGATCAGTATTTGAGCCAGCCGGGTGGGAATTCCGGTGGGTCGGCTGGCTCCATAAGTCCGGCGAGAAATGGGATTGCCTCCACAAGTCCGACAAGAGCTGGGATGACCTCCGGGCGAGAGGCTCCCCGAAGACGCAGGGCATGCTCGGTGTCGTGAAGAAGGTGGAAGCTGCCGGGACCGAGCACGGGGGCGCGACGTTCCAGCCCGTCGGCCGGCTCGACGGCGGCGAGCCGGTCATCGACGCGGCCGCGGGCGACGCCCTGGTGGAAGGACGGCCCGTCTTCTTGACGCTTCCACCGGCCAAGTAACCAAACCAGACTTCCGCCGAAAGGGCCGGACATGGACACACCCTTGTACCTGCGGGTCAAAGGGAGAGTACTGGGGCCGTACGACCGGGAGAAACTGCTCGTGATGGTCCGCCGCGGGCAATTGGGCCGCATGCACGAAGTGTCGATGGATGGGACGCACTGGGTCCGCGCCGCGACCTACTCCGAGTTGTTCGCGAGTGCCCCGGTGAAGCTGGTGGCTCGGGATATGCCGGTCGGCTCACCGCCGCCGGCAGCACGCCCAGCGGTGTCACCCGGTTCTGGAATCTACTTGTCGGAGGAGGCCCCTGTCGAACCTGCTACGCCGCCACAGTCCGCTGCGCCGTTGCCGACCGGCCAACAATGGTACTATGACCACGCCGGCACGCAGAACGGCCCGGTTGAGGAATCCACCTTGCGACAGCTCCTTGCCATCGGAGAGATTGCTCCCAATGCCCTGGTCTGGAGCGATGGAATGAAACAATGGATGGCGGCGACGGCGATTCCCGGATTGGTTCCCGTCACGCAGCCGATAGCAAGCGGTTTCGCGACCGATGAGGATCGCGGAACGTCGGGCTCGCTCCCCTCCAGCTTGTGCAAGGCGGCCATCTCCTCCCGCCCGTGGGCCATCTTTCTTGCCGTTACCGCCTTCGTCTACGCCGGCTTGTGGGTTGTCTTGGGTTTCTTGATGCTGGCGTCGGGTGCCGAGAAGAATGTCCCCACGGTGGTTGCGATGGGACTCTTCT
>Ga0187848_10000994_pt1 | contig 24838 bp, 20 predicted proteins | sample June2016WEW_4_40_FD_132424 | JGI IMG/M metagenome (GOLD analysis project Ga0187848, IMG submission 132424) | Peatland microbial communities from SPRUCE experiment site at the Marcell Experimental Forest, Minnesota, USA - June2016WEW_4_40 | ecosystem: Environmental > Terrestrial > Soil >... | reverse complement strand
TGTAGCTGCAATCCAAGCTCAGGCAGAGCAACTCATTACCTGCCACGGCTGCTACTACAATGACAAACGAGCAGAATTCATACAAAAACTAGTCGAGATAACGCCGAAAGGTTTGGATAAAGCGTTTCTTTCAAACAGTGGCGCCGAATCCGTTGAATGCGCCATAAAACTAGCACGCAAATACACGGGCAAACCAGAAATAATCGCCTTAATGGGCGCTTTTCACGGCAAAACCATGGGAGCATTATCAGCAACATGGGACAAAAAATACCGCGAGCCTTTCATGCCGCTGGTTCCCGAGTTCAAGCATGTAGCCCCTGACAACGCTGAAAAAATTCGTAAAGCGATAACTGAGAAAACAGCCGCGGTATTGATGGAGCCCATTCGCGGTGAAGGTGGCGTTCGTGTTCCACCCAACGGTTACTTGCAGGCGGTTCGGCAAATCTGCGATGAAAAGAATGTTTTGTTAATCTTTGATGAAGTGCAAACCAGTTTCGGGCGCACGGGCAAACTGTTCGGGTGCCAGAACTGGGGTGTTACGCCTGATGTTATGTGTCTGGCGAAACCGTTCGCAGGCGGCTTACCAATCGGCATAACCGTTGCCAAGGAGAACATTATGTCAGCGCTTAAAGTAGGTGAACACTCAACCACTTTCAGTGGAAGCCCTCTGGTTTGTGCCGCAGGATGCGCTGCCATAGATGCGATTGTGAAAGAAAAACTTGCTGACCGAGCAGCAGAAATGGGCAAGTATTTCAAGGCTCAACTGGAAGGTTTGCAGGCTAAGTATAAAATCATCAAGGAAGTTCGCGGATTAGGATTAATGCTTGGCATGGAACTGCGCTTCGACGTTCACAACATAATTCTGAAAGCACCGACAAAAGGTGTTTTGGTGCTGGATGCTGGAAGAACTGTGGTTCGACTGTTGCCGCCGCTTGTGATTGAGAAAGAACAGATTGATCAGGCAGTCTTGGTTCTGGATGAGGTTTTGGGGGAAGAGGAAAATGAGCGAGCAAGCAGTACGGTTTCTAACTAACCTTCTGGGCATTTACAGTCCTTCAGGAAAAGAAGAGGACGCGGCCAACTTCTTAGCCTATGAAATGAAGCGAATGGGTTTTGAAGTTGGCAAAGACGCCATTGGAAATGTAATAGGCGTTGTCGGCGAAGGCGAACCAGTCATTCTACTGTGCGGGCACATGGACACGGTAGCTGGGCATCTGCCGCTTCGGATTGAAGAAGGAAAAATCTACGCTCGAGGCGCCGTGGACGCGAAGGGTCCGCTTGCCGCAATGATTATGGCTGCGGTTGCGGCTGCTAAAGAGCCGGGGTTTAAGGGTGAAATTTTGGTTGCAAGTGTTGTAGAAGAAGAAGCCACCAGCCGAGGTGTTAAGCACCTGATAACTCAGGGAATTAAAGCTGACTACGCCATTTTCGGTGAACCCAGCGGCGTCGAGAACATAACCATCGGTTTCAAAGGCCAAATCCAGCTCAAAATCGTTTGCAAAACTGAGACGGGACATTCGTCTACGCCTTGGCTTTATGATAATGCCTTGGAGAAAGCGTATGAGGTTTGGGGACTAATTAAAAACGCTTCTCCGTATCCGTCGTTGGATCCTTCGGAAAGCCCATTTAATGCTGTCACGGCCTGTTTGGTTAAAGTTACGGGTGGCAGAGCAACATCTGTTGTTCCCTTTGAGGCTGAAATGAACCTTGATGTCCGAGTGCCAATACAGTTTACGACGGCTCAGGTTTTTGAGCAGATAGAGAAGATAATTGCAAAGTACCAAGCCGCCAATCCAAAGGTTACCGTGAAAGCAACTGTACTAGACACTGTCGAGCCGTTCGAAGTTAACAAGGCTTCACCAATAGTGCATGTACTGTCATCATCTGTTAGAAAAGTGCTGAACAAACCTGCAATGCTTCTGCGCAAAACCGGAACTGGCGACATGAACATCCTTGGCAAAGCAATGAACCTGCCAATAGTTACTTATGGTCCAGGCGATTCGCATCTTGACCACACTTTGGATGAGCACATTGACATAAGCGAGTACTTGAACGCCATTCAAGTCTACAAGGAGACGCTTCTTAGATTATCGGAACTGCATAATAATAAGAATGGAACTCAACAGGCAACATAATTTGTTGGTTTCTGCAGAAAATGTCACTATGTATGCTTCCATGTGTGGTAGCCTACACATGGTTCAATTCTTCGAGGAAATTTTTGAGATCTGGAAACTGCAATTTTTTTCAGTAAAAGTGAAATTTTAGTTCCACAATTCTAAATTGAATAGTTATGGGTAAAGATCTGCGCCGTGTACTTGGGTTTTGGGATTCAGTTGCTATAGGTATCGCTGCCATGATAGGAGCAGGTATATTCGTGGTGAGCGGCATTGGGACTCGGATTGCTGGCTCTGCTGTAATTCTTGCATTCATCATAGCGGGAGTGGTTGCGCTCTTTAATGCTCTTTCAAGTGCAGAACTTGCAGCCGCTATACCGCGAGAAGGTGGGACGTACGAGTATGCCAGACGTCTGCTCTCGCCTAAAGTGGGCTTTATCACCGGTTGGTTTTTCATTTCGAGTAAGATGCTCGAATCAGCAACCATTGCACTAGCCTTTGGTGCGTATGTTTCCCTTGTTCTGAACTTTGATCCTAGAGTATTTGGGGTTGTTGCGGTGTTGGTTTTGACTTTGGTAAATGTTGCGGGTGTTAGAGCCTCAACTGACGCGAGCAAGGTAATGGCGGTCATTAAAGTTGGGGTGCTTGCAGCTTTTGCTTTTTTTGGATTGGGTGCGGTTAAGGCAACGCATTTTGTACGCTTCGCTCCGAGTGGCTTGCAGGGAGTGCTGACGGCATCAGCGATTGTTTTCTTCGCCTATACTGGATACGCTCGGATTGCAACTCTGGGTGAAGAGATAAAGGAACCTAGAAAAACGATTCCTAAAGCGATTCTAGTCTCACTGGTTATAACAATCATCGTTTACGTTAGTGTGGTTGCTGTAGGAATAGGATTGGTTGGGGTGAAACAGTTCGGGAGCAGCAACTCACCAATTGCTACTGCTGCCTCTGTCCTTGGAGGTCCGGTTTGGGTGGCATTGGTCATTTTTGGGGCTGGTGTGGCGACGCTTAGTGTTTTATTGAGTGATTTGTTTTCGTCGTCTCGAACTGTGTTTGCGATGGCGCGTAACAGTGACTTTCCAAAGTTTCTTTCTCAAATAAGGGATGTAAATCCTGTTAACTCGATCATCGTGACTTCGGTCGTGGTGCTTGCACTAGTTTTAACTGGAAGCTTGGTGCAGGTTGCTACGCTAACAAGCTTGACGATCTTGATCTACTATGCCGTGACCAACATTAGCGCTTTGAAGTTGCAATCTGAAAAAAGGCTTTATTCAAGAGTGATTCCGATTGCAGGGCTCATCTCCTGTTTAGGTTTACTGGTGTTCTTGCCGCTACAACAGTGGATATGGACGGCTCTGCTGCTGGCTTCTGGGATAGTCTACATGATAATAAAAAAAATATAAAGATCTGCCACTCTATATTTTCTTCTCAGCATGGGAATTTTTCGAGCATCATTTTTGATCTTCTTTTCGTTTTGTTCTACATCTTAAGAACGTTTTTCTTGATTATCTGTGTTCACATAAGGGGTATAGAATGCACTGGAGGCTTTGTTTTCTTAATTTTGCTGTTTTTTCTTAGATTGAATAATTGTTGTATCCACAAGGCACCCACACAAATTTAAAAACGAAACAGTTTTAATTAGTTTGATGGTATCATGACAGAGAATTTTGAATGCCCGCGGTGTGGCTCAAATTTTGAAAAAACCAAAGAACTAGATTTGCATGCACGTAAACATTATGAATTTCCACTCTGGCCATAATTGCTGTGGTCATCTGCGCTTATAGTAGAATTTTCTTTGGTGTGAAATTTTCCAGTTTGCAATGATGGGCAGGTAAGTTACTGGCCTAACTGCTCCCTAATCGTTGATCCTATGATGAGCAAAATGTGCTGTCAGGGCTTTCTGTTTCGATGGGTGCCTTTCTTCTGTACAGTATAGCATGCACCATCCAATAAGAAACATGAAAGCAACATAAGGAAATACAATGAATCTGGCTACTCTGTTTCGTTTCGACACATCTATTCCCTGAGCAATCGATTACAGTCAAACTTAAAATAAGGTTTGTTGAGAAGCGTACTTTGCTAAATTGTCAATTCCTGTAACATTCAGAAATTCCCTTTTTCTTTTTTTCATTGCCTAATTAATGAATGCAATAAGTCTTAAATCTGAAAAGCGTAGAATAAAAGAAATGAGGCATCACTGACTTAAATTAATGGGCTTTCGTTTTCTCATATAAAGTAATAGAAAAATAATGACAGCCAACAAAAACGCAATGACTAAATGCTTTGCTTCCTAGCCTTTTTGCGATTAAAAACTATTGTAATAATTAACAAAACAACTATGACACCCAAAATGATTGGGACTACAACTTGTTTTAAAATTGTCGGCACTGTCATGGTCAGACGGGGGCAGTCATCTTCCGAAGGCACGGTGCGCGATAGAAAAGTCAGCAAAAAAACTTCTAATTTTAGGTCATTCGGTTTTTTTGGGATTCTTCGTGACTTCTGCTTGTTCGCTGTTTATTCCGCGCCAGGTAATTTTATAACCAAGTTGGGTTAAGGCGCAGGACGCGTCGCTTACTCCCTCAGCTTCAACAAGTCTTATTGCTTGGGTAAGAGGTAGCTTTCCTTGCTGATTTAGGCATTCTTCGATTGGCTTGTTTATTTGAATTAGCTTTTCCTTGCTTACTAAAATGTTTGGCATTGCCACGTAGCCTAGAGGAGGATTGACTGTTAGAACTGCTTTGGTGGCTTCTGTGGAAATGCCAATTCTGGCGGCAAATTCGTCGTAGGAGACAACTGGCTCTGTAAATTTAACTGAGAGGTTCTCTAAGAATTTGATCTCCCTATATTTAACTTGTTCGAAAACGGTTTCCAAGTAACGCAGAATTGATGCGAGGGGAATTTTGTCGTGATAATAAATGAAGTTCAATTGCGGTCGCTTCTCCAGTGCAGTGAGCTTCTCGCATGCCAAATCTTCATTGACCAGCAGAAGCATCTTGGCTTCTACTTGCTTTAGCTTTTCTGCTTTCCGCAGTATGTATTCTTCTGTCCAGAACCCTACAATCTCCAAGTAAATTTTTATGCCTGCTCTTTCAAGGGAAAAATCAGGTATTATCACTTGGTTGCCTGCGGGAACTGGTTCTGGTTCTCTTTTCAAAGTCCAGCCGGATTTCACGGCTTGAAACTGGTTGGCAAAGCTCTCTTCAGCGGCACTGTCGTAGGTTACAGGCTGTAAATTGGGTTTCTTTAACAGTGAGCCGTGTTTTTGGCTTTCGATTTTGAAGTTGCAGATTTCGTTTGTGTATTTCCAGAGTATTTTTGCGGTGATGGTCCATTCGGGGTTAGCGACGATTATGGGAAGTAGTTTGGCTATATTGATTCCGTATCTTTTTGTGAGTTTGAAGAGGCTGGCTGGGCCGTCTATTTTGACCCATAAACCGTTGTCGCGGTAAACTTCGTAGATTAGGCCCAGTTTTTTCACGAAATAAAATAGGTTTTGCCAGTTGCCGGAAGCTGTGAAGCTTAGTTCTGTGGAGTCGAATAGAAGGGTCTGTGATAGGCTAAGATTGTATTGTTCAAGCAGTTCATTCGCTGTGGGAGAGGTAAACTTTTCAAGAATTAACTCGTCATCTAAGTCAGCGTATAGATACTCCTCAAAGTTTTCCGGTGTCAGCGACATTTCTGAAGCATTGGCCTCGATTATTTTTTGTCGTTTTTTTGGTGTTGTGGGTAAACCAACTTTTTCTGTTGCTTGAAAGATTTTTCTTCTTAAGTCAATAGGGTTGGTTTTGCTGTTGCAGGTGAAGGTGCCTTTTCGGTCAAGCAGCAACGCTAACGCCCTAACGAAGCGATACTCGTATCCTTTGTTCTCAAGGTCGGTGACTACGGCTTTTAGGGCTTTCTTTTTTTCTCCAATGTGTTCTTTATATGCTTCGATAAGACCGCCCGCTACCTGGAGGCTGTCGTTGGAGAGTTTGGCGTAGCGGGGCAGGATCTCGCCTTTTCTCTTCCATACCACAAGCAGGTTACTTGGAAGCACTATGATGCCTCTCCAGTTTTTAGGCGTCGCCTGCGGCTTATGCCAACTTCCACGGTTTCTTTGGAGATGATTTCCACTAGTTTGGCGGTTTTGCCCTCTTTTTTTCTGAGGAGACGCCCTAGTCGCTGCACGTACTCCCGAGTGCTTCCGGTTCCACCTAGTATTAAGCCGACTGAGGCGTCTGGAACATCCATGCCCTCGTCGAGAACCTGAGATGTAACTATGACTTTGTATTTGCCGTTTCCGAAGTTAGCCAATATCTCGCGGCGCTCCTCCCTCGGGGTCTGATAGGTGACAGCTGGAATCAGAAAACGCCTGCTAATCGTGTAGACTAAGTCGTTGTAGAGTGTGAAAATTAGAATTTTCTCGTCTCTGTAGGCTTCAAGTCTTTGGGCTAGCTGGTTGAGTTTTGCTTCGGAGTTGACGGCTACTCTTAGGGCGCGGTTTCGAGCGAGAAGCGCTTCTCGGGCGCGTGGGTCTCTGCCGGTGGTCATTATGAACTTCTGAAAGTCAGCTGCGCTTTTCAGGAAGATGTGTCTTTGCTGAAGATAGTTTTTAAAGACGCTCATTTCAGCTTCGTAGGTTTGTTGTTCTTCAGGGGTTAGTTCGACTGATACTTTTTCGTATGTGTAGGGTGACAGATGTTTTCCGGTGAGTTCTTCAATGTCGATGGAGTAGACTGGGTCGCCTACAATTAGTGGGAGAAGTGCGTGTCTTTGGTCGCTTCTTTCGTAGGTGGCGGTTAAGCCCATGCGGTAGGGTGCAATGTACATTTCGCCGGTTTGCATGTAGCCCGGGGAAGCTAAATGATGTACTTCATCAAAGACCAAGAACATAAACCTGTTACCTAATTGTGCCGCCTGTGAGTAAGCCGAATCGTAGGTCGCAACCGTTATCATCCGTATGATGTTTTCTCCTCCGCCCACGACGCCGGCTTCTATGCCTAGGCATTCTCGTACTCGTTTTCTCCATTGGTCAATTAGATCCAAAGTGGGAACAATTATCATTGTCTGTGTTTTGAGCAGATCAATTGCTTTGAGTGCGATGAATGTTTTTCCGGCTGCTGTGGGCAAAACTAGTACTCCCCTGTTGCCTGCACGTTGCCAGTTGTCCAACGCGTTGTTTTGGTAGGTCCTTAGCTCTACGTTACTTTTTACTTGTTCGAGAGGAGGCAGATTTGGGGCGTCATCTTCGTAGTGGATTCTGCTTTCTTTAAAATATTCTAAGGCGTCCTTGTAGTGGCTAGCTTTAAGTCGGTAACAGCCATTTCGGGGATCCCATTTACCATATGGAGTTCCAACTTCTCCTTTCAATAGGAGGGTGCCCTTGTCAAACCACAAACGCGGCATAATGATTAATCAAACTTCTAATCAATTAAACTTACGCCAACTTTGTATAGAAAAGTTAATTGCAAAGTATCAAACTGCTAATCCAAAGTTTACAGTGAAAGCAACCGTACTAGACACCGTTGAGCCGTTTGAAGTTAACAAGGCTTCACCAATAGTGCATGTGCTGTCATTGTAGAATGTTTTGCATTGTTTTTGCGTCTGGGCTCATCTTAGGCTGTTGACTCGATTTTGAATCGCAGCCCACAACTCTTTCTGCGTCATCGGCTCAAAATCTGGACCAAACCGTTCCTTCGCGATTTCATAGATGGTCTGGTTTATAGGCATTGGCGCTCCCACTTTTTGAGCAAGACTTAACATGTACCCATTTAGCGATTCAAGCTCGGTTGTGGCTTTTCCCGCGAAAATGTCCTGCGCTGTGCTGTTCAGCCCGAGTTCTTCGCGCACAGTAAATCTGTAAAATACTTTGATGACTGATGCTGGAAGCTTGGCGCTTATTTGATCGTGTTCCAAGAAGGGATGCTGCCGAGCTCATGTTCTTTGAACCCTGATGCCTTAAGGACTTGAATTCCTTCCCAAATGACTCTGGCGGACATTTGTGCAACTTCACTGAAGGACTTGACAGGGCACTTCGGAAAAACGATAAGAGTTGTCAAAGCATTCGTGAGGTTGACCGCCAATTTGCAGTGAACCGCATCCTCTAAATGGTTTGTGAGGGAGCAATCCAGTCCAAGCCGAAGAATGGTTGCAACCTCTTGCTGTTCAGGCTGTAGGTCGTTTGCAGGAGTGCCCAAAATTATGTATCCATGCTTTTGGTGCCCTACTCTTCCAGGGACATCTCGCCATGCATTGAAGCACACCACGCCATAAATGATCTTCGTGAAATATTTTGGGAGAACCTGCTGATTTTCGACACCATTTTGCAGAGCTACAACGATGGGCTGGTGAGACCCGAGTTGGTCCCGCAGCATCCGTGCCGTCGCGTCAAGATCATAATTTTTCACAATGACAAAAATTATGTCAGGAAGGGAAATCTCACTTAATGACTCTATGACTTTGATTGAAATAGGCATAGCTTTAGCTTCTTCGCCTTTGAGGTAAAATTTCAACCCTTGAGTTTTAATTGCTGCGGTGTCACCTCGAGCCAACAACCATAAGTTATTATAGTGAGGTGCGACCCACCCAGCTACACTTGACCCAATGGCACCTGCCCCAACGATTAAGAGCTTTTTATCCAAAAGCGGCAACTTTCTTCAACATAATAATTCCGAAAACAGACTAATAAGCGCGCTGACTTATCCCCAAATTAATGTAATATGGTCAAAATTCTGGTTTTCGTGTTCGGTTGCTTTTACGTGTTTGATGAGTGGTGAGGCTAATAGGGAATAAAGAAGAAAGCCGAGGTTCTCCGTTTTGATCTGAGCGAAAAGCTTACAGGGAGACTTAAATTCGCGTCAATGATCTCAGTTGATTTTTCACGCAGTCTCAACGTTCTGGCGCGTAAATGATTATTAGCTGAAAAATAGTATAGCATCACAAGTAGGAATCATATGAGTCTGTTATCCCCATACAAGATGAGTGATCTAAGCCTTGCAAACCGGATGGTGATGGCGCCCATGACCCGGTCTCGAGCAGTTGAAGGAAATGTTCCAGGTCCGTTATCTGTCACCTATTATGTGCAGAGAGCCTCGGCAGGTTTAATGATTACCGAAGGTTCGCAGGTGAGTCCTCAAGGCGTTGGCTTTTACCGGACTCCCGGTATTTACACGACGGAACAAGTTTTAGGCTGGCAGAAGGTTACCGATGCCATTCATCGCGTCGGAGGGAAGATTTTCCTTCAGCTCTGGCACGTCGGACGAATGTCGCATCCTGATTTCCTCGGAGGTGACCTTCCGGTCGCGCCATCGGCGCTTCCGATCGGCGAAGAGATTCGTACGTTGCAGGGCAAGAAGACGATCCCGGTTCCCCAGGCTCTCGACCTTGATGAGATCCCAGAAATCGTAGAACAATTCAGCGGTGGGGCGGAGCGCGCAAAGGCGGCAGGTTTTGATGGTCTTGAAATCCATGGTGCAAACGGCTACCTGCTAGATCAGTTCCTGCTTGACGGTTCGAACCGACGAACCGACAAATACGGTGGAAGCCTGGAGAACCGCGCACGTTTTCCACTCAATGTGACCGAAGCGGTGGTCAAGGTCTGGGGTGCGAAAAGGGTAGGGTACCGGATGTCGCCGCATTTCTCACGCCATGCAATGTCCGATACAAATCCCCGGGAAACCTTCGCCTATATGGCGCAGGAATTGAGCAGGATAGGCATAGGCTATATTCACCTGGAGGAGCCGATCGGGGGCAGAATGGGAGCAATAAAACCGGATATGCATATGGCCCGGTCATTCGTAAAAAATTCGACGGGACCCTTATCCTGAACGGAGGCTACGATGCCCGAAGCGGTAACAAAGCAATTGAAGACGGTCTAGCAGATTTAATTTCATTTTGGGTCTTATTCCTGGCCAACCCGGATCTCCCCGAGCGGTTCAGGATGGATGCCCCGTTGAATCGTGAAGATGTAGCGACGTTTTATTCTGGTGAAGAAAAAGGATACACGGATTATCCGTTCCTGGAAATTAGAAAAGAAAATTCAGGCTTATGACCATTTTTAACCATTTTCAGGACAAGACAGCGTGCCTGATATACACTGCTATGAGTGTTTGAGTTTGAAGTCAATCGGTTTAGCCAGTCGGCATCATCTGATTAAAGCACTTTGGTGGCCACCGATTTTCGCAGTGACCTAAGCGGAGTCTACGGTAATGGTTGATTTTCCGGTTACTCTTGTTTACGGGCCTCTTGCGCTGAGGTTTTTTGCTTTTTGATTTTCTCAAGGGTCAATGACCAGTTGGTGAAGCAGTCCCACAGCAGGCTTGAATCGGTTCGGTCTTGGTTGTTACTCATTGCGTCGCCTTGAGGTACTTGTTGAAGAATGCCAAAGTCATCGTCCATGCGTCTTCGGCTGCAGCTTTGTTGTACAAGGGTTTTGTTTCGTTGAAGAAGGCGTGTTGTGTCCCTTGGTAGATTTTCATTTGGAAAGTTTTTTTGTACTTGATCATGCTTTCTACTAGGGCTGGGACGCCGCTGGTTATTCTTTGGTCTTCTCCAGCGTAGATTCCAAATATAGATCCTTTAATTTTGTCAACTGCTTCGAGTGGTTTCGGGTTTGCGCCGTAAAAAGGAGCCGCAGCTTTGAATGGGTACATTGTTGTAAGCTGGTAAGATAGTCCGCCGCCAAGGCAGAAGCCTGTGATTCCAAGGCTTTCAGGCTCTACAGTTTCAGCGTTTTTGACGTAGTTAATGCAGCAGAGCAGGTCTTGGGCCATTGTTTTTTCGGCGTCTTCTCGGCCTGTGAAGAAATAGTTGATTATTTTCCGGTCGTTTTCAGGTAGCGTCTTCATTAAGCTCTGGACCGCGTTTGGGTCGCTGCGTTTTTCTGGGGGAATCTGCCAAATACGCATCATGGCTTTCTCGATAGCTTGTTCAGTCAGCAGGTCTTTCTGTCGGCTGAAGAGATGCGGGGCTATGCTGACGAAACCTTGTTCAGCATACTTGTTTGCGACCCCCTTAATCTGCTCGTTAAGGCCCCAGGCTTCGTGGACGACGATGATTGCAGGCTGCCGGCCGCCCGTTTTAGGAGCGGCAATATAAGCTATCATATCAGAGCCATCAAAACACTTGACGGTTACAGTTCGACTTGAGAATTCCATTCTAGATCATATCAACCTCTCATGAATTACTATTTAACCGTTCTGCCAGCATGCACTTCTAACCTTGATTTCTTAAACATATCCGACCGGATAGGTTCATAGTCTTTAAGATGTGGAAATCATTGAATGAGTCGGATGAACCGGACGTCGTGGTCTTTTTTGCGCGGCCCGGTGTTCTGCCACTCTTCGCACTGGCAAATTTTGATATGCGCTGGCTTGGCCCATATTATACTTTCTTCGGTCTTTAACTGTGTGCTTGCCTTGAATACCTTCTTGAAATGTGCATCTTAATTTCAGAAGCGGGCGATTATCTTGAGGCTTTTAGTTCTCCGTGATGCCTCTATCTTTAAGCCATGTTTTTATCTTTTCGTTGATTTGGTCTCGAATTTCTCGGAATTTGACTAATTTTTCTTCTTCTGTTTCTTGAAATGCTGCTGGGTCTTCGAAGGGCCAGTACAATCTTGTGGCTACCCCCGGTATTGTGGGGCATGTCTTTTCTGCTTTTGGACATACTGTTATAACTATTCCGAAATGTATCTTTCCAAGATACTGTTTCAAATCCTTTGGATACTGGTTACTTAGGTCATATCCTATTTCTCTCATTACTTTGATGGTGTAGGGGTGCATGGGACGGGGTTCGAAGCCTGCACTGTAAACCTCGAAATGGTTCCCTGCATATTTTCTTAGAAATGCTTCTGCCATTTGGCTCCGTGCTGAATTTCCCGTGCATAGAAAAATGACTTTGGTCTTTTCCAAGCTGATCACAGACTCACTTCAGTATTACCGAGCGTGCTTTAATTGCCTTTCTGGATAAATATTCCTGAAATTTTCAAGACTCACGTGCGGGCGAAGCCGCGTTAAGCTTTGAGTTAATAACAATCGTTATTGTTCATCAATTTTCAAATCAGCAAACCGCCCGATAATCCACTGTTTAATTTCATCCCTTGTATGACGGAAGGCCACAATCTTTTCTTCTTCTGTTCCCTCGATTTCGGAAGGGTCGCTAAAACCATGCAGGAGATAGTGTTTTGTCTTATGCAACTTTGCGTTAATTATCTCGGGCCTGCCCATAATTGTTGGTGAAGAGCAAAGTAGACAAATCGTTTTTGCGCTGCTGCGGCACACTGTTACAGCTAAGTCTATGTCGGTATTACTGAATTCTTCAATGTTTTTGGAGTGCTGCCTGGAGATGTCTATCCCTATCTCAGCCATGACTTTGATAGCTAATGGATGAACTTGCGTTGGATTCGTTCCAGCGCTGAAGACCTCGTATCTTTCACCGTAAAGGTGCCTAAGTAACCCTTCGGCCATTTGAGATCGAGCTGAATTATGGGTGCACAATAACAAGATTTTGGTTTTAGCCATCAGACTCATCCCCAAAAGATTCTTTTTGAGATATAAAAATTTCATCGATATATTCTCTATAGCAAAAGGTGTTTCACCTTTTCAAGTGGTCCAGAAAGAAAAAACTTCTAACTTCTCTTTCTCAAACTGCCTCTTTAAGATGACCTTAACTTCGTCTTCATCCAAATTAAAAATACCCTTTTTATCTTTGTGCAGGGGAATTCCTGTTTCTCTGAGCCTTTCGCCTTTGGGAAAGTCAAGAAAGATATAGTAGCGCATGTCGTAGAGCATTATAATTCTTAGAGTAGTTAGTTCTTTGTTTGGTGAGAAGCCATTTTGTTCAAGAACATACACTATCGAGCCTGGTTTCTTTTCACTGACTAAACGTTTGAATTCTTCCCAACTTCTAATTCTGACATGACCATCAATCATCGAGGTTCACCACACTGTGGAAGAAGCCTGAAAACAAATTTGCTTTTCCTTACTTGTTGCCGAAAGCCTCTGCCATTTGGCTTCTGCCCGCATTCTCTATACAGACAAATAGTATTTTTTTCATGCTTCATTCTCCTTCTTTGTAAAGTACTTCTTTCTTATCCAAAGGGCTACGTTCACTAAACCTATCATAACGGGTACCTCAATTAAAGGTCCTATAACTGCTGCAAAGGCTTCTTGCGAAGCTAAACCGAAAACCGCCACCGCGACGGCTATGGCTAATTCAAAGTTATTGCTAGCAGCAGTGAAAGAAAGCGAAGCTGTTCTTTTATAACCCAGTTTAGAGTAATTACAGGAACCCGCTTGCTAACTAACGCTCACTTGAACCCCGTATTTAAAAATATTGGTAGGAATTTTCGCCGTTCAACATGTCACATATATTAATTATAGTATTCAGACTTTTCTGAAAAATAAGAAATGTTTAATTATGGAAACCTCCTTTATTCTTGTCAAGGCGAATAAGATGAGTAAATGTGATGGTGACGTGTGCAGAATTGACGCAGTTGTAACAATGGATGTCAAAGGGCAAATCGTTCTTCCTAAGGACCTCAGAGAAAAGGCAAACTTCAAGCCCAACGATAAGATAGCCGTTGTGGCTTGTGAGAAAGAAGGTGTAGTGTGCTGCATCATGATGATAAAAGCTGAGAGGTTAGCTGATGCAGTAAGTAAAACGCTTGGTCCCTTGCTTAAAGGTGCAATTGAACAGGAGGGTTGATTGATTTTATGAAAGAAGAAAAAATTAAGAAACTCGTTAGAAACCGATACGCCAAAGTTGCCAAAACCAACGGATCTTGTTGCGTCTCGCCTATTAGTTGTTGCTCCGCTCCGACCAGTAAGGAAGTGAGTAGCATGATTGGTTACAGTGAGGATGAGATGACTGCGGTTCCGGAGGGGGCGAATCTTGGTCTTGGCTGTGGCAATCCAACTGCGGTGGCGTCGCTGAAAGAGGGCGAGACGGTTCTTGATTTAGGTGCGGGGGCAGGCTTTGACTGTTTCTTGGCCGCTAACAAAGTGGGTAAGAGGGGCAAGGTGATAGGAGTGGATATGACTCCTGAAATGATCGATAAGGCAAGAGCGAACGCGAGAAAAGGAAAATACACAAACGTCGAATTCAGACTAGGAGAAATCGAGAACTTGCCGGTTGCAGATAACTCGGTTGATGTCATAATTTCAAACTGTGTGATTAATCTCTCGCCAAATAAGAAGCGGGTTTTTGAAGAAGCCTTCAGAGTGCTTTCTCCTAAGGGGCGATTGATGGTTTCGGACATAGTTCTCTTAAGGGAGCTGCCTGAATCCATACGTAAAAACGTTGAAGCCTACGCAGGATGCATCTCAGGAGCAGAAATCAAAGACAAATACCTTGAACTTATGCGAAAAGCCGGTTTCCAAGACGTAAGAATAATTGAAGAAAAGATGTATCCGCTCGAATACATCATAAGCGAATCCGCAACCCAAGAAATCGTCAAGAGTTTGGATATGACGGCAGAAGAAGTAAAAGAAGCAGCAAACTCTGTGGTAAGCGTAAAAGTATCTGCAGAGAAAACAAACTAGCGCCAGCGCTCTGATCACTTTAGCTTTGAGCCAATGCGCGATTATCCGAGTGGGTTTTTTGTGTTTCCTCATCAAACTTTTTGTAGTTTTCGTAATGCCATTTCGATGTTCATATTTATCATTGCTTGATGAGGAACAGCTACTTTACTAATTTAGCAAATTAACTAATTGGTGTTTTGCTATTTATTGTATTTAGCAAATTGAATCTGTGTTGTTTGTATCCTGAGCAAAAATGGAATTGGTAATATAAACATCCTTGACAAATCGTGAATATTATTTTCATAGTCCCTTCTTTTTTCTATAAAGATAGTCTGTTTTTAGCGCGTTTGTTCGATGTTAAGCCTTCAAATCTGGTGAAAACTTTATAGAATGGTGTAGCACTATGATTTGTGGTGGAAATAGTTGAAAGCTGGTGTTGAAGTCAAGAAAGTGGATTCTCAGGGTCGTCTTATTCTGCCTGCAGATTGGCGTGAAGCTGAAATCGGAGAAAGCAGGGAACTTTATGTTATCAAGAGGAAAGGGTATTTGAAGTTGGTTCCTAAGCGTCGAGTTGATTTGACTGAATATTTTGATAATGTCGATTTAGGTGTAGACTCCATCGGGAATTGGGGTGCATTCGAGAAGAGAATTTACGAGGACTCCACATGAAGTTCTTAGATGCTAACATGTTTGTTTACGCGTATTATAAGCCGAAAAAACAGCTCACAGAAAAAGAACACCAGATGAAGGAACATGCCAAAACAATAATCAGCAATGTATCAAAAGGCAAAGAAGACATAATGATAACTGTTGTGCATGTCTCGGAAGTGGCTAACGTCCTAAAACACGGCATGACCAAAGACCAGCTGACTACAATCATCCGCGGACTCTTCATGCTCGATAACGTAAAAATAATGGGCGTAACCAAAGACGCCTACTTCGGCGCAACCGAACTAGGCGAAGACCTCAAACTCGAACCCAACGACGCGCTAGCCGTAGACATGATGCGCCAAAACAACATTACAGAAATATACTCCTTCGACGAGCACTTCAACCAAATAGAAGGCATAACTAGACTACCCAGCCTATAAACAAAAAACCAATCGAAAATTTTTTACACTAGGATAGGGTATTAATAGTTTGAAGGTGGATATGGTGGCTGTACTTGAATGCCCCTTCTGCAATGAAATCCTTGAAGTTAAACCGCCCGATAAACTTCATACAGCATTTTCATTTGTAAACCCGATACCAAATAGTTACTACGGCGATATTGTGAAAACGAAACATAAGTGCGGGAACTGCAAAAAATCAATTACAGTTTCTTGGTATGCCCCACTAGAATACTTAAACCGAATATGATGACTCCAAATATCTCCTAGGAATGACAAAATAGCGTCAGCTCTTTTGTAGACACTTCAGTGTTTTCTTATGATACAAACAGTATATTTTCAAAGTGAATAGATAGAAAGCCTAAATCTAAACTGAATTTAATGGAGATATGGATTGAAATTTTAAGAGCTATCCACCAAAGTGAAGATGTTAACCCAGCATTCATTTCGTTGTCTTTAGCGCAATCCAAGAAGTAACATAGAAATCGATATTTTTCCCCGGCAATTTAGTTTCCTCAGTCAACTTTGTCTTAGCTATGGTGCTTATCTTTGGTTGCGCTGGGTTTCTTTCTATCTCAGGTATTCAACTTTGCGCTTGTGATACCGCTTGCATTCTTTGACGACTTTTTCCATGTATGGCGGGTACATCATTCCCATCCCTGACAACAGCGAGAGTTGCGGTGCCTGATCTTGCCTTGTTTCACTGTACTCTGGGCATCCTGCGCATTGATCGGGGAACTCATTGAAGCACGCATATTGTACTTCCAACCTACCTTCCCCGCATACTAACTAGCGAATTTAAGTATTTAAACCAGATTTCTGTAGCGATGCAATGCACGCGTTTTTTCTCCTTCAGAACGAATGCAGCGGAGCTAAGTCGCTTCAGATAGATGATAACTGTCGAACGTGCAAACCCTGAATCGCCAATCTACTCGGCAAGTGACGCAGCCTCACCTTTTCCGTTCAATATATCCATTATTTGCCGGTTAAAGAATCCAGGTACATGCAAAAAGGAAGAAGCTAAGACGTATTAGAATCTATTTTTGTCTGAATTATGCAACAAGCTAGCGCGCTGTCTCAGGCCTTGGCGTCTTCTCTGCGTGCGCTTTAATGTTTGAGGTGTTTTCAATTTTTTTGTTTCCGAGCTTGCCTTGTCGGAACATTAGTAGGATAAGAATAGCTGCAACGAGTAGGATTATGACTGTGATCAGTATGACTTCGGGAATGATGTTTTGGGTCGGATTGATCAGTATGAAGGCTCTCATCATGTCGTCATCTTCATGTTCCAACAAGTGGCAATGGAACACATATCCTGGACCGACTGTTGCATCGAATGGAAACGGGGTGCCGTCTTGTTGAGCGAAGCGGACTCTTATTGTCGTAATCTCGCCTGGATACACTTGTACCGTGTCTTTCCAGCCCTGCTCGTTTGGCGCCGGCGGGATCGGCGGACCTATCAAATATGGATCAAGCGATGGCACATCTATGGTGGGGTGATCAAGAGGAGGCTTGCCGTTCAGAGTCGTCCATTCAGCCATATAAGCCGTTGTGTTGAATGCTTGCCGTTGAACAATTTGGAACTGAACTAGATGCAAGTGCATCTGGTGTACGGAGTCGGTGGGATTGACGAACACCCAATCCTCGGTTGTGCCTACTACAACTTTCACTGGTGGAGCGGTCCAGGTTTGTCCGTCTAGATACATTGGCATTGAGCCGTTAGAGCCGCTTGTTTCAGTTAAGGTGAAAATTAGGGTTTTTGTGGGGTTTGGCAAGGTAGGCCAAGTGCCTGCCAACGTTGGGTTGAGAATCGAAGGTAGTGTTTTTGGCGCAAATCCTTCTCCATTGGTGACAGTGAATTGCATTACTTGACCCACAGTTTGGTCTTCGAGGGTAATGTTTCCCGTTAGTGCGGTGTTTTGAAGTATTATTTTGGTTCCTAAAGTCAAATTGGAGAAGTTCACTAGTATGTCTGCTCGTTCAGCTGGTCCTATGAGTAGGGATGTGAGTGGTGCTGGGGCTTTGAGGTAGCCGCCGTCGCTTCCTATTTGTGTGAAAGGCATTCCGTTTGAGAAGCTGAGGTTGTAGTAGCGGTCGTTTGAGCCGTCTAGAATATTGAAGTAGTATTCTCCCTGTTTGACGTTCATGTTGGGCCAGACTTTGCCGTCTACCATATTCGTGTTGCCTAGAAATGTATCTGTGACGTATGGACTAATTTGCGGGTTGCTGCCTTCAGTGGGATAGTACAGAGAGCCATCTGTGTAGAAACTTCGGTCTTGAATAACAACAGGTATGTCGAATTGTGTACTGGGCAATTCAGCAGCAACTTGGTCTGAAGGGTCTTTAATTATGTACAAGCCTGAAAGCCCAGCGTAGACGTGAAGGCGGGTCAGTCCTAAAGCGTGGTCATGATACCAAAGCGTAGTTGGTTCTTGTGAATTAGGATATTGATAGACTGCGGCGTTTGGTGCTGTTGGCACAGCGGTGTTATAAGTGGAACCGTGGATTCCGTTTGGCGTGTACCACGCGTCTGGTCCTCCGTCGTCGGCTGATGGATCTTCTCCGCCGTGCAGGTGCGTTACGATGGGGACAGGTGACTGAGCATTCCATTGATCTGGATTTGCAATTTGGCCGTTCGGAAGTGTGTAGCTGGATCCATTGTATCCTGGAGGATATGGCGGGGCTAATCCTTCTCCAGCTTGTATTTGCGCCTCGGTCATGTTAATGTTATCAGGGTTAGCCCACATGATGGTTGGATCCACGGGGAACAACTCTGGTAGTGGCTTGCCAGAGCTGTCCACTAGGTCGTTTACCCATTCCACTTGGCTTGGAATGTTTCGAATGGCTTCAAAAGTAGGACCAGGAGTGCTCTCAACGTAGCCTAGGTTTTGCCCAGTTACTGGATCATAAGCAATTCCGCCGTAACCCCAAACTTTCGTCTCGCCAAATCCTGTTGGCTTTCCGCTGCTGTCAACTGTTGGAAGTATTTGCTGATAAAACTGAGTAATGTTCACCACGTAATCTTGACGAATAACCTTTCCGTTGGCGTCTGTTACGTTTGTCGGAAGGAATACGGGAAGAGGCCCAGTTAGTTGGTTGACCCATTTTGGAATGGACAAGGGATTTAGAAGTCCTATTGTTTGGGAGCTAACGGGAGAAACGAAGGTTGTTGAAACTAAAGCTAAGGACAAGGAAGCGAATAACAAAAGTGAAAATAGCCGTTTCATTTTGGTATTCCTCTTAGAAGTTGTTCGATCTTTTATGGCGAGTTTTGTCTATATAACTTTGTCTATTAGAATAGCTGGGAATCTGCTGAAGCCTTTTCACGATTAACGCTTTGAATATCCCATCGGCTTCCTGGGCGACCTGCTTTGACCATCTTCTTTATGGCAAGCTTCTTTGAAAACCTTCTCGATATCATAAAAGTTCAGCTTAGACAGGATGGCGCATGAAAATTCAGTTTTCTCCACCTTCACCCTAGACGTTCAGACTTAACCATGCTTAAGCATTAAAATGTTAACTTTCATAATTTAGCAACGGGCTGGCGCGCTTAAGTTGTGATTAGTTGTTGAGGCTATTGAACATATCTTGAGTAGTTGATTCTGTTAGTTTGAGTTCTAACTTTGCAACTTGAGAGAATAAGAATTTGGTAAATTCATTAGACATATCCATTAATGTTGCTGCTTCTTTTGGCTTCATTAATTCCCCGTTATCTACTCGGCTATTGAGTTTAAGAATTTTATGCTCAAAATTTTTCGTTAATTTGTTAGTCTTAAATCTGCCTATTGTAGATATAGCCTGAAAATGGTTGAAAAACATACTTTATGAATTATAAAATTAAAATACTTACTGATCTGATTAGGGTTTGAGGGAAAAAAGCAGTATGAGTGAAAATAATGTAGCAAAAGAAGCGTTAAGGAAAAAATATCTAAAAGATATAGAGCAAGATTTAGATGAGTTGAAAAAGAACCAAACCCGATCCCAGTCCCTCAGAAACATACCATCTGATAAAGAAGCGGAAATACGTTTTACAATAGAACTTATCAAATATTTAACTGCTGAATTAGTAAATGCAAAAGCAGAATTAAGGCTTCTAAAACAATCAACTAAAGGATCACCCTAAGTCTAAGTTTCTTTCTATTAAAGAGGTTACTACGAAATTCTTATTTTAAATAATCTCTTCTTCCGTAATTACAAATAAGGTTACAATAGTAAATGGCGGCGGAAGAGAGCAATCTTTATTTCTCTGATATGACCTTACTTACGAATTCATATTTGAGTGGTGAGGTGTAAAGATGCTATCTCGTGATTGTGACGGATGCGAAAGACAACTCTCTGAGTGCAAACGTCGTTTTACCCATGTTTGTTTAGGTGAAAAAGTTTTTTGCCCAGACGGCACAGCCCATCTAGTCGACTGCAAAAGCTAACGTCAACAAGTAACGCCGTTTCATTGCTGTTTCTTCATTCACCAATGTGTTAATCTCCAAGTTTTCATGAAAGATAAGTCTTAAATCTGCATAGCTGAGAATAGAATCGAGATGAAATGAACAGAGCAATACTCACTGGTCTGGGAATATTGCTAATATTGATAGGTTTGATTGTCGGTTACTTTGCTGTAAGGGTGGGCGCGATTTTTCCATATTAGTTCACCGAAAAGAGATAATTTCTGTCGTCACATGTGGGCTTCGGCGAATTAATGATGCTATTCACCTACGGGATGATTTGATAGTTTTCTTTTCCGTTCTTGTTTAGTTTTGGAATGGTTATGGTGAATTTGGCTCCTTTGCCTGGTTCGCCTTCTTCGATTATTGTCCAGCTATAGACCTCTATCATCTTTTTGGTGAGGAATAGTCCGAAGCCTGTGCTACCGCCTGTGCTGAAGCCTTCTTTGAAGAGATGCTGTTTATTCTCAAAGGGCACACCTACACCGTCATCCTCATAGACCAACTTTAAGTTGTCCTGATCGGTCTTTTCGTAGTACACTCTTATAGTTGTGGTTTTTTTGCCGTATTTTCTCGTATTGTCGATGAAATTGTAGAAAAGTTGCCTTAGAAATGAATCTGCCAAGATAGTCAAGCCGCGACATTCATTTATTATCGTTGGAGTTGAACCAGAAAAGAGAGTGCATGCTTCGTTTAGTTTGGCTTCTACGTTTATGGGGGTTAGATCTTCTATGCCTAGTTGTTCATACATTTTGGCGAAATCGAAAATTCTAACAGTCTCTTTAACAGCCTGCTCCATCTTACCCAACCCATCAACAATATCTGCCTGATCAGCATGCTTCTTCTTTAGTATATACGCATAACCAGTCACTGTTGAAAGCTTGTTTCGGACGTCATGCCTAGTTAAACTGCCCACAACACGCAATTTCTCATTAATCAACTCAATTCGCTTACGCTCCTCCTTCAACTGCTCCTCCGCCTTCTTAAGTTGAGATATGTTCACTATAACGCCTCTCAATCCGAGCTTACCATCTTCAAGAAGTATCTTTTCAGAAAACACCAATCCTGGGAACGTACCTCCGTCTTTTTTTAGAAACATGAATTCGCTTCCTGATGATTTTTCTCCTTGGATTCTCTTCTGGATGTTTTCTACGGCTTTTTGCCGGTCTTCCGGAATCAAAAACTCAAAAACATTCATTTGTTGGAGTTCATCTTTGGAGTAGCCAATGATCTCAACAGCCTGCTTATTCTCAAAGGTGATTTTCCCTTTGTCATCAGCTTCAAAAACAATTTCAGGTAGAGAATTCGCAAACTCGCGATATTTTTGTTCGCTCTTCTTTAGCGATTCTTCTGTCTTCTTGCGTTCAGTGATGTCTGCAACCAGCGCAAGTGTTCCAATGCTGTTGCCAGCGTCATCCCGGATGGATGAAGCTGCAATATTTGCGTTCATGTGGGTACCGTCTTTTTGAATAAACTCAAACTCGCATCGCCCCTGGTTGCCTAGTTTGCATTCTTCCAAATTGTGCTTAGCAAGATTGGAGTCGGATTTCTCCAAAAAAGTAACTAAATTCTTTCCGATCATTTCACTTTCACTGTATCCTAACATCTTTGCCATGCGGGGATTAACAAAAACAGTGAGACTGTCGTTATCTAATGCCCAAACGCCTTCTTGCGCAAGCTCTACCAACTGGCGATACATCGCTTCGCTTTCCATCAAGGCGTTCTCCATTTTCTTGGCTTCCGTTACGTCTCGGTAAATGCTGTGGACGAGTTTTTTCCCAGACAATTCAATCGCCCGAGAAGTAGCTACGATATCTCTAATTTCACCGTTTTTAGTTCGGTGTTTGGTTTCAAATTCAACTCTGCCTTCTCGCAGTACCTTTTCTAATCTAGCTTTCGTTTCTTCTGGAGTCTCACCTACTTTGTAATCAAAGATGCGTAGTCTTGCGAACTCGTCTCTGGAATACCCTAGTTGTTGATGGGCTAATTCGTTGAACTCAACGGGCACCGCGGCTTCAGGGTCAATAATCACAATACCAACCGGTGCCTGATCAAACAATGTGCGATACCTTTTTTCAGCTTCGATAATCCTGGTTTCCATTTGTTTTCTTTCTGTAATGTCTCGGGTAACGTGAATTATGACGGTTTTTCCTTCGGGGTTTTTGACAAGACGCGCGGAGACTTCCACAATTCGTTCATTATTGTTTTTGTCAAAGTGTTTGTGTTCAACCGTTATGGGTTCTTTGGTTTCGAGTACTCTCCGAATTGGGCAGATGTGTTCTGGAGAATTGCAGGGTGTCAATGAGTGGTGGGTTGTTTCGAAACATGTCTTTCCAATTAGTTCTTTCTTGCTGAGCTTTAATTGTTTCAATGCCGCTTCATTGGTACTAATTATTTTATAGTCCTCGGGGTCGATTACTAACAGGGCTTCGTCAAGTGAATCAATTATTCTTTCATCGAATTGTTTCAAATTTGCCAGTTTTTCTTCGGTTTCTTTGCGTTCAGTGACGTCTATGCAAGTTCCAACCCATTCATGTATTTTTCCATCTTCTTCGAATATCGGAGCGCCGCGGGCCATGAAATTGCGATAAACGCCGTCAAATCTGCGCAGTCGAAACTCAACTTCATACTTAGTTTTCGCTGATACAGCAGCTTGCCATGCCCGCGTGGCGTGTTCCACATCCTCAGGATGAACAGCTTTTGTCCAGCCCCAGCCCTTCACTTCGTTGTAAGTTTGACCTGTAAAATTTCTAAAGGAAGGTATGTCTTCCACTACTTCACCAGCGACATTCGTGGTCCAGCCTAACTCACCCGTTACTTCGATGAAGGATTGATATCGCTTCAAGTTCGCATTAATTGCTAGCTCAGCTTTCTTTTGTTCTGTGATGTCTTTTGCAATGTGTACGCATTGAATAAGTTCTCCTTTTTCGTCAAGAATTGGAGAAGTGGTAATCAGCAAAGGCACGCCTATATTTGGGTCGTTAATTTCTGCTGTGAAGGTTTGTTTTGTTTTAAAAGTCTTTCCTGCAGGGCAATTCAACCAGGGTTTATTGGTTCCATGCACAACTTCATAACAGTGTTTACCGATCAACTCTTCCGGCTTTTTCTTTAATGCATCGCAAGTGCTCTTATTAACTCTAGTAATGACCTGGTTTCTGTCCATGACAAATAGTAGATCCCCAATGCCATCCAAGATCTTATTGACTTCATTGGATTCCTTGGTTTTTTCTTTCGCTATATTCTTGCATTCGGAGATGTCTTTACTGATGTGGATTATTTGAACTATTTTTCCATCTTTGTCTTTCACTGGGTGAACTGCAACTTCTACATCTATTGGTTTATTGTTCTTGTCAAAATGTTGGTGAATCATTACGGAAGGTTTGCCTGTCTTTATCGCTTCCTCTATTGGACAAGCGTCCTGAGGCGAGGCGCAAGCTGTTAGCCTGTGATGTGTTGCTTCATAACAGGTCTTGCCAATCAAATCTTTTTTTACTGATTTCAGTTGTTTCAAAGCAGCTTTGTTTGCGTCTATTATCGTGTAATCAATTGGATCAATTACTATAAGCGCGTCGCTAACTGAATCAATTACTCTTTCGCCGAATTCTTTCAAAAACACCATTTTCGACTTAGATCTTTCTTGTTCTACCGTTAAATTTATCGCGTGCGCTAGTTCAAAATACACTGTTTCTGGGTCGCCATTCTTGTTGACATAGTGGTCAGCGCCCAAATTCAACGCTTTAACGACAACTTCTTCTCTGCCTTTTCCAGTGAACAAAATAAAAGGAATATCGTTCTTTTGCTCTCTAAGTTCCTGCAGAAACTGTAACCCATTTTTTAGAGGCATTTCATAGTCTGAAACTACAACATCATAACTTTGATTGGCCAGTTTATTAAAGGCTTCATCAACAGAATAAGCGTTATCAATCTTAAAGGTGCCCATATCCATAAGAACCTGTTTTGAAATATCCAGCAAAGAAGAGTCATCGTCAACATGTAAAACTCGAATAACGCTCTTTTTGTTTGAAGCCGCTAAATCAGGTACTTCTACAACTATTCTATTCTGGTTGAGGGCTTGTATTATCAATACCCCACAACTAAATAGTAATAATTTGACAATAAGTCAATTATGAATCCAGAATACTGAGCACAAACCCACAGCCGTGCAGATTCTGTTAGGTTTGAACCTAGTGGTTACTACTCGTGTCCTTTTGTTTCATGATGCGTTGTATCTCTGTGTCTCTCCATCTCCGAGTGACTCTTGAAGGTTTTGCCGCAATCTGGACAAGGAATATAGCTTGGTTGTATTCCACCTACTGGTGTCTCTTGAGAAGAAGGCGCTCCTAATGTGTGGGGCTGATGAGGCTTTTTCTTGCTCACTTTTTTGCTCATAACTTACACCTAAACACTCTATAAGCGGGTTCAAGCTTTCTTAAATATATGTTGCTGTAATGAGACAATAACAACCTACAACTGCTTTGTCTCTAATTTTGGTGCAGTAATTATTATTAGTAGAACAACAACAGTTGTGTTGCCATTTTTGGTCAGTTAGATTTAGGCTGCTTTTTTGGTTTACAACTCGATTTATTTGCGGGTTGGGTCATTATTCGACAAAAACCGACAATACTAGACAATTTTAGACAAAATCCGACAATCTTAAACATTAAAGCGGACAG
>Ga0187848_10000993_pt1 | contig 24844 bp, 18 predicted proteins | sample June2016WEW_4_40_FD_132424 | JGI IMG/M metagenome (GOLD analysis project Ga0187848, IMG submission 132424) | Peatland microbial communities from SPRUCE experiment site at the Marcell Experimental Forest, Minnesota, USA - June2016WEW_4_40 | ecosystem: Environmental > Terrestrial > Soil >... | reverse complement strand
GATGATGATCGCGCCCAAGGGCCCGGGCCATACCGTGCGCTCCGAGTACCTGCGCGGCGCCGGCGTGCCGGTGCTGATGGCGGTGCATCGCGACGCCTCCGGCAACGCGCATGACCTCTGCCTATCGTACGGCGCCGCCATCGGCGGCGGCCGCGCCGGCATCATCGAGACCACGTTCCGCGAGGAATGCGAAACCGACCTGTTCGGCGAGCAGGTGGTGCTGTGCGGCGGCCTGGTCGAGCTGATCCGCTCCGGCTTCGAGACGCTGGTCGAGGCGGGCTATGCGCCCGAAATGGCCTATTTCGAGTGCCTGCACGAGGTGAAGCTGATCGTCGACCTCATCTACGAAGGCGGCATCGCCAATATGAACTACTCGATCTCCAACACCGCCGAATACGGCGAGTACGTCTCCGGGCCGCGCATCATCACGCCCGAGACCAAGGCGGAGATGAAGCGCGTGCTCGCCGACATCCAGTCCGGCAAGTTCACCCGCGACTGGATGCTCGAGAACAAGGTCAACCAGACCTCGTTCAAAGCGACGCGCGCCAAGCACAACGCCCACCAGATCGAGGCCGTCGGCGAGAAGCTGCGCGCGATGATGCCCTGGATCGGCAAGAACAAGCTGGTCGACAAGGCCAAGAACTGAACGCTCGGCGCGCGGCCCGTTTTCGTCTGGACACGCCGACGCGCCTTTGCTACATGCCGGGCCTCGCGCGGGGCCCGGTCCCGCCGATTTCGATGGGCGCATAGCTCAGTTGGTAGAGCAGCTGACTCTTAATCAGCGGGTCCAAGGTTCGAGCCCTTGTGCGCCCACCATCGAAAAATCATGTCCATACCGGTTAAGAGCGATTCAACCCCCAGTTAGGCCGGTTTTTCGCGGCAGTAGCCGACCAGCCCACTTATCGGTGCGAATAGACTCAGTGAGTATTTTGCCGCGCTTCCGCGTGGCCACAGCGTACATTCGAGAGGTCTTAAAAGACCCAAGTTGTGAATCAGACTTCGAGCGCCTAATGCGCCTATCGTTCTATCTGTTGCGCCGCATGCTTCGGCATCTCATTTTTATCCCTGACTAGCATCACGAAGCTGACCCAAGGGTCATCGCTTCTTCAGAAGGTCGTTCAACGATTCGACGCCTTCGCGCGCCAAGACCGTGCCGAGTTTCGCGTCCCGAGGAATAACTGTCCTAAATCGCGGTCGCGGCGTCGCTTCGGTGGAGGAGGAAAGCTCAATTGGCGAGGTCAAAGACGCTGTACTTGGGCGGCGTCACCGGCGGCTTGATCGCGACGCCGGCACGGCGAATGGCGACTGGATTGGGCAGCGCAGGCCGGGCCGCCGAACCCAGATGGCGTCGCGAGCGCCGCCGATAAAGGCGAAGCTCACGTCAGCGGTTTGGAAGTCGAAACAAACCCGGCGCCTGCTACCGGCGCGGCGGGAGGCAGGCCCAATCACGCGGAGATATCTTCGAGCCCAGCAACCAGCCGTTCGAACTGCGCCTGCGGTAGCGTTTTGGAGACCGCGAGCATGAGATCAACAACCTTATTTTGACCCTCGGTCGCGGATTCGGTGCCGCCTGAAACCAGCCGTCTTCCTCTTGCGACATTGATCCGCATCTTCGTGCTCGGAGTCTTGCCGTATCTGGCGAGAAGGGCGAAGAGCGCCGAATTTAGCTCGGCGTGAAGCGGGTCTGTCGGCTCAAGCACGTGGAAGTACAGTTGGAGTTGCACCTCCGTTCGCCTTCCGTCGTGTTCTTCGGCGGCTTGGATATAGCGGTTGGCGTCGACGTCCTGATAGCCAGCAAACTTTGACGGAGCGAAATGCCACTTCCCGATGTCGTCTTTATGTGCGTACCAGGCGCGCGCGTAGGCCAGACGCCCTTGGAGATCGGCGCTCTTCTTTAGTTCCTCCTCAAATCGGAGGATGTTGGCGTAGGCCTGAGCGGGTGATGTGACTAATTTCCACATGTTCATCACTTTCATGAATTGCATTTTGTACGCGCACAAATTACATAAAATTGTCCGTGGCGTCAAGGCCTGCTCGCCCAGCGGCGACCCCGTTCGCATCGCTCCTTGACGTCTGCGCGGATGTTCCCATTCTGTTCCCATGAGCCCGCCGCTCCGCCTTCGCGACTACCCGTTCGTCGTTGTCCGCTTCGCCTGCCGTGATTGCCCGCGGATCGGGCGTTATCGGCTCGCGGTCCTCGCAGAGAAATTCGGAGCCGACGCGTTGCTCCCAGACGTCTTGGAAGCAATCTCAGCGGCCTGCCCGCGCACGCATGAAAGGCATCCCGGGCGGCGGTGCCAAGCGTTCCTGCCCGACCTCACGGACCCGAAGCCGCCCGACCTGCCGGTGGCCGCCAGAGGGCGGCTCAGGGTCGTTGGCGGCAAAGAGTAGTCGCCGGCGAACGGGATCATAGGAATCCTTGCATCCCACGACTTGCAATTCAGGTTCGATTGGGCTATCTTTCTCAAAGGACATAGGGATCGTATGAGTCCTTTGGAGACGGCAATGGAAGAGAGATATTCGGACCGATACTTTGAATTCGGCCAGGAATGGGATGGCCACGATGGCGACGATGTCGCCAAGCTCATCATGCACGCCGCCGAACGTCTGGCGGCCGTCGTCATGGATGAAGTCGCTGTGGACGAGGCGATGTCGTCGCTCTACCGAGCGGCGGGAATTCCCAGCGTGCCTGTGTATCCGCGCGAAGGATCGTGGCGCAAGTTGTGGGGCGACCTTGACGGCAGCGATTTCGATACGTTTCCACTAGGACAAAAGCTCACCAGTCTCAACGCCTACGCCTTCTGGGGGTTATCGCCGAAAGGCGAACGCGGGGTGTGTTCGATCGACGAGATCAAAGAGGTCATCGATCTTGTCAAGCGGGCGGTCGGCTCGCCCAGCGATGCCAGACCAGATACTCCCGAAATCGACCGGACACTGCTGGCGGCAGAAGGTCGACTGGCGTTGGACGAGGGGCGACCCATAACGCTCGAACAACTTGCTGCGCTGGCTCGCATCGGCTTGAAATCCGTCCGCAATGCCGCCGCCCCTTCGAGTGGATCAGGTCTTGAAGTAAGCAACGCGGCGGCCACGGCAGAGTCTGCTCTGAATTGGCTGACGGCGCGCGGCGGTTTCAGAAATTCGATTTGGAGCCGCGCCGGCGAAGAGGAAACAGCGCCTGCAATGGAGACGATCCGGCACCTAGAGGGAGAAATCCTATGGGTGCCGTTCGCCAGCGACGGATCCGAATTTCATCCCAAAACGTGCCTGCGCGGCGGCGGATACACCGTCGGTCCGAAGGACGCAGAAGAGAAGATCGACGACTATCGGGAGGCTCTCGCTCGGCTCGCTCGAATGCGTCCGGCTGCATATTGGCGCCGCCCGAACAGCGCCAACAACTGGGGCATCGTTACTGCCGAAGCCTTCCATCCCCGCACCGCGCAAGAACTTGGCCTGACGAGCGCGATAGGAGGCGAAAAGTGAGCTTCTCCCGACATGCAGCCATTCGGATTCAGCAGCGCGCGATTCCGCCCTACGTGGTCGAACTTTTGGAACGCTTCGGCGCTGAATCGCGCTGCGGCGGGGCAGACAGGCTCTATTTCGACAAGGTGGGGCGGAAACGCCTCGAACGTCATCTTGGGGGCCATCGCGCGCTGCGCCACATTGAGCACTGGCTGAACGTCTATGCGGTGGTCGGCGATAACGGGAGTGTGGTCACCGTCGGCTATCGTCACTGAAGTACGCCTCAGCGAATATCTTCGTCCTATCGGCAAAACGTAATTGTGACGCTGCAAAAGCTCGCTGATCCCTGCTGCCCGCGTCCGACAACCGGGCGCGGCAGTTGGACCACCGTCTCCGCGACGCGCTGGGACCGCCTCAGTCGAGTCGAACTCGATCGCCTCGCCGCCTGACCTTCATTTCAAACACGAAAGCCTTCCACTCCATGTCCACCTCTTTTGCTATCGCGCCAGCTCGGCCGCCATACTTCCTCAATCAATTCCGAGAGACCCTGCGCCGCGAAGGCTCCTCGGCCAGCCGGACGCTCGCGACCCTATTGGACTCCGACGACTCTCGGCATGAAGAACTCTTCTACATTCCATTTGAGCACCTGAACGCGACGCCGAAGCTCGTTCTCGTTGGGATCACGCCAGGTCCCAATCAAATCGACGATGCTTACTCGTCGGTTCAGGCCGACCTGATCGCGGGCGAGCCAGACGCGACCATATTCGCGAAGGCTAAGAGTCATGGCGCATTCAGCGGCAGCCGTATGCGTCCGAACCTGCTCCGGATGCTTCGCACATTCAACTTCGAAACGCTGTTGGGAATCGCGGACGTCGCCGACCTTTGGGGAAGCGCCTCGGGCTTGCTGCACGCGACGTCGGTGGTGCCTCACGCCGCCTTTCTTCACGACAAGCCGTTCGCGGGTTCGTTCGAAAGCGTTCTGAACTCGCGGGTCTTCAAGGGAAGCTTCACACGCGACTTTGCTGCCTCGTTGCCGCTTATCTCGTCGGACGCCCTGTACGTTGCGCTCGGCAAAACGCCGCTCGACGCACTGACCTGGTGCGCAGCGCAAGGATTGCTGCGCCGCGAGCAGATCCTCGGAGCATTCGCGCATCCGAGCAGCAATGGCGGCAGTCGGGTGGGCGTCTACCTTGGCGAGAAATTGCCTGGGGAACTTGACTCCAACGATCCCGTCCGACATTCGGCCGACTGGCTGATTGCCGCCGCGGAGCAGATGCGCGACGCCGTCGTAGCCCGCGGGTGCGTTCCGCAAGCGGGTTCTCCCGTTGCGCCACCCGCCAAGCCGATACGTATCCTCAAAGGAGCGATTGCGAACCCCTGTCCGACCTCCCTTCTTTCGAAGGCAATATCTCCAGCGGAGCCTCACACAGGGCCTTACGCGATCGTAAAGCGAGGACCGAGCGCGGGAACCGTTCTGTTGCCTCTCGAACGCGACGGTTTCTATGTCGTCAGCCCCGATAGGTACGAAAAGAACTACATCCGCGTTCCGGTCGGCGAACCGCTCGAACCTTTTCTAGCCCGAGGGCTGAAGCTGCGTATGTCGGCACCGGGCCATCCGTCCAGCCTGATCGCGCCGGCTTCGATTCTTGGCCGACAATACGGAAGCTGACCCGAGGCTTCGGGTGAGGGCGGGAAAGACCGCGCTCTCTTGCATGTCAACTTGCCCGGCGCTCGCGCCGGGCCTTTTTGTGCGATTGGCGAAGCGATCGGATGACGATCGCGTAACCTCACTCGCGATGCGAACGCTCGCGCCGTGACAATGTCCCTGCTATGCTTTGTGAAAAGTACCGAGGCATTTCGATGCAATCTTTTTGGGGATGGAGCGTTTGGAACCGGAGTAAGCCCGCCCAACATCACAAGACGCCAAGAGTTCGAGAAATTCCCATCACGCCTGACGTCGAAGCGGAATATCTGAAGAAATGGGATGAGGCGTCTCAGGGTAGGCGATTCTTCCCGCTATTCGGCGCCACGACATCAAGGAATGAGAAATAGCAACGGGCGACCCACGCCAGCTCCGTTTTCGCGATTTCCCGTTCGTCGTCGTCCGAGTCGCGTGTCACGATTGCCCGCGAATCGGGCGCTATCGGCTCGCGGTGCTAGCTGACCGCTTCGGCGCCGGTGCCTTGCTCCTGTCGTCCTGGAGGCGATTTCGGCGGCCCGTGTTCGCGCACGCCCGAAAGGCATCCAGGACGACGCTGCCAGGCGTATCTGCCGAATCTCAAGGAGCCCGAGGCCGTCCGACCCGCCCGTGACCGCTGGGAAGCGACTCAGGGTCGTCAGCAGCGGACGCATCTAGGCTCCCCGAGAGCGTCGATTGGCGCGTCGCGCTTAGCTCCGCGTCCTTGACTGACGACGGCAGGCGAAGGAAGATTCGGCGCGAATTTTCGATCATAGATTCGTTGTCCAATTTCAGTGGTCTTGTGACTCTGAGGCGACGTGCCTCCGGTGCTTCGCCCTTGGGCATTGACAGTGATCGTCGGCCTCAGAAAATTGTCCCGTCAGCGGCTCAAAGACGCAGTTGTTAACTAACGATTCTTGTGCGAGCTTGACAGTGTAGAACGTAAGCTATCTAGCTATCATGGTGCTGAATGATCGCAAAAACGAAGTCGCCCCAACTTCCGTCTCGCCAGCGGCAGGACGGCCGTCGTCAGCTTCTCGTCTATCTCAGCCCGCAACTGATCAAGGACGTGAAAAAGATGGCGGTGGACGACGATACGACCGCATCAAACATCGCCGAGCAGGCATTGACGGAATGGCTGGAGCGACGGACCAAAAGAGGCCAAACCCGCTGACGGTTGCGAAATCGAGACGTAGCGCCTCGAACAAATTGGATGCGAAGAGCATGCTTGAACTCTCCCTGCGCGACGAATTCCGTTCCGCCCACTTGAGGGGAACCGTTGTCTCGCTCACCGACAACAACAGCACAGGCGCAACCCAGGTCGCAGCTCAAGATTTTCTGGAGATCACGTATCCAACGCTCGACGTGCTGAAAGCCTTGGAGGCGATCGGTCCAGGACGCGGACGCCCTGTTGTCGTCATGGGCGAACGCGGACAAGGCAAGTCGCACATCCTGGCGGTTATGCACCATGCTCTCAGGGACCCGACCGCGGTCGAGGGATGGCTGGAGAAGTGGAAGGGCGACGTCGAACAGACGGCTTTAGGTGCGATCAAGCTCCGCTCGTCGAAGATGCACGTCATAACGGAGAGTTTGCAAAACCAACGGATCAAGAACCTTTGGGATCTCTTCACGGACGGCCACCCTGAGGCAAAGTTTTTCGAGGGGGCGTGGGGACGTCGGACAGACGTTCCGTCGAGGGATGCCCTGTTCGCCACGTTACAGCGCTGCCCGACGGCGCTAATTCTGGACGAATTCCAGACTTGGTTTGACGGCCTTACCAATCAGCCGAAGCCGCGCCAGACTTGGAATTTCAATTTCATTCAGGTGCTATCCGAAATCGCCTCACAGCACCCAGATCTGCTCGTTCTTGTCGTCTCGGTCCGCAATGGGCAGACGGAGGCCTATCAGCAAATTCATCGCGTCAACCCAATACAAATCGACTTCAAGGCGGGCGGCAGCCCGGACCGGATTCAAGCGGATCGCCGTAAAATGTTGCTCCACCGGCTTTTTAGGAACCGGAGGAACATCGATCCCAGTGCGATCGAGACCCTGATCTCCTCGCATTTCTCCGAGTTCGTCCGCCTGATGAGTGTCCCGGAGTCTGATTGGGCGCGTCAAAGAAAACTCTTCCTCGATTCCTGGCCTTTCTCACCCGATCTCTTGAGCCTGCTCGAAGATCAAATTCTTGTCGCGACGCAGGCGCAGGAAACGCGGGACTTGATCCGCATCCTCGCTAACCTGTTCAAGAGTCGAGGCGAAAACGCCGCCATTCTCACGGCATCCGATGTCCGCATCGACGACGACAAGACCGGTGTCGTCGCCCTGCTAGATTCGGTTTCCGTGCAAAGGCATCGGTCCCTTCGCGAGATCGCGTTGCGGAACATGGAATCGGTACGCAACGCCATCGGACCGACTGAGGTCTCGAAAACTATCCCGCACTATCGGGCGATTATCAGCTCGATTTGGTTGCGGTCGATTTCGGCTGGCAACCAGCCCGGAGCTGTCGAATCATCAATTCACGCGGACATCACGAAAAGCAGTCCCGTTGACGACAACCTGTTCGCCGCGGAAATCGCGCTGATCGTCGAAAACAGCTTCAATTTGCATGAAGCTGGCGGGCGCCTGCTGTTCAAGGAAGAAGAAAATCCCGACGCCAAACTGAAGTCTGGGGCGCGCAACGGCAAGAATTTCGCCGGCGACGAGGACAAAACTCGCCTTGCGGAAATCATCCGACACGTTCTCACCGGAACGGACACCGGCGCTACGCATCGCGTCATCGTGTTGCCGGAGAACTGGCAAGAGGATCCCTGGTCCGTCCTTGACCAAGATGACAAGCCGGCCGGCTGGGGCGACAAGATTCCAATCTTGGTCATACCGGAGACCCCAAGAGACCCTTCACAGGCGCTAGGCACGTGGCTGAAGGATCACGTCGAAGCGAACCGAAACGTCCCGCGTTATCTGCTCCCCAAGAAGGAGAGCGGTAATATTTTTTCTGAGCCCGACCTGCTCTTCTACGCCCGCGTCGATGTGCTCGGGGTCAGGTGGGACGGCGAATACAAACGGCTAGCGGAGAGGTATCGCGAAAAAGAGCTTAAGCCTCGCATAAAGAAACTCTTCAACAAGTTCCTTGTCCTTTCGAAATGGGATTTCCAAAAGCCGAGCGAGGCCGAGTTCATCACGGAGGGTTTGGCACTCAACGGCGAACCAGCAGCAAAAGTCATCGCCGAGAAGGTGAAGACGGATTTGTTCGAACCGGAAACTCTTCATGCATTCGTGCTGGAGGCCGCCGCAGCATCCAAGACGCTGAAGAGCGCGCTGAGCGACTTGATGAATCCGCGGCCGGCCGGCGCGCAATCCGTGATCTGGCTCGGCAAAACAGAAATGATCGACAGAATCGTTCGTGTCTGCGCGAAGGGTGAGATTGCGCTGAATGTGCTTGGCAATCTTCTCCAGGCAGACCCCGGCGAAAACGAACCCGATGCCCTTCGGCGCATCCAAAGCCGGATAACGGCGCCGGCATACCAGAACCCCGAAAGCGTTGTGCTTTCTTTGCCGCAAGCCATGCCGACTGCACAGACAACTCCATCCAGGCAAGTGAGCGCGCCAAGTGAGAACGGCGCCGCGGATTTGGGAGGACTCTTCAAACCTTGGACGTCGAACCCGACCAGCCCACTTGGCTCGGTGGCCGAGGCGCCAGTCGACACCGGCTCTAATTCGCCACCCCTCGACATCTTCGGTGCTCCTGGGGCTTCAACTCAGCCGACGAGGTCATTGGCATCGGCGAAGCCGACGTCGGGCCTAAACCTGATCGGCCAGCTTGAAGCCTGGCAAATCCGTCCGGCGACGCGCGTTCGGAACGTCACGGTGACGATTGCCGAGGCCACCGGAGCGCAGATCGACGCACTTCTCAAAAAGCTGCCCGACGGGATGGTGTTCGGCCTTCAATTGGAAGCGAAGGACGACTGATGACTCTCGACCTCGACACTCTTGAGGACGTTCTGGAAGGCGACTCCGCCGCAGTTTGGCGCCGGCTCATCGACCGGGTCCATGATGTCTGCGGCGCCGCAATTGACGGCGACGTCGCCAAAGCAATTCGTGAACGCGAGCAGGAAGTCGGCGAACTCGACGACTTGATTTCGACCAGCGCATGGGACCTTTGGAACGCATTCCAGACTGGCGTCCCTCGCACGTCCGACGAACTGAAAACGTTCTGGAAACGTCCACACGTAGGCAAGGCGATTCTCATCCTCGACGGTCTTTCGATGAGGGAACTGCCGCACCTCATCAAAGGCGCATCCGACCACGGGTTAAAAGTCCTGACGAACAAAGTGACCGCGTCGGAAATCCCTCCTGAAACCGATCCTTTCGCGGCTGCTTTAGGCTTCAGTTCCCGAAGCGCGCTTAGTGGCGCTCCGAAGTCGCCGTTTTTCCCGGACGCCAAAACGACCGTGACGGACATGGATTGGGGTTCCTGCACCAAACTCCTGACGCCCGACCCGCATTGGATCGTCTGGCACAAGATGCCTGACGATCGTATTCACGGCTTGGAAAATGACGGCGACGCGCTCGGACGGTTGTCGCGCGAATTGGCGGTCGAGTTCTCTGGCGATGCCTTTTGGGAACTGGTGTTGAAATTGACGACCGGACGCGCCTTGGTCATCACGTCTGACCACGGTTACGCATGCGGCGGGGCGTTCTTTGAAATGCCCGAGGGACCAACCGAATTCCTGCGCGAAACTTTCAAGGGACGCCGTTCCCTTCGTGGCGACGGCGATTTGGGGAACGGGTCGCCACCGTTGGTGATGGTGCTGCAAACGTCCGATGGACCTTATCGGCTGGCAATCGGGCGCCGGAAATGGAAGGTCCCCGGCGGCTTTCCCAAACTCACTCACGGCGGCTTGACGATCTTCGAGGTCTTGTCGCCTTACGTTGAAATCTCGCGATAAGGTCTCGGAATGGCCACAAAGAAAGAACTGCTCGCTCAGGACGTTGCAAGAGCGGTCAATGCGGGCAAGTTCGTTGCGCCGGAGACGGTGGACTTCAACGACCCGAACCGGTCGAAGACCTGTCTTGAGGTCGACTTTCCGATTCTGTCCGTGAACCAGGTTGCAGTGATCGAAGGCAACGCCGGTAAGCCGATCTACCAGATGTCAAAGTGGTGGGCGCGGCGCCGTTCCAGCGTATTTCGGTCGATGCTGATCGCTGCGGCCACCAAGGCGCCAGACGATCCCTCCCGCGCTGCGAAGGTGGTCTGGGACAACTACTACGCGAACTATCAGAGGAAGGGGGCTTTCAAGCATCTGAAGGTCGCTGACATTTTTATGGGCGGAGGCACGACTCTGGTCGAGGGAACGCGACTCGGCATGCAGATGTCTGGCAATGACCTCAATCCAGTGGCCTGGTTCGTGGTGAAGCAGGAATTGGCAACCGTCGATCTCGATGAAGTCAAACGGCTCCTCGCGGACATCGAGGCAGAGGTGAAGCCGGAAATCATGCCCTTCTTGTGCTGCGACGGGCCGAACGGCGAGAAGGGCAAGTGGACCCACAAGAAGACCGGTCGACTCATGGGGGCAAACTTCAATCCGCTGGCGCTCGCTCGCAACGCCCGCAAGGACTACGCCTACGAAGGTCCAGAAATAATCTACACTTTTTGGGCAAAACACGGCCCCTGCCAGGTGACAGGATGCGGCCATCTCACCCCGATGATGACCAGCTCGATCATCGCCAACAAAACGCTCTCGGTAAGGCATTGGGAGCAGACGTGCAGAAAGTGTGGCTGCGAATTCGACATCGAGGAGACCGCGGTGCGGATGGCGCCGGATGTCCCGCTTTATGTTTCGCCGGACGAGCGCCCGTTCGCGATTTTGGATTCGAACCGTGGCGTACTTTGCCCGCGATGCGGCAGCGCCTCAACGGCCCCACTAGGAAAGGGTTCGAACAAAAAGGTCGATCTTTCGTTGCTGATACATCCCCAGTGGTTGGACGGAAGTCCGGCCACGGACACAAGTGGACGCCCATTCGGCGGCTCAGTGCACGACGACGCGGCGTCGACTGCCCGTTGGGGCGAGGAACGGGCCTCGAAGATCAAGCTGGTCGAGCTTCGTGGAAATGTGCCAGCGGAGGTACCTTGTCCAGACTCTGAGCGCCCCATCAAGACTGGAAGTGATGGCGGCACTGTGCCGAAACGCTCTCACTTCACGTGCTCGGCCTGCGGAACAACTCAGGACCTGTTGGACGCTGCTCGGGCCTTCGGCAAGGCCGCGCCTTCGGCAGCCTACGTAATCCAGGGATATTCCCGCCGTGCGGATTTGGCTGGAGCTTCGTACAATGGCCGATTCTTCTCCCCTGTCGGCCCTGCCTTGGCGCGACAATTCAACGCCGCAGCCGTGGAATGGGAAGCAAGGAAGGATGACGACCTGGCGGATTACTGGCCCCGGAGCGCCATCCCGATCGGCGCGGAAATTGGGCCGCACGACGTCAATGGCCACCATTACACTCACTGGTGGACGATGTTCAATGCACGGCAGTTGTTGATCCATAGCCTCTTGCTAAAAACAATCGCCACGATTGGTTCATATTCGTGGGCTTCTAGGGAATACGTCCTTGGCGTATTTCAGCAATATCTACGTAATCAGAATATGTTTTGCTTTTGGAATAGTCAGCGGGACACGCCAGAGCCTCATTATTCTCGCAATAGTTTCCATCCAAAGATGACCTCAGTCGAAAACTGCGTCTTTGGTACTTTAGGGCGGGGAAATTGGACGTCTTGTGCCGAAGGAGCCATCGAGAGCGCCGAGTGGGCTGCAAATCCGTGGGAATTGGTCAGCCTGGAGCAACTGAAACGGACTCACCCTGAGGTCGCGAAGAACGCTAGCGGCAAGAGCGAGAAAGCGTATCCACGCGACGCGGTGCATGAGGCCGTTATCAGTCAGGGGTCGTCCACGGAATTGACGTCCGTTCCAGATGGGAGCCTTGATCTGGTCATTACCGATCCGCCATTCGGGAACCTTGTACAGTATTCCGAATTGGCTGATTTCTTTTACGTCTGGATGCGCCTTGTTTTGCGGCAGAGATATCCGCAAAGTTTTGAAGCCGAATATACCCCAAAAACCCTTGAGGCGGTGTCCAATAGCTATCGCGAGCGTGAGGACCCGAACGGGTTCTATCAGCGAGTCCTCACTCAGTGCTGGCGGGAAGTGCATCGGACCCTTAAGCCGTCAGGTATCCTCGCCTTCACTTTCCACCACAATGAGGACGACCCTTGGGTCGCCGTGCTTGAATCGCTGTTCGATGCCGGGTTTTATCTCGAAGCTACTTATCCTATTCGATCGGACGAGACCAAGGGCGAAGGACAATTTGGGTCTCAGAAGGTCGAATACGACATCATTCATGTTTGCCGTAAGCGGACCGAGGAATCGAAGGGGGTTAGCTGGGCGAAGATGCGGCGCGAGGTGCTGTCGGACGTTCGCGACATCGAAACCATGCTCGAAAACCACGCAAGGGATGGCCTGCCGTCCGCCGACTTGCAAGTGATCCGGCGCGGCAAAGCGCTAGAGTACTTTTCGCGGCACTACGGCAAAGTCCTTGTTGACGAGGAGAAGGTGCTGTCCGTCTCTGAGGCTCTGCTCGGCATCAATCAATTGATCGATGAGACGACCGAAGCTGCCTCCGATCTGCCTCCGGCGAACGCCAGCCCTCTCACCCGTCAGTTCCTTCGAATATTCCGGGGGAAGACCGAGGTCGATCGCGATCAAATCCAGAAGTTCTTGAAGGGATCCGGCATCACACCCGACGAATTTGGAAACCGGGGATGGAGCGTCGAAGAATCCAAACGCTTCCATCTCGTTCCCGCTGTCGAATTCGCGGCCCAATGGAGGGGGCGCCAGCGAAAGAACCTGACCTACGATTACGATCAGGCGTGGCTTCTGATCGGGGCTTGCCACGAAGGCAGCGGGATCAACGCGGCGGAGCAACTTAGGAATGAGAATTTCAAACCTCATCCGGCTCTGAAGGGGTTGTTGGAGTGGCTGGGCAGGAACGGCTACGACGCCCGCATTCGTCAATCGGCGATCCGCGCGGTGACAATCTACAACGCGTGGGCAGATTCGAATCGTGATATTGTGAAAGCGCAGCTCGAACTGTTTGATGACGTTGCCTAATGTTCTTCTGTGCCGGGACAATCCGATGGGCTTGGTAGAAGACGATGTCTGGAAGCGAAGAGGCTTCACAATCCTCTGGGATCCCACGGCTCTAGGCGATGTCTGTGCCGACCCGTCCGAAATCATTTCTCTGCGCCAATTTTTCGCCTTCCAAAAGAAATGGCCGGAGGAGCTTCCGTCCAGCAATGGCAGCGCAACGATTGTAACCGGCCTCGAAGGCTGCATTGAAAGGGTGTCACTCGGAGACGCTGAGCAATGGATGGCAGACAATATTCGCCTGCTCATGCACCAATATCAGGACCACTTTAGCGACGACGCCCTGATTTTCTGGATGCCCGGCGGGAAAAGCAGAGTGGAAGAAGTCGCGACCGACGACAGCTTCACCTGGACCACTTATCGGAAGGAAAAAGTCAATCTGTCGCGCGCCCTCTTCGGAGGCGTTTTCAACGATGCAAATAAACTCATGCGCTCCCACAGCGACGGGCGCGGGCAGAAAGCTACGATGTGGGTGGGTGTGCACCTCCTGCGAATAGCTTGACGACAATGCTCAGCATCGAACCGGGTCAGCGTATCAACCACGCCCAATTCGGAGCGGGCGTCGTGCTTGACGCTCCACGCGACGGTTACGTGCGAGCGTTTTTCCCGACGGGTGAACGCCGCGTCGCGATCACGGCGATCAGCGCGGAAATCTCGCGCTTGGAGGCAGCTATTGCCGGTCTGTCCGACGAGCCTGGAAGACTGCGGGACGCTTGGCTGCACTACGAATCACACGTGCTTCCCGTCGTCAAAAGTGCCTCCGCCCTCACCTCAGCGAAGATTGACCTGCTTCCACATCAAGTGGTGCTGACCCACAAGATTGCCGCTAGTGCAACGAGGCGGTTTCTCATTGCTGACGAGGTCGGACTGGGCAAAACGATCGAGACCGCGCTGGCGTTGCGGGAATTGGCAAGCCGCGGCGAGTTGAAGCGCGCTCTGATGATCGTGCCAGCGGGCCTCGTCAACAACTGGCATCGTGAACTCAATGAGGTCTTCAATCTCAATTTCGAGATTTTCGGTAGCGAAGGCGACATCACAGATAAGCGTTCGAACGCGTTCGCCAAACACGACCGGCTCATCGCCAGCATAGACACGCTGAAGCGTCCCTCCAGAATCAAGCGGCTTCTCGAAGCGCCCGAATGGGACCTGATCGTGTTCGACGAAGCTCACCATCTGACTGCGGTTCGAAGTGGCGGGAAGGTTCGCAAGACGGAGAATTACAAGCTTGCCGAGGCGCTCCGCGACCACACGCGCGACCTGTTGCTCCTTTCAGCGACACCGCACCAGGGCGACCATTTCCAATTCTGGATGCTGATCCGTTTGCTCGACCCCACACTCTTCGACGGGCCGGAGCAGATGGTGAAAGAGCGTCACCGACTGAACGCCGTGGTCTTCCGGCGCACCAAGGCCGATTCCTGCCGTCCCGACGGTTCACCGCTATTCGCGCGTCGCTGGGTGCACACCGAGTCGTTCATTATGCAGGAGGAGGAACGACGCTTTTATGAGCACCTCCGCAATTATCTGCAAGATGGCTTCGACCTCGCGAAGCGACAGGGCAATCAAGGCCGCGCGCTCGGCTTCTTGATGGCGATCTTCCAGAAGATCGCTGCGTCAAGCTTCGCCGCCGTACGACGGACTTTGAGACGGCGGCTCCTCATGCTGACCGTTCACGAAGGCGTGCTCCATGATCGCGCGCTAGACGTCGACGGCCGGGAGAAGCTTTTCGGCGAAGCGAGATCGATGATCCATGACGACATGGCAATTGGCCTCGACGCGCTAGGGCGCTCGGAGGTCGACCGCGTCCTCGCTGAACTGAGGTTTCGGGTGCTGAAGGCGATCGATAGCGATTCGTTGGAGTTCATGTCGGACCCCTACGCCTCTGAGGTCGCCAGTTCGTCTGCTGAGGAGATGGTCGCGTCGGCGGTCAACCTCTTTCTCCCGGAGGAGCGAACCAGAATCAAGGAACTGTTGGCGATCTTTCCGAGCCATCGGGAGACAAAGATCCAGAAATTGCTCGACGGGCTCGGCGCCTTGTGGCGCCACAATCCTTTGGAAAAGATCGTGATTTTTGCGACCTATCTAGGGACAGTCGACGCGATCGCCTCCGAAATCGAGAAGGCCTATCCTGGCCAGGGGGTCACGGTGCTTCGCGGTGGGGATCATGGCGCGAAGCTGGCCGCCGAACGTCGGTTCCGGTTGAAGGACGGGCCACGGGTGCTCGTCTGCACGGCAGCCGGCCGCGAAGGAATCAACCTCCAGTTTGCGCGCGTCCTGTTCAATTTCGACTTGCCTTGGAATCCGATGGACGTCGAGCAACGCATCGGACGTATCCATCGCTACGGTCAGATCCATACCGCACAGGTCTACAATTTGATCCTGTCCGACACGATCGAAGGACGCATCTTCCTGCTTCTGGACGACAAGCTGCGGGAAATCGCGCGAACCCTTGGCAAGCTGGACGATCGCGGGAACATCGCCGAAGACCTCCGTTCGCAGATTCTCGGCCAACTGTCGGAGCACTTGAACTATGAGAGGCTTTACCACGATGCCCTCTCCGACCCGGAGTTGAAACGCACACAGATCGAGTTGGAGATCGCGTTGAGGAACGCCGACGAAGCCCGAGAGGTCGTCTTCAACCTATTCCAGGATCTCGAAGGATTCAGCCTGGACGAATATCGTCCATTGGAGGACATCGGCAGCGACCTCAACCGCCTCGTTGAGTTCTTCGCCGCCTCCATCGCCGATCATGGTCAGAAGCTTGTCCGGCTGGGCGACGACATGTTCGAGGTGCGCGACCAGAGCGGACGAATCACGTCCCGCATGACCAGCAACCGCGACAAAGCAATGAGCGACGAGACGCTCGCGCTTATAGGGCTGGATCATCCCCTGGTCGAAGCCGAGTTGGCTCGCTGGCGAGGCCTCGACCCCAGCCGAGTCGGAACGTGCATTGACGGCTCGCGCGGCGAACCAACGCTCCTTTCCGTTTGGCTTGTGGAGACGTCGAACGCGCGCAACGAGCGCAAGACACTTGTGCAGCCGATCGCCATCCAAGCGACGAGCGGGATTCGAGTCCCGTCAATCGAACGGCAGGTTGAAGAATGCTTCAAGATGCCGGGCGCTACTGTGAGCATGAGTCAATCTGAGCGCGCTCGGATTGTGCATGAAGTTATCGAACCGACCCTTGAGCGCGAACTGAAAATGAAGGGCGTCCTCAGCGAGAGAGGGAGCTTCAGCGCCGAAATCATCGGTCTCTTGGAAGTCCACTGATCGTCGCACTCGTTAACCATTGCCGCATTTTCACAGTCTCGTCGTGGATCTTTCCGCTTGACTCCGTTCGGGGTTTGTTCTTATCTCCCTCCCATGAGCACAAACCCCCTCATCGTCGAACGCGAACGGATGCGCCCCGTAGCGGGCGCCCGTCCGGTCCGACCGTCCTCCTGGGCCTGACGCAGCTAACTTTCGGCCGGAGGACTTCGTCTGAATCGAGTCCTTCCATGCGTTTCCGTCCTTCGCTCCCCTCTTTGACCCGTCTCAAGTCGGCGCCCTTCGCGGGCCTGACGGAGGTCATCCTCGTCGTGCCCGAGCGGCGGCTCGGCGTCGCCGCGTCTGCGTCTCGGATAGCGAGACCCCGGCGCCGAGCCTGATCCACTCCCACTAATCCTGAGAACCGTTCCACGCCGCGGGCCCACCCGCGGACGACGCCGCACGCCCAGGGTCCGATCGCCTGGGCGCACCCGGAGAATGTCCATGTCAATCGTCTACCCCGGCGCATCTGACCCTGCCGACATCATCAAGTGCGCACGGCGACTCGCCGACGACATTGAGCGATTGGCTGCTTGCGGAGGCCCGACCACCGCTGACCTCGCGGGGGCGCCCGTTATCGACCTCTACCGCCCGGCGCAGCGCCCGGCGACAGCTCTGATCGGCGTTCTGGTTGGCCATCCGACCGTGAGAAATCGCCACGTCGCCATGACGACCGAAATCTTCGCGATCGACCCCGACGCCGGATGGGCGCGGTCATGGTCGCGCTTCTACGCGCTGGGCCGCCCTGTCGAGCTGCGCGATCGGAGGCGACAGTGAGCGACGACAAACGAAAGTCGCCGACAGACAACGACGCCGACGATGCGCCTTCGTCCATCGCTGCTCTATCGAGCAGCGAGTCTGATGACGACATCGCCGCGTTCGCGCCCGATCGCTCGGCGATCGACTATCAGTTGCCGCAGGCGATGCTACTCGACGCGATCCCGAAGGGGCTGCGGCGCCGGCTGGATCGCGGCGACGCAGTCGCGCTAACGATCACCGTGCCGGGCCCGTCCTGGTGCGATCCGATTGCGCATGCCGCAACGCAGTTGTGGAACAAATCGCGGGTGACGTCCCGCGACGGCGGGTCGCGATCAGATCACAAACCGACTTCGGGCAACGACAAAGTTGCCAGCGCGCTGACCGAAGGTCGGCCGGTGATCGGCGTCTCGCATGCGCCGTCTCGCTTTCTGCCATCGTCGCTAATGAGCGCGGCTGACGCGCATCTGACGATTTCCGCGCCGGGACCTGCGATGTTGCGACGCGTGCTGCGGTCGTGTGCGCGGGGACCTGTGCCTCGGAAAATTCCCGCCAGCGCCGCCGCCGGTCTTACGTTCCACGATGTGATCGCCGCCTTTCGCGCCAACGCGTCGGCCCGCGACGTGTTGGCCAACTTGTTGCGCGCGTCGTCGGCGAAAACACGCGTGACGGCGACGGATTCGACGCCGACTCTCGACAAGTTGCCTGGCTACAGCGGCGGAGAGGCGCGCCAGTTTGCGCTGGATTTGGCGGCGGGGATCGACCGTTGGCGCGCCGGAAAGGCTGCTTGGCGGGATTTGTCGACTGCGGCTGTGTTCGCCGGCCCTCCGGGCACCGGAAAAACGATGTTCGCCAAGAGTTTGGCGCGTACTTGCGCCCTGCCAATCATCTGCACCAGCGTCGGCGAGTGGTTCTCAACAACGGACGGTACGCTAGGCGACGTCTCCAGGGCGCTCCAGACGGCTTGGGACTCCGCAAAGGCGGCCGCGCCCGCGATCTTCTTCGTCGATGAGTTGGACGCCTTGCCAAATCGCGAGACTTTGTCTGATCGCGCGCGTGAGTGGTGGACGTCCCTTGTGACGCTTGCTTTGACGCTGTTCGATGGAGCCGTGACGTCACGCGAGGGCGTCGTGCTGATTGGCGCCACAAACTACGCCCGGAATCTCGATCCGGCGCTGGTTCGTTCGGGGCGGTTCGACCGCGTCATTCACATGCCGCTGCCGAGTGTCGACGATCTCGCGGCGATCCTGCGGTTCCATCTCGGCGACGCGGCGCCGGACGCCGATCTCCTGTCGATTGCGCGGTTGGCGACAGGCGCGTCGGCGGCAGACGCGGCGCGCTGGGCGCGCGAGGCCCGAGCGCTAGCCCGGACGGCGGGCCGCGACGTCGCGGTCGATGACCTCATCGCCGTCGTCGCGCCGCCGGATAAGCGCTCGCTCGCCGATATTCTCCGGGCCGCAGTCCATGAGGCTGGTCATGCGGTCGCGCATCTTGCCCTGGGCGGCTCCGTCGACAGCGTTTCGATCGTCATCTCGGGCGTGAGCGGCGGCCGAACCCTGACCGTGAATGCCTCGCCAGCTTTCCCGACCGCTCGGGACATCGACCGAGAGGCGACAATGGCGCTCGCTGGTCGCGCGGCCGAGGAGGCGTTCTTTGACGCGCCGTCTGCCGGAGCCGAATCTGATCTCATCGGCGCGACCGAGCTGATTTGCTCCCTGCATGTCAGCGCCGGCCTCGGCGACTCGCTGCTGCATCTGGCGCCGACTGGTTCGGCCTCGATTCTACTCCTGCACGACCCCGCGCTGCGAAAGACGGTCAGCCAACACGTCGCGCGTCTCTACGCGGACGCGGTCGCGCTGATCCGTCGAGATCGCGCCGCGGTGGCCGCCGTCTCGGACGCGCTCGTTCAGCGTCGCTTTCTGACCGGCGCCGAGGTGTCGGAGATCATTGATAAGCATGCGTCGCAAAACCGCGAGGGAGGCTCAAATGCGTAATGATGACGCTGACCTACTCGACTGTGTCATTGAGCGCCTGGTCGCGATTCGAACGCGGCTCGGCCGCCACGTCTTCCGCGACGCAGGCCGGCGCGCGCTTTCCGGCATCGCCCGCGCCGCGCTGGCGGAAGGCGAACGGCGCGCCGCTCGCGGACGTCTTGAATCGGAAGTGGTGGCGCAGTTCCCGCTCGAACGCGCGCGCGACGGGGGCGAGAAAGAGAATCCATAAGATCTAAGTTAGATCCAATTGAATCGACCGCTCTAACCAGAACTAAGAACAAGACGTGTAAGGGAATTCATGATGAACGCGAGTGGCGCGACGAGCCGGCGAATCGCGAGATGCCAAGAAGGAAAAATGATAGGCGCGAAGTCGCGCCTATCAGATATCTGAGCAGTGCCTGAGACATTCAAATGTACGACGAAATTTACGATGACGACGACGTGTTCGAGCCGCTGGATATCGGTGTGTCGTTGGAGCACCGCGCCACGCTGGTGACCGCACGCGGCGGCGGGCCGCTTCGCACGATCATCACCGGCAGCAAACGATACGCAACCGGGCGCTACATCTCCGCCAAGACCGGGCGCGCCCACCCTTGGAAATTTGAGGGCGAGCCATCGCGCTTGATGATCTGCGAGGCGGACGCCAACGTCGCGACCTATCTCGCGCAGCCGCACCGGATCGATTTTCTGATCGGACGTAAGACCGTGCAGTTTTTTCCCGACCTCAGGATCGACTATCGATCGGGAAAGGTCGTGATCGAAAAGATCAGATCCGACGCCGACGTGCGACAGGACCGTCCAGAAGATCCGGTGACCGATTGGGCGCGAGATGTGTACGACGCGCTGGGATGGGGGTTTTGCGTCCGCGCCCGCGCCGAGATTGAGCGCGGCAGGGCTCTTATTAACGCTCGCATCATTGAGTTCGATCGCTTCTGCGTCATGACGTCAATAGACGTTAGCCGCGCATATGACGCCATCGATCGGAGGGGCGGAGAGGCGAAATACGGCCAGATCATAGAGGCGCTCGGAGGTATGCCGCGCGGCCAAGCAGTCCTGCACGCCCTCATCGTCCGCGGCGAGATGGCCATCGACCTCAACGCCATTCTCGACGCCGACACGCCCGTGTGGCGACGCGGCGCCTATCCCAGGGACAACTGCAATGACTAAGATGACGATCATCACGCTTGATCGGCGTGTCATCTTGCCGACTGGCGCATTTCGCTACCACGGTCCGATCGGTCACGACCGTCACCACCTCATCTCCGAGGCGAATGGCGAGGCCATCGTGCTGTCAGACAAGGAACTCGTCGACATTTATGGTCGGTACGGCCTGAAGCTAGGCAGCCGACGCAACTCAAACAAATATGACGAGGCTGGCGGCCTCGGGCCGGACGAAGTCCTGAAACCGATGGAGATGGCGCGCGCTTGGTTCTGCCGTGCGTTCGACAAGGCCCCAACCTCGCTAAGCACCCGAGCGCTTGACGCCTTCGTTCGGCGGAATGCGGACGCGGCCAAGAAAGAAGGGGTTACTCACCTCCCCAGCGCCGGCGCTCTGCGCCGCGCCATCAACGCACGCGGCGAGCCGGGCCGTCGACCTTCGAAGGCGATGAGGACGCTGCGCGGCACGGTGCGGCGTGCCACGCATTTCCCGGCCTTTGTTGAGAAGGTCCTGGAGAGGACGGTCGCATGGCATTGGTCCGTGCGCGGGCGAAAGAAGGGCGAGGCCTACGCGCGCGTCGTCTGCCTAATCAAGATCGCAAACCGTTTCGGTCCAGCCCTCTTTGGTGGGGCGTGGCGACCCTTGCCGACGCCGAGCAAGGAAACGGTTCGCTTCCGCATCAACCGTGCGGAGTGCCGCGCGACCTGGGCTGCCAAGTTTAGCGATCGCGAGGCTGCGCTGCGGTTTGAAGGAAGCGGCGAAGGCCTGACCGCGTCGCGCATCTTGGAAAAAGTGGTCATCGACTCGACGGTCGCAGACGGATGGTGCGTTTGGCGCGGCGAGACGATGATGCCGCTCGGGCGACCGACCCTCTACATCGCGGTCGACGTCTACTCCCGCCAGGTCGTCAACTGGTTCCTGACCTATGAGCCGCCGTCGCTCTATGGGGTGATGGGGCTGTTGAAGCGCATCGTCACGCCGAACGAGGAAGGCGTCTGGGGCAAGCCAGGTGAGATCATCGTCGACAACACTTGGGAACATGTCTCGCCGTCGTTTCAAGATGCGTGCGACAGCGCCGGCATCAACGTGAGATGGGCCCCGATCAAGACGCCCGAGTACAAGGCCATCGTCGAGCGCGCCTTCGGTACGCTGAACACGATGTTGTTCAAGAAGCTACTCGGCGGATCGGTGAAGTTTCCTGCGTACATCATGAGCCGGCTCGGGCTCGATCCCAGCAAGACCGCCAATTTGACCTTGGAGCGGCTTGAGGAATTGCTGACCCAGACGATCCGCGAAGTCTACGCGCATCGGATCCACGACGGCACGAAGCGTCCGCCGCAATTGCTCTGGGAGCGCGGGCTAGAGCGCGGACGGCATGTCATCGACGACCTGCCCGATCTGGTCGCGAATTTCGGCCAGGTGGAAACGTGCACTCTGACCCGCAGCGGCGTGAAAACGAGGGATGGACTGCGCTTCTTCGAGCGCGACGTCGTGACCAGGCTGTTGAATGCCTTGGCCCGCGACACGGCCCATCGCGAGCGCCGCAAAGGATCAGCTACCGCACGCGTGAAAGTCGTCGTCAATCCTGAGGATTTCAGCCAGTGCATGGTGTGGGACAGTCGCAACCGACGGCCAGAGTACTTGCACAACGTCCATTCTGAGTTCGCCAAGGCGTGTTCAAGCCGATGGGAGTATCGGCAACTTAAGGCGTTTGCGGACGCGGAAAATCAAGCCTTCGAAAGCGACGAGGATCGCCTGAAACAGCTCAATTCGTTGCGCGAGCAGATCGAGGCGATGGCGCCGGAACTGAAGGCCGCCGCATTGAAGCGCAGGCGCAAATTGCTCGCACAGATGAGCAACGACGCCCCGTCGGGCGCAATGATCCTGCGAGCCCAGGCTCCGGCCTCCGCGGACGGGCGTAATCCCGTCGACGCCGATGTGCCGACTCTGTTCGCCGCGCGAGTTCGCAAGGACGACCGTCTGCCGAAGGGCGTCCGCAGGGGCGGCAAGAAGGCGACCGAAAAGCAGCAACGCACAATGGCGGCGCGTCGCCAAGCACGGTCTGACTCAGCGGACATTGATCGGAAGGAGACGACAACAGGCCTTCCAATCACCGAGCCCATTCCGAAGGCCGAGCCCACAAGCCTGCGCGACCCACGTCGCGTCAGGGCGCTCGCCTGGGTGCTGGGCGACAAAGGGGCGGTCTAAGATGGACGCGCACAAACGAGAAGTCCACGCTCGGGTTGAGTTCAAGCGCATCCGACTTCATCCTCCGTACCTCTTGGAGGCGCAACACATTCTCGACGTCGAGCGGGAAGTAGGTCGGGCCACGAAAGGACTTGAGCAGTCGATCGTCCAGATCACCGGACCATCGCACACCGGCAAGTCCACCATCATCAAGGATTACTGCGAGCGCGTCTCCGAGAATGAGGCGCCGCCGCCTGGCCGGCATCCAGTGCTGCACGTCACCCTTACCTCGAAATCGAGCGTGGGCTCTTTGGGGAACGACATCCTCAAAGCGATGGCGGGTTGCGCGCTCCCCGCGACCGTTGTCACCGATTTGGTGAACATGCGTCCGCGTGAGCGCGTGTCAGCGGTCAAGAGAGCGCTTCCCGAAATCATGCACGTCGCTACAAAAGCGTTGCGGAACGCGGGAACCGAATTGTTGGTGCTTGACGAGGCGCATCATCTCTCTCCGAGCGAAACCGCGGCGGTCACGAATCAAAACGTCACCGAGGCGATCAAGTGGATCGCAATTCAAGGCGTGTGTCCTGTTGTCTGCGTCGGCACGAAGCGCCTTCGCGGATTACTTTCCGCCGACGTCAACTCGCAGGTTGCGAACCGAACGGTGGAATCAATCCACCTCGACCCGATCGACTTCGACGACGATAAGGGCTTCGACACGTTCTGCGGCTACTTGGATGCGCTCGATGACAAGTTGGTCGAGCACGACATCTTCCCGAAGAAGTCTGATCTGATCCAAGAAAAGTGGCCTGACTGCTTTTATGACGTCTCAAAAGGAGTGATCGGGCGCGTGTCGCGCTTGGTTGAGGCGGCCGCTGTCAGCGCGATCAGAGCGGGACGGAGCCGTATCGAACTTCAAAACCTCGACGTTGCGACCCGCACTTGGGCCATGAAGACGAAGGTGACTGACTACAACCCCTGGACCGAGAAGGGACCCAGGGACGTCCAAGACATTCGTCGAAAAGCATTGAACGTGGAATGACATGACTGCTGAATTCGATATTTCCGCAGCGGACGAAGGCGAGTGCTTCTTCTATTCGGAGGCACCGATTGTCGGTGAGTCCCTCTTGGGGTTTGTCGCGCGGAACGCGGAGAAGCATGGCGTCATCAAGATGCGGAGCATGCTGAAGGGCGCCGGCATCGACACTTTCAAGCCGGACGCATTGCCAACAGCTCATTCTGGAGCCGCAGCGAGTCTGGCCCGCGCATTCATGACTACGACGGATGAGATCGCGTTGCGATGCTACCCTTCGTTATCTCTCCCGGGCCGGCAAGGTAAGTACATCGACTTCTTCGGCACGCCGATCCGCGCATGCTATCGGCAGCCTGCCAGACGGCGGGTGTCTTCAACTTCGCTCGCCGCGTCGCCGCATCATCGCGCGTTTTGGGAATTGCGCGTGCTCTCGTTCTGTCCGGAATCAAAGGAATTGTTGATCGACGCCTGTCCGGCTTGCAAGAGGCCGCTCGGCTGGCGCTGGACACGGGGCGTGCACATCTGTGAGCACTGTCGTGCTGACTTGAGGAAGTACCCGCAACCTAGAGTCGAGGTCCCCAGCTCGACCGGATTCGACTTCGTGACACGCCTCATCCACCCGGACCCGAAAAGTCGCCGCCTTTACCCGACGTGGTTCGGCGACTCTGTGACGGAAGGAGACCTCTTCGAGTTCGCGATCGCTCTGGCATGGGCGCTGGCGGACCGAACGGCCCCGAGGACGACACGCAGGATGGTGGACCCGAGCGACTTCGCTGCGATCACGCCAGAGAATCTTGCGCTTGCGGGCGACCTGATCATTGACTGGGAAGAGTTCCCGAAGGTTGCGAGGACGTTTCGCGAGAGGACGGACTTGCGGCCTGGGTGTTGGGGAACCGAGAAGGACTTTGGCAGGCTCGCTCAGCTTCCGCGCGATGTCTATCTCCACGACGATTTGCGGGCCCTGGTAAGCGACTCTCTCGATGCCGCGGCAGTGGACTCATTTCACATCGGCCTGCGCCACGCGAAGAGGCGCGTAAATGACGAATTGATGAACGCCGTTCAGGTCGAAGAGACACTGCATAT